>Ga0315902_10011024_pt1 | contig 11915 bp, 10 predicted proteins | sample LakEriMetagenome_9_FD_203523 | JGI IMG/M metagenome (GOLD analysis project Ga0315902, IMG submission 203523) | Freshwater fungal communities from buoy surface, Lake Erie, Ohio, United States - Buoy 12 MA117 | ecosystem: Environmental > Aquatic > Freshwater > Lake > Lake biofilm | place: USA... | reverse complement strand
TTATGCTCATTTGTTTTTATCTTTTATTTATTGGCTTAGGTACTAACAAATTTATTCCATTTGATGAAGCTATCTATGCTAAAGTTGCAAAAAATATGTATGAGTCAGGTGACTATTTTACTTTAAGGTGGTACCCTGAATCTTATTGGTTTGAAAAACCTCCTTTATACTTTATAGTTACTTCTTTTTTCTATTCAATTTTTGGGGTAAACGAATTTGCGGCTAGATTATTCACTGCAATAAGTTCTGTAATTCTGCTTTTTGTAACTTACAAATTTTCTAAACTTATTTTTTCTAATTCTAGAGCTGCTGTTTTTACTGTGGTAGCCCTAATTACTAATGTTTCATATCTCTATTATTCTAGAGTAGCTATGCTTGATATAATTTTCACTTTATTTATTGTTACAAGCTCCTATTTCTTTATAAAATATCAAAGTTCACTTCTAACAAGACATTTAATTTATTCAGGAATTATGGTCGGTTTAGCTGTTATGACAAAAAATATTATAGGACTATTTCCTCTAGGTTTTTTTGGAATTTATTATTTAATAAAAATTTTTAAAGATAAGTCATTATTTTGGCTTTCATTTAGGAATTTGTTTTTAATTTTCTTTAGTGCTGTTGCCGTATCACTTCCTTGGCATTACCATATGTATTCTTTATATGGCATGGAGTTTATTAATTCCTATTTTGGATATCATCTATTCCAAAGATTTGGAACAGTTATAGAGCAAAAAGGTGGTCCATGGTATTTTTACTTCTTGGTAATTCAGAACTCAATGAGATTGTGGTACGGAGCTTTGATACTTGGGTTAGTTTATTTTATTTATAGAATTTATAAAGAGAAGTTTAATGAAAATTATATGTTTTTAGTTTATTCATCTTTACTAATTCTTTTAATTTTTTCATATTCATCTTCAAAATTAAGATGGTATATTATTCCAATCTACCCATTCTTAAGTATAATTGCTGGATTTTTTATAGCTGAGATTGTTTCACTTATAGATAGATTTGTAAGAAAGCCTGCAGTAACTTTCCTATCTTCGTTTTTAATTTTTGTAACTTCTTTTTATTACCTTTACACCGTAAAGGGGATGGTATATACATCCGATCTTACTGGAAGAATGGTTGAAATGGTTTTATTAAATAATAATCAGATAATTAATAAAGCAGATATTGTTTTTATAGATAAGGTTGATCTTCCACTTATTTTATTCTACTCAGAAAAAAACTATCAATCTGTCCTTTATACGTCGCTTAGATTAAATCTTCAGAACTATAAAGCAAACCAAACTAACGCAACCTTTATAACAAGTCAAAGCAGGTTTTTGGATATTCAAAGACTGATACCTGAGGTTACTAAAATTGGAGAAAATAAAGATTACGTATTAGGATCTCTAAAATTAGACTAGTTAGTTTCTTTTTAAATTAAAGTATATATAAGTAAATGTTAAGACTGTCGTAAGTAATGAGACAGTTAAGTCAGCAATTGCAAGTCCAATTATTCCATATTCATTTATAAATAAATAAGAAAGGGTAAAAAATAATACTAACTTTAGAAGAGTAAAGCTTAGCAAAGTTTTTGATTTTTCCTCAACAAAAAAATAATTATCTAAAAATTTGTGAATAGATGAAAGGGCTCCTGAAAATATTAGTACGCTAAAAATTGCAATAGATCCAGAAAATTTATCCCCAAAGATTATCGGAATTATTATAGGTGCAAGTAAAGTACCTACAAGAGCAATACAGATTAAGAAAATTCCTAGAATAAGGGATTCCTTTAGATTGTAAGATAAGGAATCCCTTTTTCTCTTTGCATTTGAAGTAAGTATCACAGTATAGATTGAATACGAAATCACAGAAAAAACATTTGAAAGTTTTGAAGCAAATGAATAGTTTCCCAAATCAGATAAATTTTTTAAAATAAAAGCTAAAGAATTCGATATTGGTCCCCAACTTTCGTTTATTTGTTGAGATGTTCCGGCTAAAAAAAAGTTTTTTAGAAAATGGATTATTTTTAAATCAAATTTAAAATTCTTTAGATCAGAGACCTTTTCTAAAAGAAATAGACTTGATCCGATCATTGAAAGCGCAAAGATCCCAAAAAAATAATTTAAATCTAGACTTATAATTCCTAAAATAATTAAAATTCCGAAACTTCCTTTTATAATTGCGGGTATAAAATTAAGTAAAGAAGCTTTAACGAATCTCTCTTCCTTTTGATAAAGGGCAAAAAGAAGGTAATTAATTCCATAAAAGAAAAGACCCAAAATAAATAGAGGAATTACAATACTTAAATCCAAATTTATTTGAGTATTTCTAAATGTATAATAATAATTTACTGCAAAATAAACTGTTAAAGATCCTAGTATTGAACTTAAAATAAAACTAATTAATTTGAAATTAATTAATTCATTAAGATAATTTTTGTTTTTACTTAAAAACCCGCTAACAAAGTCAGAATTTGAGCCAAAATCAATTAATTTTGAAAACCAAACTAATAAGATAGTTAATAAACTGTAAACACCAAAATCATTAAGATTCAAAGTCTTTGCAGCAGCGCTAAATAAAATTAAACCTAATCCTAAATTTAAAAAATTGGAGATGCCAACGACAGATAGGTTTTTAAGGGAACTTTTCATTTGTTAATTATATCTTACTTGATAAAATCATTATATGGAAAAAACTTTAAATATAGGAATAGATTGTAGAATGGCAAGAGAATCTGGAATTGGAAGATATATAAGTAATTTAGTCAAAAATTTATCAGAAATGGATTTAGTTAATTCCTATACTTTGTATGTTTATGAAGATGACTACTTTAAAGATTTAAATTTACCTAAAAATTTTAAATTGGTTACCGCTCCTTTTAGGTGGCATTCTTTTGCAGAACAATTTGCATTTAACACACTATTAAAAAGTGGAAATCATGATTTAGTTCATTTCCCACAAACTAATATGCCAATTTTTTATAATAAAAAATTTATTGTAACAATTCATGATTTAACAATGGTCAAACTCGCAACTGGAAGGGCTTCAACTTTATTTTATCCATTTTATTTTATTAAATTGCAATTTTTTAAATTTATTTTGAGAAAAGCATTATTTAATTCTCATAAAATTGTAACTGTTTCTGAATTTGTCAAAAAAGAAATCATTAATAATTACCAGATTAATCCAGATAAGATACAGGTTATTTATAATGGTATAGATACCAAGCTAGTAAGAAATCCCCAGAATATTAGTTATTTTGAAAAAAATTATAATATTAATAAACCATTTATATTTTATATAGGAAACGCATACCCACATAAAAATTTAGAAAGATTGATTTTAGCTTTTACAGCTTTTAATAAGGAAGATAAATACAATTTAGTACTTGCAGGTAAGCCTGACTTCTTTTATGAAAGACTTAGGAATACATTTAATAATCTAGAAAATTTAAAATTTGTTGGAGGTATCTCAGATGAAGAGTTATCAAAATTTTATTCGAGTTGTGAATTTTTTATTTACCCAAGTTTAAGTGAGGGTTTTGGTATTCAAATCGTAGAAGCTCTAGGTCTAGGAGCAAAAGTTTGTTGTAGCAATAATACTGTTTTTCCTGAGATTGCTCAAAATAATGCTATATATTTCAACCCCCAAGATATTGAAGATATAATTTCTTCTTTAAATAGAACAATTTCTTCGAAAAATAGAATTACTAAAGAGGAAATGGAAAGATTAAATGAAAAGTTTAATTGGAATATATCGGCCCGGATGCATTTAAATATCTATGAGAAAGCTTAAAATAGCTATTGTCCATGACGATTTTATTCAATCGGGAGGGGCTGAATTTTTTTTAATTGATATTTTAAAAGAATTAAAAAAAGATAAAAATTTAGAATTAAAAGTTTTCTCGCCAATTATTTCTAATAGTTGGAAAGAGAAATTCAATAAAATGAATATTGAGTATGAAGAATCTTTTTTGGGAAAGATACCCTTTGTAGATAAATTTTCTAAAATCTTTTTTTTAACCCCACTTTTTTATATTTCTCTTGAAAGTTTTGATTTTATGGAATTTGATGTAGTATTTTCATCCTCAACTAGGTTTGCTCACAGTGTTATTACGAGACCTGAAACAACCCATATCTCCTACATTAATTCACCTTCTAAAATGTTATGGGAAGTAGAAAAATATTATTTTGGAAAAAAATTATTATATTGGCTTGTCAAAAATTTTTTACCTTCAAAAAGAATCTACGACTTTTATACACAACAAAGATCTGATGTAGTTGTAGCTAACTCTCAAAATATTTTAGAAAAAATTTATAAAACTTATAGAAGAGAAAGTAATATTATCTACCCTTTCATAAATCAAAACGAATTAGAAATTAATTCAGAAAATCACAAGGTTATGCCTGATTATTATATTCTTATATCAAGAGTTGTTCCATGGAAGAGGATAGATTATGTTATTGATGCCTTTAATGAAAATAATCAAAAATTATTAATTATTGGTAAAGGAGATAGCAAATATCTAGATGAATTAAAAAGTAGGTCAAAGAAAAACATTGAATTTACTGGATTTTTACCTAGTAATTTAAAATATTTTTATTTAAAAAATGCTCAGGCTTTAATCCTTCCTCAAGATGAAGATTTTGGTTTAGTTATTTTAGAGTCTTTAAATTTAGGCACCCCTGTTATTTATTTTAATAAAGGAGGTGCTAAAGAAATTCTTTCTCAAACATATGGAATCCCTTTTTCTATTCAGAATAAGGAATCCCTTCAAAATGCACTCCAAGAATTTCAAAATATGACCTTTCCAAAGAGTGAACTCGTTAATTATGCATCCAATTTTTCTTCAGAAAATTTCAAAAAAAATTTATTTAAATTTATGAATATTAGTAAGTTATAGTAAAATTAAGATGTTTATGTATTTTTTCTTAAAAAGACTTTTGGATATATTAGGATCCCTAGTCGGTATATTAATTTTTTCACCCGTAATGCTTATCACAGCAATTTACATCTATGTTGTATCTCCAGGACCTGTACTTGCTACTACTAAACCAAGGGTGGGTAAAAATGGTAAGTACTTTAACCTACTTAAATTCAGATCTATGATTCCCGATGCTCAAAAATGGCTAGAAAGTCAACCAGAGTTATTTCAAAAATATAAAGAAAATAATTTTAAATTAGATCCAGATCCGAGATTAATTAAAGGAGGGAAGTTTATTAGAAAGTATTCCATAGATGAACTGCCTCAATTTTTTAATATTTTAGTTGGTGATATGTCAATTGTTGGACCAAGGGCCTACTTTGATTTCGAATTAGTAGAGCAACTTAGAAACCATCCCGAGACAAAGGAATATATCGATCTTATGAAAAAATCTAAACCAGGTTTGACAGGTACATGGCAAGTAAGTGGAAGATCCGGTATAGGATTTGTAGAAAGAATTAAGATGGATGCAGAGTATTCAAAAAAGAATTCTATATTGTATGATTTATATATAATATTTAAAACACCGTATGTAGTTATATTTGGTAAAGGAGCCTATTAGTTTTATGGATAATAAGTTTTCAAATTGGAAGCCAAAAACAAATTTATCAAGTTTTGGAACCAATAATAATAAATTTGGTATTAATAAGGATTTTTTAAATAAGGATTCAGGGATTAAAAAACCTGAAAGTAAGATGAAAGGAGTAATCTTGAAATCTCTTTCTGTGTTATTAGGGGTTATATTAGTTTTAACTATTTCAGTTTATTTTGTAATTGTTAGACCAATAATGTCTTTAACTCAATCAATAAATGTAATCCAGGGTGATGTAAACAATGTTACTAAGGCTCTCATTACTGACAGAGACCTTGTGGCTTATGATGAAAATTTAAAAAAATTAGAAATTGATTTAAAAAATTTAAAATCTGAAAGGGATAATAAAATCGGACACCTAAAGAATTTTCCTATAGTTAAAGATTACTATTCAGATACAGATTATTTTATAAATACTGGGTTGAAATTAATCGAAGGTGGAAAAGAAATTAGACCAATTGTTGAGCCTTTTGCAGATGCTTTAGGAATGAAGATTTCAAAAGATCAAGAAGTCAAAAAAATTGGTTTTGCAGATGCAGTTGCACAATGGATTACTATAATGCCTAAAGTTGCAGAAAAACTTGATCCGGTAATTATCAAATTAGAAGAAGCAGGAAAAGAACTTTCAAAAGTTGACGCTAAAAAATACAATATAAATATATTAGGAATTTACAAAAGGGACTATTCTGGAGCAATTGTTTTTGCACAAAAAACATTACTTGAGTCCAGAAATTATGGCCCTGATATGAAAGAAGCTTTATTAATCTTCCCTGGGGTATTAGGAGTTGGTACTGGTGAGAAAAGATATATGATCATCATGCAAAATGATGCTGAGATTAGAGCTACCGGTGGATTTTGGACTAATTTTGCTACATTTAAAATTCAAAATGCTCTTTTAACTTCAGACTTTTCATCTAAAGATATGTATTCAATTGACATAACTCTAGATGCAATTGATAAATTTTATACTTTCCCTACCGCTCCAGAATCCTACAAAAGATTCTTAAAAGTCGAAAGATTATATGCAAGAGATGCAAATATTTCACCTGACTTTCCTACAGCCCTTGAAAAGTTTAATCTTTATTATAAGTTGGCAGCTGGAGTTGATGCGAATGAGTATAAGCCTATAGACGGATACATTGCTATTAATACCGAAGTTGTAAAAGAATTGATGGAGATTACAGGCCCAGTAAATGTGAATGGTGTGACTTTTAGTAAAGATAATGTTGTTCTAGAGCTTGAAAAAATTGCATCATTAAATCTTGCTCAACAAGTAGGAAGAAAAAAAGTTCTTGGTGATTTAATGGAAGCAATGCTTAAGAATGTATTTGAATCTGAAAGCTTTTTGTGGTCACAGCTTATTGAAAAGGGTGTCGATTTAATGAATAGAAAACAAATACTTATTGCACTAAATGATAAAAATGCTCAAAGATTGGTTGAGAAATATGGTTATGCTGGAAGAATTGTTGATCCAGTAACCGGAGATTACTCTTTTGTAGTATCAACAAACCTTGGTGGTGACAAAACTAATTTATTTGTAACTAGAGAAATTAGTCATTCTCTTTCTAAAGAAAATAATAGATGGGTAAGAACTACAAAAGTTAAGTATTCATACCCAAGACCTACAGCTGAATTTAATGACTTTGTGAAGAGATACCAAGATTGGTTCAGATTTTATGTCCCAGAAGGAAGTGAATTAATTTCTATGACTGGAAACGAAGTTGAGACAGTTTACCAAGATAAAGAAAGAGGAAAACAATACTTTGGAGGATTTATGACATTAGCTCCAGAAGAAACCAAAGAGATAAGTGTTAAGTATTACATCCCTGATAATTTGATTAAAAATGGAGAATACTCTTTGTATATCCAAAAACAATCAGGTCAATCAGCTGAAAAATATGAATTTGATGTAATGGGTAAGAAACAAGAGTTTGAGGTTAAAGGTAAAAAAACAAACTTCTTAATGATTGATACTGATTATACTCTTAATGTTAAACTCAACTAATGAGTAAGCAGTCCGAAACTTTCGAAGGTTTAATTTTAAAGAATATAAATTTTAAGGACTCTGACAAAATATACACAATATTTGTCAGAGTCCTTGGTAAAGTTTCAGCTAAAGCAAGAGGTATAAGAAAATTTTCTTCAAAAAGACTCTCTTCACTAGATTCATTAAATTTAGTTAAAATAGGAATGGTTGGAGATCACGAACTTAAGGTTATTACTGAGGTGATTCTTTTAGACTCTTTTAAAAATATTAAGGCTGATTTTACTAAACTTAAAACTGCTCTTTACTTGATTGAGATTGTTTCAAGTTATTTAAATGAATCCAGTGAATATCAAGATTTATTTGATCTTTTAATTAAGTGTCTTAAAAGACTTGAGGAAACTTCTTATTCTGATTCCAGGATTGAGAATTATTTTGAATACCAATTTTTAAAAATGTCTGGTTACGAGTTAAATTTTTATTCCTGTAGTTTTTGCAATAGTACTATTTTAGATTCTACAAGATTTAATTTTAATTTTGAAAAAGGCAGTATTGTTTGTGAAAATTGCTCCAATTCCTTAAATTACTTTACAAATGAACAAAAAAATTCCCTATTTCTTATAAATAATCTTAAAAAATCTGAAAATATGGATTTTAAAGAGTTAGATAGGATTTTAAAATCTTTTATTAATTCTGTATTGCCTGAGACACCTAAAACAATCAAGTTTTTCAATAAATAGTGAAATTAGTCCTTTTTTTGTTAAAATAGGGGATATGGAAGTTAAAAATTTAGATTTTTCAAAAATTGTTTCCCTATCTAAAAGAAGAGGATTTATATTCCCAGGATCAGAAATCTACGGTGGTTTAGCAAACACTTATGACTTTGGCCCTCTTGGAGTTGAGATGTTAAATAATATCTTAGATTTGTGGTGGAAAAATTTCGTTAGATCTAGAGATGATATGTATGGACTTGATACTTCTATTCTTATGAATCCAAAAGTATGGGAATCTAGCGGACACACTCAAAATTTTACAGATGTGTTAATTGATTGTAGAAATTGTCAATTAAGAACAAGAGCGGATCATTTGATTGAAGATCATTTTTCTAAAAAAGGTGAAAAAATTAGTGTTGAAGGTAAGACAACTGATGAATTAGATAGAGTCATTATTGGTGAGAAAATAACTTGTCCAAAATGTGGAAATCATTCCTTTACCCCTGTTAGAAAATTTAATTTACTATTTGAAACAAATGTGGGAATTGTGACATCCTCGCAAAATAAAGTTTATCTAAGAGGTGAAATTGCTCAAGGAATGTTTGTGAACTTTAAAAATGTAATGGATACAATGAGACCAAAACTTCCTTTTGGTATTGCTCAAAAAGGAAAGGCTTTTAGAAATGAAATCACATTGGGGAATTTTGTTTTTAGAACATTAGAATTCAACTTGGCAGAATTTGAATATTTTTTTAATCCAAATAAAACAAACATCGATGAATTATTCGAATACTGGAAAAAGGAAATGGAAGATTTTGTAGTTAATCTTGGGGTTGATAGAAGTAAATTAAGATGGAGAGTTCATGAAGAGGATGAAAGAAGTCATTATTCTTCAAGAACTGAGGATTTAGAATATTTATTCCCATTTGGATTTAAAGAAATTTGCGGTTTGGCATATAGAACTGATTTTGATTTAAGAAATCACACTGAGCATTCAGGTACTGATTTATCTTATTTTGATCCTGAAACTAATGAAAAATTTATACCACATGTAATTGAGCCAACTTTTGGTATTAATAGGCTTTTCCTTACTTACTTAACAGATGCTTTTGAGGAGGATTTAGATGAGAATAGAACAATTCTAAAATTAAATAAATCAATCTCTCCTTATCAAATAGCTGTTTTCCCATTGGTTAAAAATAAACCTGAAATAGTTTCTAAAGCTTCTGAAGTTTATCAAACACTTAGAAAAAATTATGCAGTAGCTTTTGATTCTAGAGGAAATATTGGTAAAAGATACCTATCCCAAGATGAAATTGGTACTCCTTTATGTGTAACAGTTGATTATCAAACTTTAGAAGATGAAACCGTAACAATTAGAAATAGAGACACTAAAGAGCAAACTAGAATAAAAATTTCTGAAATTGTAAATTATTTAAATTAATTATTTCTTAAAAATTAAATTTGAAAAGAAGGAGGAGTCGCTTTGCGACTCCTCCTTCTTTTTTCTTACTTCTTTTGTAAATTTAGTTATTTCTGGTGAAATAAACTAATAAATACTTGACCATTTTTCTTAAATGGTGAATAATGGTATAGAGAGGTGAAAAATGGTGAATATGAAAATGTTTCTAGGTGAATACCAACCAAACTTAACAGACGGTTCGAGATTGGCTTTGCCTAAAAAACTTAGAGAACAAATCTTAGGAGATGAGATTGTATTATCAAGAGGATTTGAAAAATGTATTTTTGTGTACGATAAAGCAGATTGGATGCTAGAAACACAAAAACAAGTTGATAGTCCTATCACTGATTCCAAAACTAGGGATCTAAAAAGATATATGTTTGCATCTGCAAGTGACTGCAAACTTGATTCTCAAGGAAGATTAGTTGTACCAACTAATTTACTTTCTTATGCAGAATTAGGAAAAAATATTACAGTCATCGGAGCTGGAGACCATATTGAAATTTGGAACACTGAAGAATGGAATAAGTACTTTGACAAATTGTCAGATAGTTTAACTGCCTAAAAAACTATGATGTATCACGAACCAGTAATGGTAAACGAAGTTATTCAAAATTTAAAAGCAGTAAAAAACAAAACAATTGTAGATTGTACTTTAGGTGATGGAGGTCATTCTATTCAAATTTTGAAAGAGGGTTTTAAAGTAATTGGGATTGATTATAACGATAGTTCAATTTCCAGAACAACCTCCAGACTTGAAAATCTTGGATTACTTAAAAATTTTGAAGTAATAAAAGGAAATTTCAAAGATTTGGATACTTTAATAACTGCCTCAGTAGATGGTTTTTTACTTGATTTAGGTTATTCCTCATTTCATTTAGAAGGTTATCAAAAAGGTGTTTCTTTTCAAAAAGATGAAGAATTAGACATGAGAATTGATACATCTTTAGGAATTAAAGCTAAAGATTTAATCAATGCATTAAATGTTTCACAACTTGAATATATTTTTAAAACTTTTGGAGAGGAGGTTTTCGCTAGAAAAATAGCCGAAGCAATAGTTTCTAAACGTGCTGTGAAGGAAATTCATTCAACTTCTGATTTAGTTGAAATCATTAGTAGAGTAATTCCTTCACGACATGTTTCAAAGATTAACCCTGCAACTAAGGTTTTCCAATCTTTGAGAATTGTTGTGAATGGAGAGCTAGATAATTTAAAAACTGCTTTACCAAAGGCTGAAAATCTAACACTGCCTGGTGGTCGAATCTTAATTATTACCTTCCATTCTTTGGAAGACAAGGTAGTTAGAGAATTCGCCAGAGATTTTCAGCCTTCCCTAATCTTAGTAGGAGGAACGTTCCTCACTCCAACTAAAGATGAAGTATTAAGGAACCCAAGATCAAGGAGTGCAAAATTATATGTATTTGAAAAGAGAAACTAAAAAATTTTATTTTAAATTAATAATCGGAATCTATGTTCTTGTAGCAATTTTAAACACTTATAGTAATTATATTTTGACATTAAACTCAGAGAAATTTAAAAAATTAGAGGAGAGAATTGCTATATTAAATGATGAAGTAACTGATTTAAATTTCCAAGTTTCAAAGTCAGCTTCTTTAAATGAAATCGAAAAGAAAGCTAATAAACTTGGATTTGTAAAAATTAATGATAGTAATATAGTTGAAACTGAAAAACTTGCCCTTAAAAATGATTAATGAGAGAAGCATCTGCCGTCAAAAATTCTAATCATTTATTAATATTTTTTGGTTTAATATTTTTGATACTAATTTTAAGACTTTTTTACCTTCAAGTCATAAATTTTAGTCATTATAAGAAATTAGCTGTTAACCAACAAACTTCCCTTAAAAAAATAAATTACTCAAGAGGAAATATACTTTCTAGCGACAATATGATTTTAGCTACAAATAATATTACGTATAATTTGGTCATTAATCCTAAAATTATTAAAAATAAAGAGAAATATCTTGAATTATTTCTAAAAGTTTTAAAATTTGAAAGCGAAGATGAAAAAAATAAGTTTATTGAAAAGTATAATACTCTTGTAGATTCGAACACTTATTATCAAATTATTAAAAAAAATGTCTCTTCATCTGAAAAAATTGAATTAGAAGAGAGTAAATTTGTTGGAATTACATTTGAAAAAGAAGTAAAAAGGTACTACCCAGAGGTTC
>Ga0315902_10011022_pt1 | contig 11916 bp, 13 predicted proteins | sample LakEriMetagenome_9_FD_203523 | JGI IMG/M metagenome (GOLD analysis project Ga0315902, IMG submission 203523) | Freshwater fungal communities from buoy surface, Lake Erie, Ohio, United States - Buoy 12 MA117 | ecosystem: Environmental > Aquatic > Freshwater > Lake > Lake biofilm | place: USA... | reverse complement strand
GGGCAATGTAGTAACGATCTACAACCGTTGGGGGAATGTATTGTACAAGCATGATTCAAATACCGACGGACCGTATAACCAGAACCGATGGGATGGAACTTATAACGGGAAACCTTTACCTGTTGGGGCCTATTATTTTATAATCGATATCAACGACAACGACGCTACCGATGACGCTGTGCACGGGCATCTTTCTATCTTAAGAGCGGAATAGTTTGGATTCCATAGTCAATGCGATCATTTGAGAACGTTCAATCGCAAGTTCGGCTTTTTCACCTGAATGATTTTCCCGGATCGTTGCGTGAAAAAGCAGTAACCATTGTGTAAAGTCTGCTTTGTTGAGATTTAAATGAGCATGGGCAGACATCATATTGTTTCGGTATCCCGTTTGATCCAGAAGTATAAATGCCCAGAAATCGGCCACTTTTGGAATATGCACGTTCAGATCAAGAGCAGTGAAGAAATGACCTATCTGTTCATCAGCAAGCAGTTTATCATAGAACTTTCGGATCAGTACTAAGAGATCTTCGTAGGAGCTTATATCTCTCATTCAATGTTTATTTGAACCATCCTGCGTATTTCACATAGTTATTGGCGATGCGCTGCACCTCTCCTTCAAACAACTCGGGTGATAGTTCCTTAACCTTTTTTGCCGGAATACCTGCATACACGCTCCATGAACTTACGCGTGTACCCTCCAGCAGGACAGCACCCGCTGCAATGATACAGTTCGACTCAATGTAGCAGTTATCCATCACGATGGCACCCATTCCGATCAGTACGTTATCTTCAACCGTACACCCGTGTACCAAAGCGTTGTGACCAATGGATACATTATTACCCAGCTGAACTGTTGTTTTTTCATAGGTACAGTGGATCACAGCGCCATCCTGCACGTTGACTTTGTTTCCCATCCGAATGGAGTTGACGTCTCCTCGGATAACGGCGCTGAACCATACCGAGCACTGGTCGCCCATCACCACGTCACCAACGATCGTTGCATTGTCTGCAAACCAGCAGTCTAACCCGAATTTTGGTTCAATTCCCCTGCATTCTCTGATCAAAGCCATAAACTGTGTATTCTTTTTTCAAATATACTTTGTAGCTTCCTTCAAGGCAACTCCTTTGAGTTCTATTTCACGGAGAAAGTTTTTGACTCTTTCAGGATCTGTTTTTGCATATTGTCTCAAGGCCCAACCTATGGCTTTCTGAATGAAGAATTCTTTTATTGGCGCAAAATCTCTGATCAGCGAGCAAAGTAGAATGAAGTCCGTTTCTTTTCCATATTTCAACTGGAAAATCAGGCATGAACGTTTTAGCCAGATATTTTCTGAGCTTCTCCATTTTTCGATGATAGCTGTTTTTTTTTCAGGAAATTTTTTGAAATATTTTCCTGCAAAGTTGGAGGCAACGGCATCTACTGAGTCCCACCACGAGTTCGTCACTATCATGTGCTCCATCAATACATGATCATCGGCCACGATCTCTTTCTCCGGTAGTGAATTCAGTAGATCGATGGCTGCGTAATGATATTCGCGGTATAACTTTGACCATAGGTCAAGCACCAAGGCTTTCTTCTCAGATATTGTCAGCTTTTTGACAGCGTTCATCCAGTCCCGTTGAATAGCTCTTCTTTCTTCTGAATTTATCCCCAGAAAAAGAAAATGAGCTTTCATATAGGCCGACATTGATTTGCCTCGCTCGGTATCAGCATTTAATTTGAGCTTTTCCGCTAGTTCATCTGCGAGCCGGTGTTTATTGGACATCTTTTTCTTTACAGATCCAGTTGATATACTTCCGCTAGTGATGCATTGTTCTTCAGTGTGATCTTGAGGTCATTGATTATACCGTCGGCGACATCATATACCCAGCCATGAACATGCAGGTCCTGTCCGCGTTCCCATGCAGCCTGAACGATCGAAGTTTTCGCAAGGTCATATACCTGTTCGAAAACGTTCAGCTCAACAAACCGATCAAAACGTGCTTTGTCATCACTAATTGCATTCAGCTCTTCCTGATGGAAGCGGTACACGTCTTTAATGTGACGGATCCAGTTGTCGATCAGTCCGAAATGCCGATTGGTCATCGCTGCTTGTACACCACCACAACCATAGTGACCGCAAACAATCACATGCCTCACTTTGAGCACATTGACAGCATAGTCGAGTACACTAAGCATATTCATATCCGAGTGAACGACCATATTGGCAATGTTCCGGTGCACGAATACCTCTCCCGGATCTGCTCCGATGATCTCGTTGGCAGGGACACGGCTATCGGCACAACCAATCCAAAGTACTGGAGGCTGTTGTCCTTTTGCCAGCTTGTTGAAAAAGTCAGGATCCTTTTCAAGCATGCGTTCAACCCATTTTTTGTTGTTCACCAAAAGTTGGTTATAGTATGATTCCATTTTTTAAAATTTTAGGTTTTAACTGATTGATATATTGGGGATATTGATAGTAGATAGCTCGATCTTCTTATCCGGTGCGGTATGCAGGGCGAATTCCCGAATAACTTCTTGAATGTCATGATCGATCGAACGACAACGACTTCCGTCAATGATCAATCGTCCATTCATAGGGAATTCACGAAGTGTTTCGACAATACTTCCTTTATTCAAGAAGGTTACTTCTTCAGAAAGCACCATGGTATGAACAGTGCCCTCCGGTGTGCTAGCTTTTTCCATGACGTAATTGTTGTGGTAGTTTCTTCGCAGTATAAAGAACAAGGCAACGACCATTCCTAAAGCAATACCTTTGAGCAGATCAGAGAACAAAACACCTGCAATCGTCAACACAAAGGGTAGAAATTGCTCAAGTCCAGTTCTGTACACGTTCTTAAAAAGTGATACCGATGCCAGCTTGTAGCCAACCATGATGAGCACAGCCGCAAGTGTGGCCAAGGGGATCATGTTCAGCACTGACGGAATAGTGATCACACAAACAAGTAGCAATAGTCCGTGAAAAATGGCAGAATACTTAGTCTTGGCGCCTGCATTCACATTGGCCGAGCTTCGGACGATCACTTGCGTTATAGGTAAACCTCCGATCAATCCCGAAATGATATTTCCGACCCCTTGAGCCTTCAATTCGCGGTTTGTTGGTGTAAGATGCTTTTCAGGGTCCAGTTTATCTGTTGCTTCGACACTTAAAAGTGTTTCGACACTTCCGATCAGTGCGATTGTCATAGCAACAATGTACGTGTTCGGGTTCGATAGATATGTAAAGTCGGGTGCGTTGAAAAATGAAAAGAACTCGCCGGCAGAGGTTGCACGAGGAATTTCAACAAGGTGTTTTGTATCGACATAAAGTCCACTGCTCATAATTGAAAAAAGCTGATTGAACAGAACACCAAGAACGACAACGATCAAAGCACCCGGAATGAATTTGAAAACAGAATAGCGTTTGGTCAATACCTTATCGAAAAGGATCAAGATGAGTAAGGAGCACAATCCGATAATAATTGCACCGGGATGAAACGCATTCGCTGCGTACAGCAGTTCTGAAAAGGTATTATGTCCGTCCAATTGAAAAAAAGCTTCATCTCCAAAGAAGTCCTTGTCATACCCAATTGCATGAGGTATCTCTTTTAAGATGAGTGTTATCCCGATTGCTGCAAGCATTCCTTTGATCACCGATGAAGGGAAATAGTGTCCAATGATTCCTAGTTTGAGAAATCCAGCCAGTAGTTGAATGATTCCGGATAAAAGAACTGCGGTTAAGAACCCCTCAAAGCTTCCCAAGGTGGTGATTGCCGCGGTAATGACCGTGATCAGCCCGGCCGCAGGACCGGAAACGCCTATCCTGCTATTGCTAATAAATCCAACAACAACCCCGCCGATCACACCTGAGATCAATCCGGCGAAAACATTTGGCATCCCTGTGATTTCCTTAACGTTTGTGGATGCCAATCCAATCCCTAAGCACAAGGGTAGTGCTACCAGGAACACTACCAATCCCGAGGACAAGTCTTGCCTCAGGAATTTTTTTTCATATTTCATGATTTAAACTGTTTAATGGTTCCAAATAGAGTACGCTAAACAGTTTTTTCGGGGGGGTCTAAGTAGGCTTGACTAAAATTTTTGCAAGGCAGTATGAGCGCCTCTGCAAAGGAAATGAACGCTGTAATGGTTGGAGGAATATTCACCGAACTGGTGATATCAATCTCTTCTTCAAGCACCTCTTCGAAGAGTGATGAGGTAGAATCCCAGTCGACGATGTCATTGGAGTGGTCAGAAGCAGTGAAAGAGCGTTTTGATTGTTTAGTAGTAGATGCGTTCGTTCTGAGTTCTTGCTGACCCAACCAGAAAGGAGAAAGGAACAATACCGCCAACTGCCAGCAAAAAAGCATCAAAAGCGCAAAGGATATTAAACTGGTCCACATTCTCATGGACCAAAAATACCATAAAATAGTTTTATATCGGTCTTAAAAAATGTTAGCTGATCACATTGAGCTTCTTTCCGACCTTAATAAAGGCGTTTATGGCTTTGTCAAGATCTTCCTTACTGTGTGCGGCTGAGATCTGTGTGCGGATCCTTGCTTGTCCTTTCGCGACAACAGGATAGAAGAAACCGATCGCATAGACACCTTCCTTGAGCAGCTCGTCAGCAAACTGCTGTGAAAGTGCTGCATCGTACAGCATGATGGGCACAATGGGGGAATCGCCCGGTTTTATATCGAAACCTGCCGCAATGATGCGCTCCTTGAAATAACGGGTATTCTCTTCCAGTTTATCTCTCAGCTCCGTCGTAGAGCTCAGGATCTCGAATACTTTATTTGCAGCTCCCACGATGGAGGGTGCGAGTGAATTGGAGAACAGGTAGGGTCGTGACCGTTGCCTGAGCATTTCAATGACTTCTTTTCTTCCGGTAGTGTATCCGCCCATAGCCCCGCCAAGCGCCTTACCGAGTGTTCCGGTGATGATGTCTACCCGACCCATCACATTACAGTATTCAGGAACACCACGTCCAGTTTTGCCAATAAATCCGGCTGAGTGACACTCATCCGTCATCACAAGCGCATCGTACCTTTCCGCCAAGTCACAGATCTTATCCAGTTTGGCGATATCGCCATCCATTGAGAAAACGCCATCGGTGACAATGATCCTAAAGCGTTGTGCCTGTGCTTTTTTGAGCTGCTCTTCCAGATCCACCATGTCAGAATGTTTGTAGCGGTAGCGATGCGCCTTACAAAGTCTGATCCCATCGATAATGGAGGCATGATTCAGTTCATCGGAAATGATCGCATCCTCTTCACTAAAAAGCGGTTCGAAAACGCCTCCGTTCGCATCGAATGCAGCGGCGTAGAGAATGGTATCATCCGTTCCGTAAAATTCTGCGATTCTTTTTTCCAGTTCTTTGTGGATGTCCTGGGTTCCGCAAATGAAGCGCACGGACGACATGCCGAAGCCATGGGTATCCAAAGCCTCCTTTGCTGCCTCAATAACAGCAGGATGTGAAGAAAGACCGAGGTAATTGTTTGCACACATGATCACTACCTCATCGCCACTGTTGACTTTCACCTTAGCGCCCTGAGGAGTAATGATAATTCGTTCTTTCTTGAATATTCCAGCTTCTTCGATGGTCTTCAACTCGTGCTGAAGATACTCTTTCATCTTACCGTACATGATCAAACCTTTTGGGGCAAATATAGAAAAAGACAAGGATAGTGCTCGCCTGAGATTGGTAATGTCAGAAATTCCATTTCATGTCACGCTCGTCCATAAGCGCAAATGAAACCTTCCAGTCGGTCCGAATTGGTGTCCTGTTCCCATCTGAAACCACACCGTAAACACCGATCCTGAGTCGTCTTTTTGAGAACTTGAAGGTTCTTTCTAATCCGGCCAGAACCTCGTAGTGCTGGTATGCGAATTCTTTCACATAAAGTGCACCGACACCCATCACAAGACCGATGCGTGTTTTTTTCATGAACGGGATCTTGTTGATGATCGCTCCATTGTCGTGGTGTACAAAATGTGCTTCGTAAAAAATGTCTTTCGAACGCAGTAACGTATCGAATCCCTGGAACGAGTACAGTGGATTAGAGAACCAGATGGGGTCGCTCCTGCGCTGAAATTTGAAGTCGGGTTCCATGAGCACTTTTGAACTTAGGAATTTTCCGGCGAGTACATGGTAGCTGGAGGTACCGATCGTTCCGATCTTGAAGGTCTGCATGATGCCGGCACGTCCGTATTCGTGATTCACATCACTGCCAAAAATTCCGGGGATACCACGTTCGTAAGTCATGTAAAAGCTTGGCCATTTCGATCCGAGGATCACTTTCCTGTTGGGTTCTTTCATGTATTTTTGACCTGGTGTGTAGGTTAACGTTAGTGTACTGATCAGTGCCTGATAGGTTTGAAACTCGATGGGTTCATTATTTGGGATCGACTCATCGAAGGTTTCAATGAATGCATAGCCTTCCAAGCTTCTTCTTTCGGAGAATGCCATGTCTAGGTCTGCAAAGAAACCATTGAAAAGTTCGTAGTCATTACCCAGCTTCAACTCTGTTTTTTCGATGAAGTTCTCCCTCTTGTAGATCTGGGTGATCGCATCGTAGCTGCGGATCGCATCAAATTCATGACTAAAGGTGATCCTAGCAGTTCCAAAGTGGAATGGATCATACCTGAACCTGAGCCATCCTCTTCCTTTTATGTCGCGGTTCATAAAGCCATAAGAGAGCTCTGAGTAGGAGTCTATCGAACGTTCATTTTCCCATTTACGGAAGTAGTAAAATCCGGGTGCTACACGCGGTCCGGCAATGTAAAGTGGTCTGGCGATCCCCGCCATGGAATTAATGGTCCACTGAAAACGTTTGTCGCGATTTCGGTGATCCACTCCCCACCACAGCACTTTGAGCGCTGTAACTTTATTGAACACGGCATCGATCGAATCCAGGTATTCCTTTCGGTTCTGCGCGTTAAATATGCTGTCTTTGACCTGTATGAAACGCAATTCTTCGGGAGTCAGCTCCACCTGTCTTTTCTCTGCCCAATAGCTGGTATCTTTATCATAGGCTTCCTTCTCGGTGACTGCAACTTCATTGTTGAAGAATCGATTGGTGAATGCCGTGTTGAACGTGTAATCGGAAAAGGTCGCCACTGTGGTCATTTTTGAGGACTCTGACTTGTATTTTACACTGTAGTCCAATACTTGGCTCACCAGTACACACATACTGTCGCCCGGGTGGTCAAATTCTTGCGTGATCGTAAAATGATCATACACGAGGAGATTCCCTTTTTGCATTTTCAGCTCAAGCTTTTGGACCAGCCAAAGCGAATCGATCACCCAAATATATCCCTCCAGGGTGGTTGTGGCAGTGCTGCGCGGAATGATCTTGATCTTATGGATCTTTCTGTCCCCTTCCATGTATTGTTCCTCAAGTCGGTATTTATAGGAAAGAATACCCGGACCTGAAATGGGTGAGCTAACCGGCGATTGGTGCAGATCATCCAAATGCAGCAGATTTTCGAAGAAATTAAAATTCGATTTTACGGTTGTGGTGTAATACAATGCGCGGTCATCTCCTCTTTTCTCAAAAGCGTTGCGGATCTCCTTGACTTTGTTGGGAGGAGAGTAATGACGGGTGAATTGAACCTCCACAAGATTCATGTTGTTGGCTATAGCCTCTTTTTTCTTCTTTTCAGCTTCGAAAGGGTCTTCTAATCCCGTGGGATCTGTTTCATCGGATGCCTCTTGATCTTTGTTCTTCGGCTCCTTTCGTTCGATCTTTTCGGTAGCTTTAATGTAACCCTCCACAGAATGCGCATAATTCCAGGGATTGATGCGTTCACGCACCTTAACCACTTCCAGCATGATGTCGCGCCCCGGATTCGTTTTTTTTGTGGATACCTCGACATCTGACAAATCCTGGAATTTCGTCGGAAATAGCTGCATGTTTCTAACCTGATCGACATCATTGACCACAACATATAGTTCACGGTCATCATAACCAGTGGCGGTAAAGATCACGAAATATTCGCCGGGGAAAAGGCGGATCTCATAATATCCGTTTACGTCAGCAACAGTTCTCAGGTCTGCGGCTTGTTTGACAAAAATCTTGGCAGAGGGTATGGGGATGTTGCGTTCATCCGAAACGACACCACTGAGTAGCTGCTGCGCACGAAGTGTCGAGACTGTACCCAGAAAGATACAGAGGAAGACAATCAAACGTTTGAACGACAGCATCATTACTGCTCAAATTGAGGGTTAAAGACCCGATTTTGAATTAAAAGTAACAGATTGTTTATTGAAATGTTCTGAATTTACGGCATTACCAAGGTTTGAATGATAATCCGCAAAATGACGGGATGAATGGTGATCAGTCCTTTTTATTTTTCTGTTCTTCAAGGAAGGCCAGATGCTTGTCCATTCTTCTCATCATGATCCTCCTCAAGAAGAACATAACGAGCGCAATCAAGGAGAAAATATAGTAGTATCCCCATTTTTTAATGCCATCCGTAAAAGACATATACGTTATGAAAACGAGGATAGAAATGGCGGCTATAAGCCAGAAATACAACATAATACGGTTATAAGTATGCATAGTTGGTGCTTTATTCGTCAAAGTTAATCTTTCCATAGGGTTGGAGGAACTCATATTCTGAGAAATCCTGTTGAGTTTTGATCCCCTTTCCGTATAAAATTCCTTTCGGTGAACGAACGATTACATTCGAGGTTGTATAGATCGTACTGTCTTTCTGGTTCCAGAACAGGATCTCCGTCTCGAGCTGTTGCTTCTTTTCCCGGTTATAGAGTCGCACTGAATCTTTGACAAAAAGCATTCCCTTGGAGAAGTTCACCTCGCCATAGAGTGCAGATAAGGTTGAAACGATCTTTCCGTCATAGGAGAAGAAATTCACTTTGAGGCCGTCTTTCAATTTTGTGACCAATTCCGGCTTTCGGTAGGTCTCAGCTAGCTTTGCGGTGATCTCTATCCGTGCAAATCCGGAATCCGTGTAAAAAACGCTGAGGTTCTTAGTCACTTCATCAGGCGCCTTTGGGTCATAGGTTACCTTCTTAATGGACTCGAGGTCGTTTACACAGGAAAAAAGAATTCCTGCCAACAGAAAGCTGACAGGAATCAAGTATCGAGTTGGAATATGTGAAGTTCGGATCAAATTACTTTACCGATACCGATACACCCCAGCAAGACAAACTGATCGTTTTTGCACCTCCATTCTGAAAGATCTCATCCTGATCAGGACCAGCCGCTCTGTATTTTGCTGCCATGCTAACATCGCCGGCACGTTCTGCCAGCTCAGCAGCGTAGATGTAGTTACACTTTCTTTCGAAGGTACTTGAACCACATGAGTTGGCTGTTTGAGCAACACACTGCGCAGCAAATTTCATTGCAGAGCTGCGGTACTTTCCGGAAATGCCCATCGCAGTCGAATAGGCCGCACGATAGCTGTTCTGGTCACGGTACTGGATATCAAGGATAGTATATTCGATCTCCTCTTTCTTTTCAGCATCGTTCGTCATACCTTTCGCATCCTTGAGCGCATTGATCGCCTCTGAGAATTTGTTAAGTGATCGCAAATACTTCGCTTTTGCGATTTTTCCGTCCAGACTTGGATCGATTCGGTTCAAGGTATCGATCAGCATTCCGTATTCCGGACTTTGGGTGCATGATTTCATTTCAAGCAGCGTGATAAAATTGTTCACAGTGGCTTTCTTTGCTGCGCTGTCAGTTGGGAAACTCTTCATGAAACCTTTCAGCTCTGGAAGGATATCATCACATGTTTTTACCGCACCATTGAAATAGGAGAGCAGGTTCTCCTGAGTTTTCAAGGACATGTTCAGTGCAGTGATCATTTTGGAAAGAAAGAAATACTCAGAAATAAGTCGTTTTTTATACTCCGGCTTCTTATCGGCAGCTGCGTCGGTGAACAATGCGTACAGATTGTAATAATAGTAGGAGATGTGTGCTTCCGTCGGAGCAGCACCTTCTTTATGTAGTGCACGGTTGTACAATTCATCCGCTTTGATACGATCCGGTTTGGAAGACTGAATGATGTAAGTTGCACGTACCAGATCATTCGCCTGATCGTAATGTCCAGCCTTTTCCATTCTTTCGTATGTGCCTATCAACGTATCCGTGTAACTTGTCTTTTTTACCTTATCGGTTTCTGTTGAAATAGCATTTCTAATCGTACCTACCATACGGTCGTAATTTGCTTTGTCGTAATTACCACAGATCTGCTCACCTTTTAGGTAATAAGTTGTAGCAGTTGCGTAGTTTTTTATCTTCAGCTCCTCACCAGCCAAAAAACGCATTCGTTTGCATTCTCTTTCCTGATCGGATTCCTGCGCTGAAAGACTGAAGGTTGTACCTACGATCAATGTCCCGAGTAAAAGTCTACCAATTTTCATTTTTCTAAAGTTAATCTAGTTTTCGTTTTCTGAACCAACGGTCGTAATTCGAGGGAGCAACGATGATGCCAAAATTGATCCCGATGAAACGTTCGTTGAATCCATCACCCTCACCGCTGCCTCTTCGTCCGAGTGTCACCCCGAGATTGATCGAAGAGAGAGACTGCTGAGCTGTAATTGGCATTCCAATTCCAAATGTTGTGCCAATTTCACTGATCTCATTTCCGGAGTCGGTGTACGGGAGGTTGAATGTGTAATATCCGGCACGGTAACGTAGACTCTCAAAGAAATTGGTGTTCACTCCATACTCCTGGTATTCCGGTGAATATTGAAACCCGAGTGAGATCTTTTGCGTGGCATTGTAGCCATAGTTTTCGGTCACATCATTGAAATTCGAGGAGAACTGCGTCCAGTCTGTCGAGCTGTATGAACCCATAAACAGGAATTCGCTGTTCCTTGAACGGTTGCTCTCTTTGGAAGAGGTGCGGAGACTGTAGCTAAATCCGAATGTGTAGGAAGGAGCCAGTTCGAGGAATCCCGCCACATTTGAGGTGTCATACAAAACGGAATAACTCTGCGCATTATTCACGTTACCGGCGAAGTAGAGGGTTTCTCCTCGGAAGCTATTGATTTGCTGAGAAGGTTCAAGAACGCCTGTTAGGGTGAGTGTTTGTTTCTTGCCAAAATCCTGCCGGAACATGAAACCCAGCTCATAATGAAAAGATCTGAACCGGATCCGCTTGCGGTCAACTCCGCCAAGGAACGAATTATTGTCGATGACAGCACTTTTGCGTTCGTTTACGGCTGTTCCGAAGAGAAAGCCCAGATTGGCGCCGACAGCGAACTGAGTTGTTCTGAGCTTGAGCAGGTTGGTGGTTAAACCGACAAAAGCCTCGTTTGCACCGCCATAACCGGAATAGGTATTCCGCAAGGAGTCCGTTCCGACGAGGGTCTTCTCTGTGATCTCGTAACCGCGGCGGGAAAATGGTTTAAGCCCGAATGCCAATCCGAAATGTTTCCTGATCGGAAAGGCCATTGCAAAGTGATCCACAACCGCGATGCCTGTGGTGTTGCTTTCTCCGGCTTGTTCGAAGTTTGAAATGCGCGCCCGAACTGCAAGTGAGAAAAGCGGTTGACCCTCGCTCAGTAAGTTGTAGGATGCAGGATTGTGTATATTCACCAAGGTAGAATCCAAATAGGTGATGGCGGCGTTGCCTAGCGCTGAACATATCGGGTCTGTACCTGTGGCCCGTTCTCCGAATCCGTAAGAACTGAATGGCGATTGGATGGTGTTCTGAGCTGTCGCTGAAAGAGAGAGCATCACAGTTACGAGAACAATTAGTCTAATGCACATTCGCCAGATAGATGTAATAAAGACCTTTCAAGGTCAGATTTTCGTCTGCAAAGATGTTATTTTTTCCTGCCAAATCAAAGTGACACGAATCTCCACCGGTGATAAAAAACGTTAAGTCTCTGAAATCAGTGTTGTATTTTCGGATCAAACCCTCAATTTCTGCTTGCATGCCGTTGATCACCCCGGAAT
>Ga0315902_10011019_pt1 | contig 11917 bp, 6 predicted proteins | sample LakEriMetagenome_9_FD_203523 | JGI IMG/M metagenome (GOLD analysis project Ga0315902, IMG submission 203523) | Freshwater fungal communities from buoy surface, Lake Erie, Ohio, United States - Buoy 12 MA117 | ecosystem: Environmental > Aquatic > Freshwater > Lake > Lake biofilm | place: USA... | reverse complement strand
ATGCGCAAGCGTGGTCCACTAAGACCTGGGGCTGCAGGACATCCTGCACAAGTTGAAGGTTATACCGTTGTAGGTTTTGACCCTGCTATGGCTGGCAACGCTGCTTTTGTTGCGATGACATACAACAGGCACGATGGAAAGATTTACATACTTGACTGCTTAAATATGGCAGAACCTACACCACAGAAGATTAGGCAAGCAATTGAAGACTTTGTTCAAAGGTTTAAGCCGCAGGAACTCCGCGTTGAAATCAACGCCCACCAAAAAGCCTATGCCCTTGACTCCGACTTACAGCAATGGCTGGCATCTTATGGTGTTCGCCTCAATGCTCACTTCACTGGAAAAAACAAATGGGACACCAACTTCGGAGTCGCAGGAATGTCTACGCTCTTTGGAACTGTCACCAATGGTAAGCACCAAAAGAACAACATCATTGAACTGCCTAGCACTGAAGGTTCTGAAGGACTTAAGGCTTTAGTTCAACAACTTATTACGTGGAAGCCTAATACCAGAGGCAAGACCGACTGCGTGATGGCTATGTGGTTTGGTGTTTTACGCTGTCGTGAATTTATGCAGCAAAACTCTTATGTGCAAAGGTATGCTCACAATCGTTGGGCTACTAGGGCACAGGCACAAAAACGTTATTCAGTAAATCTAGACGAAGCCATTGCAGACCAATGGCAACAGACATACGGATAGGAACTAAATGTTATCTATTGAGCAAATCTCAGCCCGCGTAGAGAACCTACGTGAGCGTTCTGCTGAGCGTGATGCACGCCAACAAGACGTGCTTGCTGTCCGTAAAGGTCAGATTGCTAGCGTATATCCTGATTTCTTTCCTGAAGGTGTAGATGCAAATGTCGTTGCAAATTTTATTGACATTGTTGCACGTGACTTGTCAGAGGTTATGGCGCCTCTACCGTCGGTCAACTGTTCGGCAGCGAATCAGGCTAATGACCGCGCTCGTAAGTTTGCTGACACCCGCACTCGTATTGCTACTAATTATTTTGCTCATTCGGACCTTCAGGTCCAGATGTATACAGGCGCAGACCTATACATCACATTCGGTTTCGTTCCATTCATAATTGAGTTGGACGAAGAAGCAGGGCTGCCGCGTATCCGCATAGAAAACCCAGTGGGCGCTTACCCAGAGTTTGACCGCTATGGTCGCTGCATTGCCTTTGCAAAACGCTACTATATGGCTACTGGAGAACTTGCTTCGCAGTTCCCTGAGTATGCAAATATCTTGCTTGGCAGAGAAATGTACAAGTCAGATATGAACTCACAGTTAGAGGTTGTTCGTTATTATGACGACCAGCAATCTATTCTGTATGTACCAGAACGCAATAACCTAGTACTGTCACAGGCTAAAAATCCTATTGGCAAGATGATGGTTGTAGTAGCACGCCGTCCGTCAGTTGACGGCGAGATGCGGGGACAGTTTGATGACGTACTCGGTATTCAGTTGCTTCGTAATAGGTTCGCATTACTTGCGATGGAAGCAGCGGAAAAATCCGTTCAGTCTCCGATTGTTCTTCCATCAGATGTTAATGAACTGGAGATGGGTGGCGATGCAGTTATTCGCACCGCTAACCCTGCTGGTGTACGCCGTGTTGATTTAAATATTCCACCTGGAGCATTTACAGAACAACAGATACTTCAGCAAGAATTACGTACTGGAACACGCTATCCAGAGGGACGTACAGGAAACATTGATGCCAGCATCATCACGGGACAAGGTGTGCAGGCACTTATGGGAGGCTTTGACACACAGGTCAAGTCTGCTCAGGCTATCTTTGCCTCATCACTGCGTGATGTTATTTCTGTTTGCTTTGAAGTAGATGAGAAGTTTTTTGATTATGAAAAGACTATCCGTGGCGTAGATGCTGGTAGCCCATACCAAATTACATATAAGCCGTCTAAGGATATTAAGAAGGATTACTCAGCCGATGTTCGCTATGGAATGTTGGCAGGACTTAACCCAGCACAGGGTCTTATCTTTATGTTGCAAGCACTTGGCGGAGGTTTGATTTCAACAGACCTTGCTATGCGTGAATTGCCATTTGGCATTAACGTAACACAGGAACAAGAAAAGATTGAGATTGAAAATATGCGTAAGTCGCTTGTTCAATCTTTGCAATCTTATACACAAGCCATCCCACAGATGGCAGTTCAAGGCGGGGACCCGTCAATGGTCATTAAGAAAATTGCTGACGTAATTAAAGCACGTCAAAAAGGTGTGGCTATTGAAGATGCAGTTGAAGAAGTATTTGCCCCAGAAGAATTACCTCCTGCTGGTCCTGCCGAACAAATGGTTGAGCAACCGTCCCCTGCTCCCGCTGGCGCTCCAGTAGGAGGCGCTCCTGAACAGGTACCTTCTTTACAAAGTTTATTATCTAATTTAACTTTAGGTGGACAGGCTAGCGCAAGCGCAAGAACTGTAACTCGGAGGTAGTTATGCCACCGCGTAAAAAGAAGCCGCAACCACGTCGGCGTAAACCACATACTGTAGAAAATGAAGAATATACAGCCTTAGAGATGTATTGCATTTGGCTTAATGAATATTATAAGTCATTGCTCAAGGCTGGATTTAAATCAGATTTGGCGTTGTCATTTGTTATGGATAAAACTTCTTACCCGAATTGGGTTGAATATAAAGCACCTACTGAAGATGAAATTAAAAAATATCTAGATGAGGAGGACGAAGACTAATGGCAGGAGTTGGCGGTTATCAAGCACCCACTAATCCAGCGGTTGTATCTGGTCCTGGAGCATTAAGCAAGCGTACTGACGGTTCACCATCACAGCCTGCTACATATATTTCTGGTCTGCCTTATGGTCAAGGTGAGGCTACTTACAACCAACAAACTGCTGCTCCTATGGCTGAAGTAGAACAGGTGCCACAGCGTCCACTAAAACCTGTTGTGGGAATTAACGAACCAACTCAATTTCCTAATGAGCCTATTTCTTTTGGCGCTGATTGGGGAGATGGACCTGGTCTTAGGGCTGTAGTCAATCAAGGTCCGTCGTTGCTTCAGACTGTGGAAAAAGCAATGCAATACGACAACACAGGTTTAATGGAATTTTTGTATAACAGATTGAATAAATAACCTATGTCAATTCAGGATTTTGTTCCAGTAACTATTGATGTGGAGACATTAAAGAATTCTCCCGAACTTATTCAGGTTCGTAATGCTGGTAATTGGACACCAGATGAAAACGCATATTTAAATTCATTGGCAAAGTTGATGAACTTAAATACGTTTTTATCTTCTGATTCAAACCTTAAAGTAGCAAAAGATACTTTTGCACGCCTTGACCCTGAATTACAAAAGGCTCTTATAGAGATTAATCCAGAGGCAGAATACGCACGCCCTGATAAAAACTTTTTGCAGAAAGTATTTTCTAAAGAAAACAACTACTTACTGCAATTAGTTAGTGACCCACTCCGCACTTTAGAAAAAGTGGGCAGTACTTGGATTAGCGCCGTAGAGAATACAGCCTTGAATATTCTTAATGCTGGAAATAAACAAGGTGAATTAGTACGGGCTGCTTTAGGTCAACCTAGTGCTTTAGAAAAAGTAACCAGTGCTGATTTTTGGAAAGATGGTTGGAACGGTTACAATAAATGGAACCAGGCTGGCATTGAAAGATTAGATGAAGAATACAATCTTGCTACTGGTGTTTTAGCACGTGGAATTATTGATGGTAAAAGTACGTATGAAATTTTTAAAGAATACGGAACTATTGATGATGATATGGCTAATGCTTTCTTTAAGGTTGGCACACCAGAATTTGATGAAATTGTAGCCAGGTATAGTGCTAAAAAAATTAACCTTGGCACATTGATTAATGACTGGGCTAATGGCTTTGCACCGTATAAAGAAAATCCTACAACTGCAGATACCATTAAAGACACTTTGGCTTCAACTGTCCTATCCATTGGCGGCATCAGAGGCGTAAAAAGAAATGAAAAAACTGGTGAATTTGAGACTGAAAAACTTTTTGGTCAAGGCTACGGAGACCCATCAACGGGTTTAGACATTGCTGCTACTTTCTATGTAGACCCGCTTACCTATATGACAATGGGTGGAAGCCGTAGCATAAATGCAATGAAGGCTGCTAGAACTGCAGAAGAATTAGCCAATGCTGTTGACTTAACGGCTAAGATTCAAAAACTAGATGATTTGTTTAAAGACCCGCAATGGATTGCTAAAAACGATTCTTTCATACAAGACTTTAATCAGTATAGAGAAGCACTTGATAAAAAAGAAACTATTGCTTCAGCCAATGCTCGTGTAAAAATTTCTATAGACCATCCTGAGTATGACAATGACGAACTACTCGGTATTTTGGCTAAGGCTACAGTTAAAAAAGAAGGCAATGAAGTACCTATTACTGACCTAGAAACTTTTGAGTCTTTTCTTAAAACTGGTGAATATACAAATTATATTATTAATGGCAAAGTAAATAATCTATTAACTATGCGTGAAGAAAGTGTGGCTCTTCAAAATCGCCAACGCCGTATGGTTAATGGTATGCGTAGTTATGCTGCTAAGGTATTTCAAGGTTTAGATAAAGATGTAGTTATTGGCAAAAAAGAATTAAGTGAACAAACAGTAAAAAACTGGCAAGATATTGAACAGCAAATTCTTAAGCGCCCAACAATACTTCCAAATGAAGCAGTAACGCCAGAGGCTCTAATAGAAATAGAGCGTAATGAAGCATTATTAAATTCATTGACAAAACCTAAAAAGTATCAGGGTATGGAAATGCGCCGTGCTTTTGGTGAACTTCTAGCCCGTATGCCATCCGAAGGTGCTCAGATTTTTTGGGCGGATGCTTTAGTAGATAAAGGTTTGCCATTTTTCCGTGACTATGCACGTTTAGTAACTGGCGATAAAATGCGTGCTGAGTTTCTTACTCAGTTATATAAGAAAAGTTCAGTTACAGACCGCATTAATATTATGTTTAATCTAGACAAAATCTATCTAGATTCTATTGGTGCTGCTTTTACGGCTGAAGGTTTAAATTATCGCAATACCGTACTACAAAGTCGGTATATGCCAGATAAAACTGCTAGCATTGTTGACTATACAGTTGAAACTTCTGACGTTTTTAAGGCTTATGATGAGGTTAATCCTGTTCCACCAGGACCATCAGCGCTATTTCACACCACAGAAGGCATTACCCTTTTACGTTTTGACACTGTTATCAAAGATATTTATGACCGTATCGGTGGCGCTGTAGGTCAGACAAAATTTAAATATGGTAAAACACCAGTTTATAAAGACCTTATTAAAAAACTTGGTTATTTTTATTACACGGGTTCTACCAACAACTCCATATCACGGGCTATTAACCGTGGGTTTTCCTTTGCCCTATTATTTCCTAAACTTGGTATTAAAGCAGCCTTTGATGAAGCAACAGTTTTAGCAAATGTCACTACGCCAGCAATGCTTTTTGATATGTTGTATGGTAAAGGTCGCCAATTAACTAACATACACGCAGCAATTACTGGCTCTAATATGAGCCAGGGTTTCTTAAAAGAAAAGTTTCTTGATGTAATTGGCAAAAACCCAGCAAAGTTTAGAAGTGCTGAGCAACGCCGTCTTGACCGTCAAATGCGTGAGGTTGAAACTGAGTTCATTGACCCAGATACGGGCAAGGTTGTAAAGCAAACTGAACTTATTACTGCTGATGAATTTTTTGGAATGAGTCCAGATGAGTATTTGGTTCGTGCAGCAATTGCAAAGTATGGTAGCAAACTAGATGAAGATGATATTCGTTATCTCATTGAAGATTATATGGTTGATGGCAATGCTGCTGATGCTATGGTTGGTTCTATCATCGGTGCTACCTTTGGCGAGGCAGTAACTGAGGCTAATCTAGCCCGCCAGATTTATGGCGCCAGCCCCCTAACACAGGCTATTGAGGCTAAAGGATTAGAAATTCTTGGTAAGCCTGTCTGGGATAAGTTTAACAAACTTAAAACCGCCGAAAGAACATTGGCTCACTATAGATATTTCTACTTACTATTTGCTAAAAATGAAAAGTATGGAATTAACTTCGGTGATTTATTTATACAGACTAATGCTTTACGCACAGCACAGGATGTAGATACTTTTGTTAAGTACGGTATGTCAAAAGTTGGTTGGAACCCAGATAATCCTAAGCCAGATATTGCCAAGATGTTTAATGACCGTTTTGGTCAAGTATCTACTCTACGTTCATTAGGTTTTACAGAACGTGAGATTAGCGAATCTCTTATTGTTAATGCTGCTAAGGAAATGCGTTATGTATTTCACGGCAGTGGGACTGCTTTTAATGAAGACCTACTTAAATTAATCCAAGATAAACTTTGGACTGCTAAAGAAAAAGTAGGCAAAGCCTCTTACTACGAAGAAAAGAAAATGATTCAGCGTGAAACCGCTGGAGAACCATCGCAACTTGTTTCTAGAGCAGAACTAAAGCGCAGACGTGACTGGGAAAGAAAGCAAGTTCAGCCTTCTACTCAAATAGGCAATATCACTTTTGAGGAATTTGAAAAGGCTACGACTAATTATCCCATTAAAGGTCAAATCCAGACAGATATTAATTTTGATGACCTTGGAGTAATTCCTGAAAGAGGTTTTGTTGACCGCGCTATGGTCAAAGGTTATGAGTTTATGGACCGAGAGGTCAATGACGTTATTCGTTCCGATGTATACCGTTTAAAGGTATTAGATGAACGCAAGAAGTTAGCCCCTGACCAGGCTATGCTAGAAAAAACTCTAATAGAGAATGGCTCTGACCCAGATATTGCTGCTGTCCAAGCAGCAGGTATTATGGCTAATCAAGCACGTCATAATGCTGCTAATACAATTTTAAAGTATGTGGATAATCCACAGGTGCGTTCTCAACTAGCGTTTAATATGCGTGTAGTAGGACGCTTTATTCGTGCTACCGAAGACTTTGCTAAAAGAGTTATTCGTTGGGTAGCCCGTCATCCAGAATCTATTCCTTGGAGATTGGGTCATCTGAGCCACGCTACCGATGGCAGTGGTATTACTTATGATGACCAAGATGGTAATAAGTATGTTGTTATTCCTAATGATGGTGTCTTTTGGCAAGACGTAGCACCAGCAATTGCTATGCTTCTTAATCCACTTTATTCAGTACCTATGGCTGGAAAGAGCATCCGTACAGGAAACTGGGATTTCTTTAAGCAGGCTGAGTGGAATCAATATACAATGAAGGTATCTTTACTTAACCCTTCATACTCAGAGGGTGCTGGTCTTTATACTTTTACTGGTCCTAACCTTGCTATTCCTGTAGGTGGTGTTCGTGACTTACTGGTAGGTATAGGGGTTAATTTACAATCTAAAGAGATTTATAACTTTGGTTTATCTTTGGATAATATCTTGCTCGGAGAAGTTAGCGATAATACAAACCTCTGGAGAGCAACTATTCCACCAGCCATTGCTAACTATTATAAGGCTATGACTGGTGATTACAAAGATAACCAAGGTGTTATCGCTGCATATCAGGCTATTAGTTATATGCAATATAACCCAGCAACTGCAAAGAGCCCAGAAGATTTTCTTAATGCAAATGGCGAATTAGACCCATCTAAAGCACAAGAGTTTCTTAATGAATGGCGTATCCAGACCGCTAACGTATTAGCACAGAAGGCTGGGTTTAATACAATTTTCGGTGCTCCACTACAACTAGGTCAACCAGATGTTCCTTCGTATATGCGAAAGAACCAGGTTGTAACCTTTACTAAAGAGTATGGAGACATACTTAGAGGATTGTTACAGTTTAATCAAGAAAACGGTTTTGTTATTGAAGACCCGTATTCTGTGGCTGTATCTCTGCACGCTCAATACAGACCTGGAAAACTTATTTTCCAAGTATCTAAAGGGCTTAATGAGTCTAAGGTTGCTATTAACTATAGCAAGGAAACACTAGACTGGGCTATAGAGAATAGAAAGTTTATTGAAAGATACCCAACTGCTGCTTGGATATTTGCTCCGAATATTGGAGAGTATGACCCAAAGGTTATTACTTATATGCAGGCTGCTGACTTATTGCCACCAAATGAAAACCCATTTGATTGGAACAATAAACTATTAAAAGAATATATTGAGCGCACTACGGTTGCTAAGTTAATGTCTGAGTATTATCAGTATGATAAAGATGTAGACAGGTTACTTAATGACCCTAACAACCCCAATAGAAACTTTGTTGATTATCGTAAAGAAGTCCGTGCTAAGGCTGCTGCCGAAAAAGAGCGGTTAATTAACACTAATCCTCTGCTTAAGAGTGTCTTTGGCAATAGAGGATTTATGACTGTTGAGGGACTTCGTGACCAATTCTTAGAACTTAAGAACATTGTTAACAAGGATGAATTTCCTGCGAGTCTTTCCGTAGAAAATAGAAATCTTCTTAAATCTATGGTAAGAGCCTCTAATGAATTATTAATAGCGGCTGAAAGCAATACTATTGATAATCAGTATATGGGTAACACAGTTCTAGAACAGCAACTATCAGATTCATATGAGCGGTTAAATAAACTTGCTAGCACGAATGCTATTTTATCTGAAGCCTGGTCTGGAATTATTAGACCATTGTTAGATAAAGCATACAACACTCCATTGCGAACTGTAAGAAAGCCTGGTGATTAATGACTCCTCCTAAGATAACTAAGGGCAGTCCAAGACCTCAGCGTAAAGACTATAAAACAGATGCTGAGTTTCTTAAGGCTATGGAGCAATGGAATACGCTTAATGTTGGTACCCCTACACAATCTTCTCCTACAGTTACTTCGCAAGGTGTTGTTGCTACCAATCCAGTAGAGTCAAGCGCACGTGTGCAGTCTGGCAAAGTAAGAACTGACTGGAATATATTTACAGATGGTGGACTTAACATTCAAGAGGGAGATGCAGAAGTAGGGCAAACGCCTTATGTAACTGCACGTCTTCCAGAATACGGCGAGAAAGAACCCACTCCTGTAGTTATTCTTCCTTCGGTAGACGGCAATGGATTCATTATTGTTCCCCGTGAAGAATTGCTGCAAACAATCATCAAAGACATACAGCGCAATCCTGGCAATGTAACATACTGGAAAAGCCAGTTAAAAGATTATTATAAATCTGATGATGCTTTTCAGCGTTCATTACGTGGCGGTCCTGTAACCGATAAAGATACAGAATTTTTATTTGCACTGCGTAGAGCATTAGGTGAGATTGGTGCTAATAACTTTTCTGCTGGTGCTGAAAACGTAAGAAGAAATCAGTTAAATGCTTCTGGCTTTTATGATATTAATTCTTGGCTTACGAGTAGAACGCCGCTTCCTGGTCGTCAGAGCACAAGCACTTCTACTAGAAATTTTACTCTAAAAGCAGATGCTATTGCTGACTTTATGCGTGAAGTGCAAGTACAAGTAGGAGACCCTAAACTTGTAGATAATGTTAAAGATTTAGCGGAAGCATATTGGGAAAAAGTACACGCTGAAGAATTAAAACGTATGGGTCAAAGCACTTCTGTTTATGACCCTATTACTGGCAAAACAGTAAGCACTAGCACTGGCTTTCAGATGCCATCAGAACAGTTACTTAAAGAATGGCGCATTAACTTTATCACCAAAGGCGCTATAGATAAAAATAAAGTTATTTCTACAGGTATTAGAAATGTAACTCCAATACAGTTACAAGATGCTGGCGGTGATTTAGGCGATAACTATACAAAATTAAAAGGTTACGCTTATGAATATGGTGTAAAGATTAGTGATGAAGAACTAAAGAATAAAGCAGCGGAAGCATCGCTTCCAGGTGGTTCTATAGATGAACAGAAAAGAAGTATTCAATTAGCATCACGCGCTACCTATAAAGCCTTGGCTCCTTATATAGAGGGTGGGTTAAAAGTTAAAGATGTTGCTAGCCAGTTTATGAAAATGAAAACTGATGAACTAGAACTTATGGATGGGGCTATAGATATTTTTGACCCAGATGTTCAGATGGCATTAAGTGGCGACAAATTGCCAGGTAGTAATGAATACTTAATGAAAGTTCGTGCTAATCCTAATTGGAGATTTACCGAGAAAGCCAATGAAGGGGCTGCTGGATTTATAGATACACTTCTTAAGATGTGGGGGAAGGTCGGTTAATGTCCAGATACTTAGAAGAAGATGATTATAAAAAAATGCTTAGAGGAGCAAAAAAATTACTTAAAGAAAAACAAACTCAATTAACATCTCTTGAGCAAACCTATGCAGCGCTGACAGAAAAACCATCTTTTACTTCCGCATCAAATCAAATTGTTTATGGAGAAGATTATCTTGATGCTTCTCCGACTGCTCCGACTCGTCCTGTCGTAAAAGTTCCTGCGGGTTCTACTGCAGCAATGCTTGCAGAAGAAGCAAAAGATGCTCTTGCTGCTAGAGCAAGCACTGCAACAAATCCTTTACTTAATGACCCTTATTACATTCGTGACCCTAAGACTGGTCTAAGCCCAGCACAGGTAGAAGCAAATAAAGCAGTAGCAGAAGCGGCTGCTGCAACTGGTATGCAGGTAACACCTGGCGTTACTGGACCACAAGCAACTGCTGATAGAGTTTCTACTACTCCAGTAAAAACAAGTGTAACAGATACTGAATTTCCTAAAGCAGGAACAATTCTTCGTTACCGCCCAGGTAGGGCTGGATTTAGAATTCCCGTAATTGCTGATGGTAAAGGTGGGGAATATGATGGTTCTGAAGAAAAAGACCCTGCTTTTAGTCCTGATGGTGACGGCAGCGGTGGTTTTGAATTTATAGAATACGAATACAGTAAAGACTTTAAAAAGCGTAGAGCAAAATCTTTTAACAAAAAAACTGGTCAATTTAGTTATGGTGAGTGGGAAGATGCTCCTATGTCTAAGGAAGACTATGATGCTGAACAAGCAAAAAAGATTGCAGAAGAAAGAGCCCTTAACGAAAAACGAGATGCATTTGCTCTTATAGAAGCCACAATGCGTTCATATGGATTTACAGAATCTGAACTAAAAGAACTAATTGATTATATTCAGACTGGTTTACTTAACCCTGCCTTGGGTGCAAATCAAATGGTTTTACAACTACGTCAATTAGCATCATATAAAGCACGCTTTGCTGGTAATGAAGAACGTAGAGCAAGAGGATTAAATGCTTTAGATGAATCTGACTATTTGCGTCAAGAAAATGCTTATTCTGAAACTTTTCGTCAGAATGGTCTTGGAAGATTTGTTACTCGTGGTCAATTTGCTAATCTTATTGGCAATGATATATCTAACACTGAATTAAGTAAACGTGTTAATTTAGGTGTTAATAGATTACAAAATGCTGACCCAGCAATTCTTGCTCAATTGCGTAAATACTATAACATAAATGATTCAGATGTTATTGCATATATTTTAAATCCTAAAGAAGTTCTTCCAGAACTAGAGGCTAAAACAACACAGGCTGAAATCGGTGCTACTGCAGCGCAGTATGGATTGAATGCTGATTTAGCCAGAGCAAAAGAACTTCAACAATACGGAGTTAATTTAGATGAAGCACGTATGGGTTATTCAAAGATAGCAGAAAGATTACCCCGTGCTACAACTCTTGCAGATATTTATAAACAAGCAGGAATTGATTACACTCAAACAACTGCAGAACAAGAAGAATTTAAAGGACTTGCTTCTGCTAAGCGTGCTCGTGAACGTTTGAAAGAACTAGAAATTGGCTCCTTTACTGGACAATCTGGTCTAGGCAAGACATCACTTAACCGACCTTCGGGCGGAAGAATATAGATTCCCGACGTGGACCGACCAGCCCCACGCGGTGTATAAGACTGGTAGCAAGAGCCAGCCTGTCAACCCCTGGACAGAACTGTGGCTTGCGACTAACTAACGATAGAAAGGGTGGTTGCTATGA
>Ga0315902_10011016_pt1 | contig 11923 bp, 10 predicted proteins | sample LakEriMetagenome_9_FD_203523 | JGI IMG/M metagenome (GOLD analysis project Ga0315902, IMG submission 203523) | Freshwater fungal communities from buoy surface, Lake Erie, Ohio, United States - Buoy 12 MA117 | ecosystem: Environmental > Aquatic > Freshwater > Lake > Lake biofilm | place: USA... | reverse complement strand
GAGAGTATTCTTCCATCCTTATGGCACGCGTTCTACTCCTAACCAACTCGCAAGGCGCGAGCGCTGAAGTGCTACCTGCACTCTCTTTGCTTCAGCATCAAGTTCGCATCTTGCCTGCGATTGGTTCGGTACTTGTTGATTTACCTGAGACTGATTGCTTATTCCTTGATGCGCTTCGCGATCTTCCAGCTGCAAAATCTCTAGCAAAGTTACTTGCAGCAACTGGAGCTGGTTGCCCAGTAATCATCATCGCAACTGAAGGTGGATTACCTGCACTTACTGCGGAATGGGGATTTGACGAATTTATCCTCGATAGCGCCGGCCCAGCTGAAGTTGAAGCTCGCATCCGCACCGCAATCGGAAAACTTGAAGCCTCTCGCATTGATGCCGATCCGCATTCTGGTGAAATAAAAAGTGGTGAAGTAGTAATCGATGAGACGAGTTACACCGCAAAGATCCGCGGCCAAGCCCTCGATTTAACTTATAAAGAGTTTGAATTATTGAAATATCTCGCCCAACACCCAGGGCGCGTATTTACTCGCGCACAATTACTACAAGAAGTCTGGGGCTATGACTATTTCGGTGGTACTCGCACGGTGGATGTTCATATCCGGCGCCTCCGTTCCAAACTTGGTACTGAATTCGAAGCCATTATCGGCACCGTTCGAAACGTGGGCTATCGCTTCAACGTTAACCGTGAAAACCTTCAAGACCAGAACTCTTGATTCTCCGCAAAGATCACCTCGACCCCAAGCTTCAATCTGAAGTACTTGATTTAATCGCTAACGCCACCGATGTTGATGGCATCCCACCAGTTGCCGAGCATGTCCTTCTTCATCTCCGTCATGGCGGCGATAAAGCTGACTCTCATTTCATCGCGCTCCATCAAGATCAAGTCGCGGGTTACGCCCATCTTGATTTAACCGATCAAGTCGAAGGACCATCAGCTGAATTAGTAATCGTACCAAAGTTTCGCAATAAAGGAATAGCCAGCGAACTTTTAAAAGCTCTAACTAAAATTCCACGACTTCGACTCTGGTCACATGGCGATCTTCCAGGTGCAAAAAATCTCGCACTCGCAAATGGCTTTACCCGCGTCCGAACCGTTATCCAGATGCGTCGCTCACTTACTGATTCAATCCCAGAAATTGATCCCGAAATTAATATCCGCTCGTTTCTTCCCGGTATCGATAACCAAGCTTGGTTGGAGCTAAACAATCGATCCTTTACTAGCCATCCCGAGCAATCTAATTGGAGTGAGCGCGATCTTGAGATTCGCACCAAAGAGAGCTGGTTTGATCCCACCGGTTTTCTAATCGCAGAAATAGATAAGAAACTCGCTGGTTTCTGTTGGACCAAAGTTCACGGCGGACATACCCATAAACACTCAAATGAGGAAGCCGAACATGATCACGACCCAATCGGTGAGATCTACATAATGGGCGTTGATCCAATCCAACAAGGTAAAGGCATCGGTCGAGCCGTCACTATCGCAGGCCTTAAGTACCTTCGCTATCAAGGAATTTTTTCAGCGATGCTCTATGTCGATGAACAAAATTCCCCGGCTATCAAGCTCTATCAATCACTTGGCTTTAAAGAGTGGGGCCGCGACGTTTTATATCGCTTAACTGACTAACTCTCTACACATCTCACGAAACGCTTTACTATGGGCATCAACATCAGCTTCTGTTGTATCCGGTGACATCAGCGCCATATTGTGAAATGGCGTAAGTAAGAAGCCATCATTTAATAATCGAAGATGGATGTACTGCTCCAACTCAAAATCACCAGCTGCCGCAGCCTCACCACCCGTTCGCGCCGCCTTCACTTGAAACAGATATTCACCACGAGCTCCTAATCGATTGCAATACCACGGCAGGCCAAACTCCTTTATCGCCGCATCTACGCCATCACACCATCGATTTCCAAGTGCAATCATCTTCTTAAAATTCGCCTCAGTTAAAACTTCCGTCAAAGTCGCCCGCATCGCCGCTAGCGACAGCGCATTTCCAGCTAGCGTGCCACCAATTCCACCGGTATCAATTACCTCTCGACTCGTGCGCTTCGCAATTTCGTCAGCAATTTCTCGCGTCATTCCAAAAGTTCCAGTTGGGATTCCGCCACCAATTGCTTTACCAATCGTCAACATATCCGGCTTTAAATCCAGATCTTTAGTCATACCGCCGGGGCCAACTGAAATTGTATGAGTCTCATCAATAATCCAAACCGCGCCATATTTCTTTGCTAACTCACCTACCGTAACCAAATAACCATCCTCCGGCGCCACAATTCCCACATTTGTCATCGCCGGCTCCATCAATATCGCCGCCACATCACCAGTCTTTAGCGCGCTCTCCATCCCCGCTAAATCATTAAATTCAACTACCCGCGTCGTTTCATCAAGCGAAACTGGCGCTCCAATATTTCCCTCACGCGAAACCGTCCTACCCGAACCATCTAAAGTTGCAAATGTTTCATCAACCGAACCGTGATAGCAACGATTAATCACAATCACTTTTGATTTTCCAGTTATCAGCCTTGAATATCTAATCGCATGTCGATTCGCATCAGTTGCCGAAACAGTAAATTGCCATAACGGCAGACCAAACCTTTTTGCTAACTCCTTTGAAACCGCCACCGCATCATCAGTCGGCAACATCGCCGTCATTCCTTGCGATAACTGCTCTTCAATAGCTTTCACAGTTGCCGCCGGTGAATGCCCAGTCATCGATCCGGTATCACCCAAACAGAGATCGATATATTCATTGCCATCAACATCAACAAAGTGCGCGCCCTTGGCGCTAGCGACAAACAACGGATAAGCCCCCGGCCACTTGGCCATCCAAGACATCGGAACGCCACCGGGCATAACTTCTTTCGCCGCATTAAAGCGCTCTCGACTTCTTGGAGTGCGCGCCAAGAACCGCGCCTCTTCTTTCTTATGAAGTTCCTTAAGGCGAGCCCGATTAATCACTCGGGGAAACTACCACTAGCTCTTTAGGTCTCCGATGTAATAGCCATCCAAGGTTGAGTTTGGTCTTCCCGAACTTCCATGTTTACCTTTAAACCCAGAAGTTCCATCAACGCCACAGAGTGAAGTAATTGCACCTGATCCACCAGGATGACGAGAAATCCATTGCGTTAGGTCATAAACCTTATTCCCAACAATCGTCCAGCAATTCGATGCGCTGTTTTTAGCTGCAACCTCGGCACGAGATATACCTTTCACAGCTGGCTCTGGATTCGCTGTTGTGGTTGGGCTTGAAGTTGGCTTTGCCTGTTGCTTTTCAGCAACGATAGTCCAAACTCTCTTCTTTCCCTTCTTCTTACAAATCAAGTTCTGGCCATCATCCATTGCTGTTTGGCCGACTTTCTTACACTTCTTTCCCGCATCAGCATCCGAAGCGCTCGCCATCGGCGTCACAAGTGAAATTGTTAATAGAAGTGAAATTGTCATCGCTATTTTTCTCATGCACTAATCCTATATTTCATCAAAGATGAATAATGCTTCTAAATGAGAATCACCGGATATTCCCAGGTTCTGTGCATCTGGTGGCGCTGTTTGTGGTTCAACGCACACTCCCTCAGGATCTTGATCATAAACAACCCAACATGGAGCATCGCTCTCAATCTTTATTGAAATTGCATCTTCCCAATAAACCGTCGGTACTCCACGAACTTCCGTAAATGCATCATCCCAAGGACCTGGAGTCGGCGTAATCAACTTTCCATTTGGAACATAATCATTTCCCCGCTCATACATTTTCCCGGCTGAAAATTCAATCTCTGATTGCCCACCCCGTGCTAATTCGCGTGGAAACCACGGATGAAATCCAATCCAAAATGGCAGATCAAGATCGCCACTTTCATATTCCAATGTCCACCTAAGCGCGTTATCCAAAATCTCAAATCGCTGTTCTAACCTTGCACCTTCATAAGGTTCTGGGAAATCCATTCCAAAATATCCAGTACCTAACTCCTGCCAAGAATGCGTGAGAGTAAAACCATGTATCGCATGCGGCGGCGCAAGATTTGTTGGTAATTGATAGCTCTTCCCCGAAGAATTCTTCACAATTCCGTTCTTTATTCGCCCCGCCCACGGCGCCATCGCGTACCAACCCCAGGTCATTATTTGGCCGCGAAAAGGAAGCACGCACTCATACCCCCGGAACTGCAGCGAGGAGACCCGCGCTCCTTGATCAATATCAATCTCAAGTGAGATCTCATCCCCGTCTATCGCTTGCCCCAGGCTCATTCAGGAATCCTAGGGGCGCGCTCCAATCCGAACTTTCTTCGCACTCCTCTCGCTGCGAACCTTGATTTTCACTGAGAAAAGAGGAAGATTTCAGACACTTATTCGGTCATATTCGGCCATAACTAGTCGAATAGCCAAACGGAGGGATAAATAGGTATGAAACCTAATCCAATAAAAGTAGCGATTGTTGCTTCAGCAATTTCCGCGCTACTAACAACAAGTTTGACGATGGCGATTGCGAACACACCGCCACCGCCGCCTCCAGTGTTTGCACCGCCACCGCCACCGCCACCGCCACCGCCACCGCAAAGTGGAACTTTCTCGGCGCCACCACCAGGAGCAGTAATTGTTCCTCCACCGGGAGGTGCAACGGCTCCGGGTGGACAGATGCAACCCGGCGGAACAATGCAACCAGGTCAGATGCCACCTGGCGGAGATAAAGCTGGTGCGCCGGGAACAATGCAGCCAGGTCAAATGCCACCTGGCGGAACAATGCAACCAGGACAGTTTCAACCAGGCGCGCAACCAGGTGGAATGCCGGGAATGCCCGGACAACCTGGTGGAGTTATTGGACCAGTATTCGTAGCGCCACAAAATGATTACAAGCCACCTGCTGGTGGCGTAGCAGCACTACCGCAAGGTCCGCTAAATAATCTTGCGCCAAATCAAGTCGCGCAATTTACGCCAAATCAAATGGCAGCTTTCCAGCCAAATCAAATTGCACAACTTCCACCGACTGCAATGAAAGGATTTGATCAGCAACAAGTTGCGGCACTTCCACCAGATGCATTCTCCGGAATGAACGCGCAACAAGTTAAGAATCTAGATCCAAAGGCCGTTGCTGGAATGGGTGCGCAGCAGATTAATCAATTGCCACCTGATGCATTTAAGGCAATGGGAACACAGCAACTACAGAACTTGCCACCTGCTGCTCTTGGCGGAATTACCTCCAATCAATTGGGAGCGCTTCCTCCAACAGCTATGAAGGCATTTGATGCCAAGGATCTCGGCGCAATGCCGCCACAGGCATTCGCGGGTATGGCTGCTAATCAAGTTCGAGCGCTAGATCCAAAGGCTGTTGCTGGAATGGGCGCTGAACAGATTAATCAATTACCGCCTGAAGCTTTCAAAGCGATGGCACCTCAGCAGCTTCAAGGTTTAAAGCCTGAAGCTTTTGCTGGTATGACACCAAATCAAATTGGTGCGCTACCACCTGCTGCGATGAAGGCTTTTGATGCCAAGGATCTTGGAGCTATGCCACCTGCAGTATTTACTGCGATGGAACCTGCTCAAGTTAAGGCTTTGGATCCGCGAGCAGTTGCTGGCTTTGCGCCAACACAATTAGCCCAGATGCCTCCTGCAGCATTTGCCGCAATGGGAGTTCAACAACTTCAGAACCTTCCACCGGCTGCAATGGCTGGTATGACACCAAATCAAATTGGTGCGCTACCACCTGCTGCGATGAAGGCCTTTGATGCAAGAGACTTCGGAGCTATGCCTCCTGCTGTCTTTAGCGCAATGGAACCTGCTCAAGTTAAGGCTTTGGATCCACGAGCAGTTGCTGGCTTTGCGCCAACACAATTAGCCCAGATGCCTCCTGCAGCATTTGCCGCAATGGGAGTTCAACAACTTCAGAACCTTCCACCGGCTGCAATGGCTGGTATGACACCAAATCAAATTGGTGCGCTACCACCTGCTGCGATGAAGGCCTTTGATGCAAGAGACTTAGGTGCAATGCCACCTGCTGTCTTTAGCGCGATGGCTCCAAATCAAATGACAAATCTTGCGGCAAAAGCTGTTGCTGGTATGAAACCTGATCAAGTTCAACAACTTCCATCACAGGTCGTTGGAAGTATGAAACCTGATCAACTAAAGGCGATTAAGGCGGAAGCATTTGCTGGTATGAAGCCCGAACAGCTCGGCGCTCTCAAACCCGCCCAGGCAAGAAGCCTTACCGTTACGCAACTTCAAGCCCTCTCACCTGAACAAGCAACTGCGATTCCTCAAGCCGTTCTTGATCGAATGACAGCGGCGCAGAAGAACGCGTTAGCAATTAGTTAACTCATAGGAATAAAAAAGCCCGGGGGTATCAACTCCCGGGCTTTTTTATTCCTAAATTTTGAATTCCTTTCTGCAGACGCATAAATAACCCCCCCCCCCATAGTTATGACTGTTCATGACTATTTACTAGTTGACTAGTCAGTAACTTCTCATAAAATTCTCAAACAGTCATGACTGAACATGTCTAGATATTATTGGAGTAGGTGAGAGCGTGACCACTGATTACTCCATTGAGTCGCTTCGTGATTTTGTAAATGTTGTTGGCGATGACCCAGATCCAAACACTCTCGTATCTAACATTGCTCTGCGAACTCTTGCACATCTTGATTGTCGCGGAGTAATCCTCGGCGTCATTAGACATGAAGGTTTCCTAGACTTAATTGGAACATACGGTTATCCCGATGAATTAACTGATCCGTATAAAAAAATACCGCTTTGGACGCCGCTTCCGATAACAGATGCAACTCGCACCGGCAAGCCGATCGTGCTTACCTCCGTCGAAGAAATGATAGTGAAATATCCGCATTATCCTGATCCTAATGTGGGTGAAAATATTGCGATATCGAGCTTTCCCATCACTTCTAGATCTAGCGTAATCGGCGCCCTTGGTTTTACTTCAGTTTTTGCGCCTTCACCGAATTTTATTAGTAGCCCAGTTACTGAATCATTCCTTACTTTATGTGGAATTTATCTTCAAAATTGGAAATCAAAATTGAATAATCCCGAAAGCCTCGATTTTGACTTAACTAAACAAGCATTGACTACTCGTCAAAAGGAGATCATTAAGTACTTCTCCGAGCATTTAACCACGGATCAGATTGCGGAACGATTAAATTTCTCCCCATCAACTATCAAACAAGACATAATCAAGATTTATGAACTTCTAGGTGTCCATTCAAGGGATCAAGTCCTTGAAATTATGAAAAAAGTAGATTTAGTCAGCTAACTCCGCAAAGTTCGGCGGCTTTGCTCCAGCTCTTGTACAAGTTATCGCGGCGGCCTTTGCAGCTCTCTGCAAAACTAATTGCAGAACTTCACCTTTCAATTCGCCATGATTGAGTATTCCCTCAGCAATCACAGCGCCAACCGTGTCACCCGCGCCAATCGTGTCCACAACTTCAACCGAAATGCCATCAACATCAACTCGACTGCCCGCTCGATAGCCACTCAGGCCCATTGATCCTCTCGTTAAAGCCACTAATTCCGGCCCTAAATTAAGGATTTCATCAACGGTGTACCCAAGCCATGAAAGATCTTCCTCAGATAACTTCACTATCGAAGCTATCTTCGCCCATCTCTCAAATTGCTTCCGATACTTACCCCGATCCGCTAAGACGCTACTTCTAATATTAGGATCGAAGATAATCGGGGATGAAAATCCACTTGCCCACTCAAACAAAGCGCTCGCCCCAGGCTCCATAATCGTTGCAAGTGTTCCAACATGGATCACCAGAGGATCGCCCTTAGGCAACCATTCACCAAAAGCAAAGGTCGCAGTACCTTCTAGTTTAAATTTATAACTTGCCGATCCAGATCCACTCAATTCAACTTCCGCTATCGCGGTTGGCAGTTCTGAGCGCAAGGCCCCGCTTAAATCAACACCATAGGAACTAAGTTCGGTTTCAATTAATTTTCCATATTCATCACTTGATATTCCACCAATAAATGAAGTAGCGAATCCAAGATTAGATAACGCTTTGGCCGTATTTGCCGGGCCGCCGCCAACAACGGGGAGTTTTGACTCCCCGTTGGGCAGAAGATCAATCAGCGCTTCGCCAGCAACCCAAATTTGGGCTGATTGCAATTATGCGCCCCTCTTACAGACCTCATTCTTCATCGTGTTCTCAAGCTCTGTGATTGAAGTCTGCAGTTCATTCAATGTCTTCTCGCCATCAGCTCCAGCGAGTTTGGCAAGATCCTTCCAATCTTCATATTGCTGTCTGGCATCCTTCAAAAGAGTATTTGCCGTAAAACAACCACGAAGGGTCCAAGTCAATTGAGTTGGCTTCACATACGGATTCTTTCCGCATCGATAAACCTTCGAACCAACCTTCGTAGTCGCATTCGCCTTTGTGCAGCTAACGCCATTCTTTATCGTCGCCGCCTGGGCCGCAGGTGCAACAACCATCGACGCCCCAAGGACTGCTACTGCGCCTACAGCCAAAAGTCTTGCCTTCATGATTTCCCCTTTCGGAATTATGGCTAGAGCCTACTCGCCCTTTCTCTACGCCAACCCCGCCCAAATCTGTGAATCCCCGTGGAATTCCCACATTTCCTACACAAAGCCAAAGGGGCCAGATCCCTTTCGAGACCCGGCCCCCTCGGTTAGAAGCTAAGCGTTATTAGCGCTTTAGGGACTTCTGTAGAGCCTTGATCTGCTTGTTGATTGAAGCAATCAACTTCACGATCGCCGCTAGGACTTCAGCATTTGAAACTGCGCCATCTCCGACTTTGTATGAAGCCGTCGCAGAAGTTGTGGTTGAACCAGTCAAGGAAACAACAACATTGAATGTACCTGCGGTTGTCATCTGAGCCTTAACTGTGCGTACGCCACCTGAGAATGCATCGGTAGCTGCAACTGCTCGGGTCAAGGTACCTCCACCAACAGAAACGGTGTCGGTAGCCATGACTGTTGAGTCAGCAACTGCTTTGCCTGATGAATCCTTCGCAGTGATTGTGAAGGTTGCAATTTCACCAACGCTGTATGAAGCCTTATCAGCACTTACAGTGTAGGTATCAATTCCGCCAGCACAGGAAACTTCCTGGTTCACAGTGATGGTATCTCCGGTAATCGCATTTGCATGTGCGATTGTAATTGTGGAGGAACCAGAAGTTGAGGCGCACGTGAATGCCATTACGCCGTATGTGGTGGTGCTGATCGCAGTTTCAATTGCGTCAACGAGACCAGTCCCAGCGTCAGCAACTACAGCAGCAGCGATTGTTGGAGACTTAACGCTTGACGCTGTTGGAATCTGAGTGGAAGCTGTGGTTGTTACAAATGAGGCACCGGAACCAGGGACTGCATTACCTGATGCATCTGAGTATTGGTATAGGAAGAAGCCAGTTGCGGTTTCCGCTGCGATTGTTCCGCCGCGAGCACCGGTCTTAACAGCAACAACCTTGATTGACTTAGCCTCACCGTAGAAAGTGAGAGTCTTTGTTGTTACCGCTGTTCCGTTGTGTGTAACGGTAACCGTTGTAGTTCCACCAGCTGCTTGAGATGCTGGATCAATTCGGAATACGAGAGCTCCGTCAGCGTCAGTTGTTGACACTGAAGAAGTTGAACCAGCAAGGGCAACGGCGGTTCCAATCGCGCTTCCGTATGCAACAAGTGCACCATTAGTTGCAGAAGCTGTCCATGTACCAGTGGTCAAGTTTGCGTCGTATCCATTATCTCCATCGATACGGACATAGAGTGAACCACCAGCTGTTACAGCTGTAGCTTCATCCACGTTTGCGGTCCATGCATTGTCAGTACCCGAATCAACTGCTGAAATATCAGAATAAGTTGATGAGAATGTTCCATTTGCACAGGCTGCAACTGATGAGATGGTGATTACGTCAACAGCTGCTGAAGCAGCATCTGCACCGTAAGTAATAGTTACAGTTCCTACTCCAGTGAGTGTAATTCTTGTTAGATCGCCAGCCACTGCGGTTCCGTCAGTGATTGTTGTTGGCGTAACTGTTGCCGCGGCAGTTGTTCCGTCGGCTATCGTGTGAGTAAGAAACACAGCAGGTCCTGATAGGGAGAAATAGGTATTATCTCCAGCAGCACCAAGTGTGGTACGGACTAGTTGAACGACTGAACCATTTCGGAATACACCGACAGTAGTTCCGTAAGCATTGGTGTTAGTGATAGTACAAGCGCCAACGTTTACAAGGTCGCTCTGGGTTGAGAAGTCAACGTCACCAGCCGCTTCTGCAGAAAATGCAGGAGCAACTGAAAGCACGCCGACGCCTAGAGCAGATACTGCAACAAGCGCGATGCGCTTGCGTAGTGTCTTTATAGACATTTTTTTCCTTTCATTAAGTCAGATCAGGTCTTTCCTGATCTGGCTCGAAGAAGTCATTTGACTTCTTCTAATTCCATTTCCCTATGTGAAGCACGTGCGATCACATAAGAAGATGGAAACCTTTATTCCTTCCCTTCGATAAGTTGAAGGGTCTCTAGCATCACCGCAGCTGATTGGAGCTGGGCGTTTAAGAATTCAAGTTCGGCAGCCGCATCGGCCTCATTTATTGCAGTAGTTACCTTCTTTATTGGAGCGGCTTCGATAACAGGAGCTGCTTCAACTACTGCTTCTGGCTCTGCAATGACAGGTGCGCTAATGACGGTCTGGATTGGTTCAGTGCCGGTCATGGAGTTAAAGCCAAGGAAGGCGGTGACTAGAAGAACGAGTGACATAACAGCTTTGCCGCTCTTGCTAGCAATCTCTGATGCCTTCTTATATGTGGTGCTTAATAGGTCGAGTGCGGTTAGGCCGCGCTTCTCATCGACAATAAGAGTTGATAGGACTTTACGAAGGGATGCTCTAGCGCGAGAGACGGTATGGCGAACGGCAGATTCTTTAATGCCAAGTTCTTTGGCGATCTCTTGAGTGGAACGGCCCTCCATCTCCCACATAACAAGAGCTGCGCGCTCTGCGGGGGAGAGAAGTGAAAGCGCTTGGCGAACAATCGCAGCATCTTCCGCAGCAACAATCGCATCTACGTGATCACCAGGTACTTGCCAATTTGCTTCAACCTCAGCGGCCGCATCATCTAGCGCAACGAGATTCGGACGACGATTCTCAGCGCGGAATAGATCGATGCAGAGATTCTCAATCGTTCGGTGTAGATAAGAGAGAGCATGCTCTTGGCTCGATAGCTCAGGGGCTGCGAGCATGAACTTGATCAAGGCTTCTTGCGATACCTCTTCGGCTCGCGCTCTATCTTTAAGGATTCGATTCGCGTGGCTTACAAGCTCCGCGCGATTTTGGGCATAGAACGAGGAGAGCTGAGCAACGCTCCATCCATCAATTGCTGCGTTCTGCTTGGCTTTAAGCGCCACTTAGATGCCCCTTAACCGGTATTGGACTGCAGAGATCAGCCGTCGCTGCCTCTACTCCCCACTACGAAATGACTGGTCATTTGTCGCGCGCACAGGACAATTCGGACATTCCCGCCCGCCACTAGATACCTATTCTATATGACCATCCATGACCATTCCGGTCAGACCCACCCGCTCAAACCCCCACCTACCCCAAATCCACCCCATAAACGCCAAAAGGGCCGGATCCCTTTCGAGACCCGGCCCCTTCGGTTAGAAGTTAAGCGGTATTAGCGCTTCAGAATCGACTTCTGAAGAGCTTTGATTTGCTTATTGATCGCTGCGATCAACTTCACGATCGAAGCTAGTACTTCTTCATTTGTTACATCGGCACTCACAGACACAACCTTTATCGCTTGTGTCTGAGCTGCGCCACCTAACAGCTTCGCATTAATTGCTGGAGCTGTGTATGCAATTTGGTAACTTCCTGGTGTCTGATCAATGACGGCCTTGTACTTAATTACGCCATTTGTTGATGCATCACCGCAAGCTGGTGTGACCACGAGGGATTTGAACGC
>Ga0315902_10011014_pt1 | contig 11923 bp, 17 predicted proteins | sample LakEriMetagenome_9_FD_203523 | JGI IMG/M metagenome (GOLD analysis project Ga0315902, IMG submission 203523) | Freshwater fungal communities from buoy surface, Lake Erie, Ohio, United States - Buoy 12 MA117 | ecosystem: Environmental > Aquatic > Freshwater > Lake > Lake biofilm | place: USA... | reverse complement strand
AAGTCAATTATTGCTGAACTTAATCACGGTCTTTTTGATTTACAAGCACAACTAGATGATGTAAAAAATTCTAGAGATACCTTCAATATTGTCCAGATTCAGGACACAATGATCCATGTACTCTATAAAAGAGACAAAGAAAAGGATGCTATTATAGCAGCCCAGGATACTATCATAGTAGCGCAGAGATATATTATTAACTCTCAAGATACTATCATAACATCACAAGCTTTTGATATCAAAAAACTAAAAAGACAGAGAAACATTTCTTTGTTATTAAATGGATTATTAACTACAGGTTTAATTATAAAATAATGGAAATAGGACAATTAATACAATGGGGACTGATTGCAGTAACAGGTGTACTAGGATATTTTTTAAGAATGATCCACACAGATGTTAGAAACAATACAGAAAGTCTTGGTAAACTTAAAGGAAAAATTGAACTTGTAGAACAAGAATCAAGATTAAAGTATCAGGCAATTCAAGAACAGACACAGCTTGAAATTAAAAACTTAGCTAGAACTGTTGGTGAATTATCAGATGCAGTTAAACAACTAATATTACAGAGATAATGGATACAACAGCAGTAGAAACAACAGCACCAGATTTTGGTGTATTTGCACAACTAGCAGACTATGGTCCGCTTGGTTTAGCAGTACTTGCTCTTGGATATGTTGCTTGGTTATTTATCAAGAGATATCTTGATGAAAATAAAAAGCTCAAAGAAGAGGTAGCAGAAAAGAAAACAATAAAAAGAAAAACTAGGAAATAATGTCATTTGGTCCCTTTGAAGTATTAACACAGTATGGAGTATTAGGCTTTGCTGTATTAGCACTGGGCTATCTATGCTGGATGTTTTTAAATAAACTTCTTAAAAGTGAAGAAGACTTAAAAGCAAAAGTAGAAGAGCTAGAAGGTGATTATAGAGATGAACTAGAAAAGAAACTAGAAGAAAGTACTGAAAGCTCAAAGAGTCTAAAAGAAACTGTATTGATGCTATTTGGTAAAAAATGAAAAAGAAACTTCTTATAGTTGGACTTGGATTTGTTGCTCTTGTTTGCATACAAATTTTTTCAAGTGGACATGAACATGTGGTAGTTGTAGAAGACAATGTGCAACTAACAGGTGAGAATAAGAAACTTACTACAGCAAATAAGCAGTTAACAAATAGTGTAAATAAACTAGAAGCTGAAAAAGAAGAATTGATAGAAGATAAAGAAAATCTGCAAGAAATGGTTTCTGAAGTTATAGGAGATCTAGATAGCACTAGATCTGTTGTAAAAAATATTAAAAAAGAATTAGCAAATGAAAAGGATATTGTTCGCAAGCAGTCTACTGGTAAGCAGTTTGAGTTTCAGCCAATCACGCTACCCACTTCAGACGGTGATTGATGGGGACTCTGTGGTTATCCTTACAAAAGCTCAAGCAGATACCATTAATGCAATCTTTGATAGTCAGAAAGCTAAGATTGCAAAGTTTAAGCAAGAAACAAAGGTAAAAGATTCTATTATCTCATTAAGAGATACTTTATTAGTTTTTTATACTTCTAGATATACAGAATACAAAACAATCATTGAAACTCAGATTATAAGACAAGATAAGCTTGATACTATTAGAGGTTGGCTTGTTGAAAGAGCAAAAGAAGGAAGTTGGATATACTACTCATATTTAAATGATGAGATAGTTGCTGTAGATCTTTCTGATTATGTTGTAAGAAAAGATGATTATACTGGTGATATTATGTTTCTTAAAAGAACTGAAGATTGCCCAAATGATGATAAACAAAAAGAACCGCCCCTTGGTTGGCATACTGATATTGTAAAACCAAGAAGACCTAAACTAAATATTTTTAAACTATGAAAAAGTTTTTTAGAGAATTAATTTCAGATGATAATCAAATCAATGAACAAGCATTTGTAGGAGTTATATCATTCTTTGCAATGGTATTTGTTCTATTTGTAGATGTAATTACCGGTATCATTGGTAATGAACTTATCATTAAAGAATTTATCTTTGATGGATTCATGTTACTTACCTTAGGTGCATTTGGTATTACAACTGCAGGAAGAATACTTAAGCTTAAGGAAAAAGTTAAAAAAGAAGAAGAGACTTCAGAAGAAGTAGTAGATTAACCATATAAAATAAATAAAAATGCAACTAAGTAAAAATCTAGCATTGTCAGAAGTAACAAGAAGTGAAACTGCAAAAAGAAGAGGTATCTCTAATATGCCTACACCTGAGCATATTGAGAACTTCAAAAAATTGGCTGAGAATGTGTTTCAACCAATCCGTGACCATTTTGGTGTTCCTATCCGTATTAGTTCAGGATACCGCAGCAAAGAGTTAAATACAGCTATTGGTGGTTCATTATCTTCACAGCATTGTCAAGGTGAAGCTATTGATATTGACATGGATGGTACAACCATAACTAATAAGCAGATCTTTGACTTTATTAAAGACAACTTAAACTTTGATCAACTTATCTGGGAATTTGGTACAGACACTAATCCTGATTGGGTACATGTATCTTATGATTCAGCTGGTAAGCAACGTAAGCAAATCCTAAAAGCTAAAAGAGCAGCTGGTGGAAAAACTACGTATGTTCCATATAAATAATTACGTATGAAGTTCAGAAATGGTTGGAATACTTATACCAAACAATGGGATAAGTTAGCTATTAAAGTAAGGTTTTCATTCATTGACATCTTATCAATTGAGATAGATATATCTAGAGACTTTTATCTTTTTACAATCTTAAATCTTACTATTAAGAATAGATAGTATTATACAAGATACTGTAATCCAGGTACTTTCTGTGCCTGGATTTTTTATTTAAACAATATACATTTAAACTTATTTTGTATATTTGTTGTAAACCAATAATTTAAATATCATGGAAAATCAACAAGAAAAAGAGTTTACAGCTGAAGAATTAGCTGCTCAAAAAGAACAAATGCTTCAATTTTACACTGAGTCATTACCATACTTAGAAGCACAGTTAAAGTATGAACAAACACTTGCTGCTATTGATGAAGCTAGATTTAAAAGAACTAACATTCAGATGCAGTATGCAATGATGGCTCAAGCTCAGCAAGAAATTGAAAATGATGAGACTGATGTTAATACAGAACCTGTTGCATCTGAACAAAGCAAAAGAAAGCTTAGAAAAGGATAGTCATGGCTTTAGTAAATCAAGTACAGAAGAAAGTAAGAATGCCTAAATGGGACATTGTTAAGTTCCAAATAGTAACTTATTGTTTCCTTAATAGAATTACTATTAATGAATCTGACTTGAATTGCCTTACACTTTTGAGTTTTAATCAACCTATTCAATTAACAGATTTTTGTTATGACGCATCTTCAGAAGAAGGATGGATTTTTAAATCTCCACAAACAGTAAGAAATGCAATTAACAAAGCTGAAAAACAAAATCTTGTAGTTAAAGATCCAGAAAATAAAAAACAAATTATGTTGAATCCTGAAATAAAGATTCAAACAGAAGGTACAATTTTATTAGACTTTAAGTTTTTAGCTAATGATACCCAAGAAGCCTAACAAAGTTTATAAAATAGTTTCAGAAGATTTAAATGTACAAGAGAGTCTTGTAGAAGATATTGTTCAGTTTTATTATAAAGAACTAAGATCAAAAATGTCAAGTCTTAGTCATACAAGAATAAATGTTGAAGGATTAGGTCATATGATTGTAAAGTCTAAAATTGTAAAGAAGGCAATTACAAGATATGAAAAAGGAATAGTAAATCATGATACGTCAACATATAATGCATATCATAACAAAAGATCAATGGAAGAAAAACTTGTTCTTTTAAAAGAAATTGCAGAAAAGTTAGATAAAGATTTAGAAGAAAGAAAACAATTTAACCAACAAAAAAATGAAAGCAGCTTTAAAAGCAATTTGGGAGAACAAGAAAGCAATTCTTGAAGGCATTAAAAACTCTGTAGTAAGAGATGAGTTTGTAGAAGATGTTGCAAGAATGAGATATGATGTTTGTGATGATTGTCCAAGTAAAGGTAAAAAGTGTGCGGTAAAAGGTACGGGCCCTTGTTGTAATGAATGTGGATGTTCTCTTCAATTTAAAACAAGATCTCTTTCTTCAGAATGTCCTCTTGGTAAATGGCAAGCAATTGCTACAGAAGAAGAAGAAGATAAATTAGAAAAATTATGAGCATAGTATTTAATGCAGATGATCATAGCTACAAGAGTGTAGATCCTAATGATGAAATCAAGTGGGTTAGTGTGACTACCCTACTATCTAGTCTTAAGAAGCCTTTTGATGCTAAGAAAGTAGCAGAAAGAGTAAGTAAAAATAAGAAGTCTAAATGGTATGGGATTGATCCTAAAATTATTGTACAGATTTGGGATAATGAAGCCAATAGAGCTACAACTCTTGGTACATTCTACCATAACCAAAGAGAAACTGATTTATGCTCACTTGCATCTATTGAAAGAGAAGGAGTAACAGTTCCTATTTTTAAACCCTATGAACAACCTAATGGTTTAAAGATTGCTCCTGTACAAAAACTTGATCCAGGTGTGTACCCAGAACATATGGTCTATCTTAAGTCAGCAGGTTTATGTGGCCAATCAGATTTAGTTGAAGTAGTCAATGGTAGAGTAAATATCATTGACTACAAAACTAATAAGGAGATTAAAACAGAATCATTTAAAAACTGGGAAGGAATGTCTGAAAAGATGCTTCCACCAGTAGAACATTTAGATGATTGTAATTTTAATCACTATGCTTTACAGTTAAGTATCTATATGTACATTATCTTAAAACATAATCCTAAACTTCAACCTGGAAAAATATTTATTCACCACATTTTATTTGAAACAGAAGGAGAAGACCAATATGGCTATCCTATTGCTAAATTAGATGAGAATGGAGAACCAAAGGTATTAGAAGTAATACCAATGCCAGTGCCATATTTGTATGATGAAGTAATATCAGTTATTAATTATCTAAAGGATAATCCTTACATTATTAAAAAGAAATAATATGTTAATCAGACTATTTGATGTACAAAATGGTAAAGTAATTCCCACAGAACATTGCTATACATTAAAAGCACTTAAAGATATCATGGATAATTATCCAGATGATTATCTTAAGATTTATCTATACTTGTTCTATATGACATGTCCTAATCCAGATATGAATCCATTTTTTCATACTCCAGAACATGATAAAGAACATATTATACTAAAAGAAATAGAAGCAGAATTTTCTACAGAGGATGATGATATACATACAGCTCTTTTATTTTGTGAAAGAATGTATGAAACACCTACCTCTAGAGCATATAAAGGAATGGCATCTATGTTAGATAGATTAGCTAGATATATGGAAACAACTACTATTACTGCAGGTAGAGATGGGAATATTAATTCACTAGTAGCTGCTGCTAAAAACTTTGATCAGATTAGAGCATCCTTTAAAGGAGTCTATAAAGATCTTCAAGATGAACAATCAAGCAAAGTAAGAGGTGGACAAGGATTAGCTTATGATAGTTAATTATGAGTGAGATTTATCAAGACATACCAACCTATGACAATGGAACATGGACAACCACAAGCTTTGAATCCAGACAGGACTTCAATAACTTCATATTTGGGCTTTTCAAAGAACCCGGTAATTACGGATTCAACAGTACAACTAATCAGATATTTACATCTGAGTCAAGAAAGTTTAGAGATAGTGGAGTATACTGCACAGCCCCATTCAAATCAAAAGATTTCATATCCTATTGGGATGATCAAAAAGCAAAATGCCGGAAAGGGGTAATTGTAAAAGATAATGATAACACATGGTTTCTTGCAAGAGAATATTACATGTGGCTTAACTTTTTACCAATCTTTGATAAGGAACAACAGAAGTTTGACTTTGCTAAAATTAGGGATGCACAGTATCATATGGCTCTTTATGAGTTATTAGCTGAGTTAAACTATAAACATTCTGCTATTCTAAAAAAACGTCAGATAGCTTCCTCATATTATCATATGGGTAAGTTCATAAACCAGCAGTGGTTTGAAGCAGGGGTTACACTTAAGATGGGAGCAAGTCTTAAAGATTACATCAATGAGAAAGGATCCTGGAAATTCTTACAGGAATATGCAGCCTTCTTAAATGAACATACTGCATGGTATAGACCTATGTCTCCAGACAAGGTTATGATGTGGCAACAGAAGATTGAAGTAAGAAAAGGAGATAGAAAAACAGAAGTTGGTCTTAAAGGTACTATCCAAGGTATGTCATTTGAGAAAGATCCAACAAATGGTGTAGGGGGTCCGGTAAAATACTTCTTCCATGAGGAAGCAGGTATTGCTCCTAAGATGGACCAGACATATGAGTACATGCGTCCGGCCATGCGCTCAGGTATGGTAACTACAGGTATGTTTATTGCAGCAGGATCTGTGGGTGACTTGTCTCAGTGTAATCCTTTGAGAGATATGATCCTTAATCCGCTTTCTAAAGATATTTATGCTGTAGAAACTAATCTTATAGATAATAAAGGAACTGTAGGTTTATCAGGTTTGTTTATTCCTGAGCAGTGGTCAATGCCTCCATACATAGATGAGTTTGGTAATTCACTTGTAGAAGAAGCATTAAAAGCCTTAGATGATCAGTTTGAGCAATGGAAAAAAGAACTTGCTCCTGAAGATTATCAGTTACGTATTTCTCAGCATCCAAGAAATATTCAAGAAGCATTTGCACATAGATCTGTATCTGTATTTCCAACTCACTTGGTTGCTGCTCAAAATAGAAGGATTGAAGAAAAGGAATATGCTTATGAATTCTTAGATATCTTTACAGATGAGAATGGTAAAGTAGCAGTAAAGTCTACAGATAAACAACCTATCAAAGAATTTCCAATAAGTAAGAAAACAGAAGATAAAACTGGTGTTCTTGTTGTATGGGAAAGACCTATAAAAGATCCTACATTTGGACAGTATTATGCTTCTATTGACCCCGTATCAGAAGGTAAGACTACAACATCAGAATCACTCTGTTCTATTTATATTATGAAAGCTCCTGTAGAAGTTACTAAAGTTACTATGGGAGAAACAGAAACATACATAGAACCAGATAAAATTGTAGCAGCTTGGTGCGGTAGATTTGATGATATTAATAAAACTCACCAGAGACTAGAATTAATTATAGAATGGTACAATGCCTGGACAGTAATTGAGAATAACATTTCATTATTTATCCAGTATATGATATCAAGAAAAAAACAAAGATATTTAGTACCTAAGAGTCAAATCTTATTCTTAAAAGATCTTGGAGCCAATGCTAACGTATTTCAAGAGTATGGTTGGAAAAATACCGGTACATTATTTAAAGCTCACTTATTAAGTTATGCTATTGAATATTGTAAAGAAGAACTGGATGTAGAAACTAAAACAGATGGTACAATTGTACGGACAAAGTACGGAATAGAACGTATTCCAGATCCTATGTTGCTTAAAGAAATGCAGGAGTATGCAGATGGTGTCAACGTGGATAGACTTGTATCATTTGCTGCATTAGTTGCATTCATGAGAATACAACAAGCTAACAGAGGTTATGCTAAAAGAGTTATCATGGATGATGCCTCTAAAAACTTGCAAAAGTCAGATAATTTGTTTAAATTAAATAGAAGCCCGTTCCGTCATATGGGAAGGAGTGGTTCAGTATTAGGTGGTGGTTCTCATAGATCTCCATTTAAAAATATTAAATAAAAGATATGCAAATATATAACGCCCTTCAGTTAAAAAAAGGAGCCAAAGCTGAATACAACAGATTGGGTAGTATTACTCAGCCCTTGCAATTTATCCCAAATAAAGAGAAGGATGATGAATGGGCAGCATGGAATTTAGACTGGCTTGAGTGGCAAGGATTAAAACAGATCCGTAGAAATGCCCGTAGATTAATGAAGAATTATAAGCTTGCAAAAGGTATTATTGATAGAACTGATTACATAGTAGAAGAGAATAATGAATATAGAGATATTGTAGAAACATTAGTAAAGGATGATCCGTCTGCATTAGAATTAAAATTCTATCCTATTATTCCCAATGTTATTAATGTTCTTGTAGCTGAATTTGCTAAAAGATCAACTAAATTAACTTATAGAGCAGTAGATGATTATTCATACAATGAACTGCTTGAACAAAAAAGATCAGCAATTGAAGAAGTATTGCTTCAAAATGCTGCTATAAAAATACAAGCTAAACTTATTGAGGCAGGATTAGATCCAAGATCAGAAGAAGCACAACAACAATTATCTACAGAAAATCTTAAATCATTACCTGAGATTGAGAGCTATTTCAAGAAAGACTATAGGTCAATGATTGAACAATGGGCTACTCACCAACATAAGGTGGATGTAGAAAGATTTAAAATGGATGAACTAGAGGAAAGAGCCTTTAGAGATTCATTAATTACAGATAGAGAATTCTGGCACTTCCACATGATGGAAGATGATTATCAAGTAGAACTTTGGAATCCTGTAATTTGTTTTTATCATAAGTCTCCGGATGCAAGATATATTTCTCAAGCAAACTGGGTAGGTAAAACAGATATGCTTACTGCAGCAGATGTAATTGATAAATATGGTTATCTAATGAATGAAGAGCAGTTAGCTGCATTAGAGGCAATATATCCAATTAGATCTGCAGGATATAATGTAGGAGGATATCAAAATGATGGTACATTCTATGATGCAACTAAATCACATGACTGGAATACTAATATGCCTTCTCTTGCATATAGACAGTATACAACAGCAATGTCTGGAACTGTATATGATGGCGGAGATATAGTACAACAAATTCTTTCTGAAGGTGAAGACTATGTTGATAATGGTGTAGCATACTTACTAAGAGTTACTACATGTTATTGGAAGTCTCAACGTAAAGTTGGACATCTTACAAAGATTGAAGAAAGTGGTGAAGTAATAACAGATATTGTAGATGAGAACTATAAAATAACTGTTAAGCCACAATATGATACCCGACTCTTTAAAAATAAAACTAAAGAGAATCTTATTTATGGAGAACATATTGATTGGATTTGGATTAATGAAGTATGGGGTGGTGTAAAGATTGGACCAAATATTCCTTCTTATTGGGGTATGAATAATCCAGGTGGATTAACTCCTATGTATATTGGTGTTAATAAACAAAAGATTGGCCCACTTAAATTCCAATTTAAAGGAGATTCAAGTCTCTATGGATGCAAACTTCCCGTAGAGGGTGCAATATTTTCAGATAGAAATACTAAGTCTACTGCATTATTAGACTTAATGAAACCATACCAGATTGGATACAACATTGTAAATAATCAGATTGCAGACATCCTAGTTGATGAATTAGGAACAATCATTATGCTTGATCAGAATACTTTACCTAAGCACTCACTTGGAGAAGATTGGGGTAAAGGTAATTATGCTAAAGCATATGTTGCAATGAAAAATTTCCAGATGCTTCCATTGGATACATCTATTACAAATACTGAGAATGCATTAAACTTTCAGCATTTCCAGAAACTTGATCTGGAACAAACAAATAGACTCATGTCAAGGATTCAGTTAGCAAATTACTTTAAGCAACAGGCATATGAAGTAATTGGTGTGAATCCGCAAAGAATGGGCCAACAAATATCACAACAAACCGCTACTGGAGTAGAACAAGCTGTTAATGCATCATATGCACAGACAGAGGTGTTCTTTATCCAACACTGTGATTATTTAATGCCTAGAGTACACCAAATGCGTACAGACTTAGCACAGTATTATCATTCAACAAATCCATCTGTTAGACTGTCGTATGTGACTACAGCAGATGAGAATATTAATTTCCAGATGAATGGTACAGATCTATTAATGAGAGATCTAAATATTTTTGCAACTACTACAGCAAATCACAGAGCTATTCTTGAGCAATTAAAAGCAATGGCTCTTCAAAATAATACTACTGGAGCATCTATCTATGATCTTGGTAAAGTTGTACAGTCTGATTCAATTTCTCAGCTTAATAATGCTCTGAAAGATTCTGAACAGAAACAACAACAAATTAAACAACAAGAGATGCAACAAGCTCAGCAAATGCAGCAAGAACAAATTCAAGCTCAACAACAAATGGAGCAAATGAAGATTGATGCTCAAATGGCTGAGAAAGAAAAAGATAGACAAAGAGATATTCTTGTTGCTGAGATTAGAGCTGCTGGTATGGGAGCTATGGTAGATGTTAATCAGAATATGATGTCTGATTATAAAGATGCTATGGAAGATATTAAACAAACTGAACAATATCAAGAACAGACTCAATTACAAAGAGAAAAGGAAACAAATAGAAATGTTCAGCAAGATAAAAAGAACCAGATAGAACGTGAAAAACTACAAGTCCAAAGAGAAATAGCAGACAAACAACTTGAAATAGCAAGAGAAAATAAGAATAAATATGATTTGAAAAATAATAAGGAACAGTAGTTAGCTATATAAGGCTGTTTTTTTACTCTCATTATTTTAAATTTCAAAAGTTTATTATTATATTATTCTATAACTAAAACCAACAAAAATGGAAGAAACCAACAAAACTCCTGAGGAAACTCAGGTACATGACTCTACAACGGTAGGTCAGGTAGATGTTAATATTGATGAGTTATTTGGAATGCCGGGAGCAGAAAACGTAATGCTTCCACAAGACCAAGAAACTGAAAAGCCAAAATCTGTATTCAGTAAGGATACAGTAGATATGACGTTCTTTGATAAGACTGATAATAAAACAGAAGATACTCCTGAAAAAAAGGTTGAAGTTGAAGAAGCAATCAATGAGCTTAATGATCTAATTTCTCAAGAAGAAGAAACTGGAAATAAAGGAAGACCAAAAGTAGATAAGTCTGGTCTTTCTGAATTAGCAGCTAAAATGATTGAGGAAGGTACTTTAATTCCTTTTGATGATGATAAACCATTAGAAGAATATACTACCAAAGATTTCCGTGAACTATTTGAAGCTAACTTTCAAGAGAGAGAAAATAAAGTAAGACAAGATACTCCAAGAGAGTTTTTCCAATCTCTTCCAGAAGAACTTCAATATGCAGCTAAATATGTAGCAGATGGTGGAACAGATCTTAAAGGTTTGTTCAGAACATTAGCTCAGGTAGAAGAAACAAGACAACTAGATCCTACAGATGAGTATGATCAAGCTGAAATTGCAAGACAATATTTGTACGCAACAGGATTTGGTACTGCAGAAGAGATTGAAGCTGAAATTGAAGATTATGCAGATATGGGTAAACTAGAGCAAAAAGCTAATCAGTTTAAACCGAAGTTGGATAAAATGCAAGAAACAATTATTGCAAGACAACTAGCAGAACAAGAACAAAGACAGGGTCAACAAGCTCAAGCTGCTAAAATTTATACAGACAGTGTTTACAATACACTTTCTGTTGGAGAATTAAGTGGTGTAAAACTTGATAGAAAAACCCAAAGTTTACTTTACTCTGGATTAGTTCAACCAAGTTATCCTTCTATTTCAGGAAAGCCCACTAACTTACTAGGGCATCTTCTTGAAAAATATCAGTTTGTAGAACCTAGACATGATCTTATTGCTGAAGCTCTTTGGTTACTTGCAGATCCAGAAGGATACAAAGGAAGAATCAAAGACCAAGGTGGTAAAGCAGCTGTAGAAAAAACAGTAAGACAATTAAAAACTGAGGAAGCTAGAAAAATTACTTCATCTACACCAGATGAAGCAGATGATTCTAGAAGAGCAAGTAGAACACAACAAAGAACAATCTCAAGACCAAATAATTTGTTCAAGAGATTTTAATTAGTAACAATTTAAATTAATATATACAATGGCAACTCCAGTAATGAACAATGGTATATTCCTTAGGGATACCGCTTACAACGCAAG
>Ga0315902_10011013_pt1 | contig 11924 bp, 7 predicted proteins | sample LakEriMetagenome_9_FD_203523 | JGI IMG/M metagenome (GOLD analysis project Ga0315902, IMG submission 203523) | Freshwater fungal communities from buoy surface, Lake Erie, Ohio, United States - Buoy 12 MA117 | ecosystem: Environmental > Aquatic > Freshwater > Lake > Lake biofilm | place: USA... | reverse complement strand
AACTTTGTGTTTCAAGACCCTTTGAAAACCTTCCAATCCGATGGAACCGAAGCCGATATGTTCGTGCCGATCCACTCTCGATCCACATGGTTTCTTGCTATCGTTCAAATGCAGGGCGCGAATGGCGTCAAGAACTCCATGCTTCTTTGCGTCTTTTTCCCAGGCCTTCATCCCTTCTGAAGTCGACATATCGTAACCCGCAGCGTGCGCATGGCACGTATCGAAGCAAATTCCGATTTGCATCGACTCCCCTGTTTCGGAAAGAAGGAATCCTAACTGCTCCATGTTCCACCCAAGCGTTGAACCTTGGCCCGCCGTGTTTTCTAATAGCAGCCATGCTCGTTTCGGATTTGCTCTGTCGTGCAACCTGTTCAATCCATCGACGATACGACGAAGCCCGATCTCCTCGTTGGATTCGACAAATGCCCCTGGATGCATGACGACTCCATCGAGTCCCAGTTGATCCGCGCGCTGCCATTCGATCACCATGCCATCGATCGATTTTTCCCACAATTCCTCTTTCGGAGAGGCGAGGTTGATCAAGTACGATGCATGAGCCAGAGGTCGCGTGATTCCAGTCGACTTCAATGCATCGTGAAAAAGTTTTTCATCTTCGGATGTGATGGGTCTGGCTGCCCATTGGTTATTATTCTTCGTAAAAATTTGAACCACATCCATTTGAAGAGCCTTGGCCGCTTCTACCGCTTTGTAGAACCCGCCGGCTACACTCATGTGAGCGCCTATTTTTGCCATGTCGCCATTCTGCCTATCTTGCCAAGACCAATAAATCTGTCTTGATTCTTTAGAGTTCGAGATTCTACAACTCCGTTTGGACAGTCGAGTTCCGTATTGGAGCATTTCCAACTGAGGCCATTGAGATGCAATTGAACCATTTTGGGGTAGTTTACCAAACACGAATTCCCCGTAAACGCAATAACAACATGGTCGTTGGTATCGCGCTCGCGGTTGTCACTTCTATGTCGGGGTGCACTGGGTTGAATAACACTATTCCTCAGGCCTTAGGAATCAACCGTTCCTCTCGTGTTCCGCCACCTGGAACGGGTTCGTTTGCGACCCCTAACAACTATACAAACAATGGATCTGGAGCGAATGCGAGCCCTGCCCCCGCTGCCACGTCGCCAACGACTACTGCTCCGAAAACCTCGCAATTCAATCCTGTCGAGCAACCTGCTAGCCAGTTTCTATCTTCGATCAACAGCGCTCAGTCCAGAATTCAGCAAGTGACTAGCCAAGCTCGCGATACGGTGAATCGAACTGCCGAAGACATCAACTCGAGCGTGGAAGCCGCAGGTGGTCGTATCGATCGATTCGGGCAAGGGGTCGTGCAAGCGGGTGCGATTCTCTCCGAGGCAGCCCAACCGGTCGGAAACATCAACGATCAAGGAGCGAACAACTTCGCAGAAGACCCCAACGCCGCCTGGCGCAAACCGACGCGATAGCGACGTTGACGCCTCAACATCCGCGTGAAAAGATTGCCCTAAAGCGTCAATCTCATTTTTTCGAACGGCGAACGAAGGGCTGAATCTGAACCAATGCGTCACTATTCTTTGCGGCGCAACCTGTGCAGCTACCACAGGAGGATTTCGCGGAATCGCTCTTGAAACAGCCCAACAGCGATTCCTTCATCCTCAAAGCGACGACGATCGCTGATAGAAAAACAATCAACAATGCAATAAGTGTTTGTGTGTCCATTAGCTTCCCATCCCTAGCCATGTGGCGATTGTAAATGTTAGCCACGCTCCAATATACGCCAGGACTGTCATGTAGACAAAAGAAAAGATAGGCCACCTCCAAGAGTTTGTCTCGCGTTTGATGGTCATCAAAGTCGCAGAGCATTGAGCGCACAGGGCAAAGAAAACCATGATGGAAAGGGCCGTGGCCAGGGAGTAAACAGGCCGACCGTCGGGCCAACGTTCCGCTTTCATTTGATCTTTGAGGCTATCGCTACTTTCATCTTCTTCGGATCCCAAAGAGTAAATCGTTCCAAGTGTTGCGATGATGACTTCGCGAGCGGGAAACGACGCAATTGCAGCCACTCCAATCTTCCAATCCCATCCCAACGGTTTGACCAAGGGTTCAATCGTCTTTCCCGCCATTCCTAGAAAGCTCTCATCGATAAGCTTTTGCCTGGCTGCGTTGATGGAGGCGGTCGCTTCGTCGACGGCTCGTGGATCGGTTGCATCTCCGGATGAGGTCAAGGATGCCAGCTTGGATTGTGCTTGTTCTAGTCCCTGGTGGTCGCCAGGAAAATACCCCGCAGCCCATACCAAGATCGATGTGCAGAATATCAGTGTTCCGGCTCGCGACACGAACGCGACCACCCGTTCACGAACTCTTTGGAATAGCACAAACCACGATGGCCATTTGTAACTATGCAGTTCCATCAAGAATGTCGAAGCTGCACCCGGAAAAAAGAACTTACGCAAAAACCATGCGGTAGGAATCGCTACCAATGCGCCGACGCAATGCATGGCGAATAGGACAGCCCCTTGAAGAGATAGCCATCCTCCGAGGTAAGTTGCATCCGGGACAAACGCAGATACCAGAAGAATATAGACAGGCAACCTCGCGGAACAACTCATCAGTGGAGCGATCAGAATGGTGACCATCCGATCCTTCACACTTTCGATCGTTCGCGTTGCCATAATGCCTGGTACGGCGCATGCGAACGAGGACATTAATGGCAAGAAGGACCTGCCGCTTAGACCGATCGTCGACATCATTTTGTCGACGACGAAAGCTGCTCTCGACATGTAGCCGCAATCTTCCAGGATAGCGATGAACAAAAAGAGGATGGCGATCTGTGGCAAGAAGATCAGTACTGAACCAATACCAGCGATCACTCCGTCGCTTAGAAGACTTCGGAGTGCCCCAGGTGCAATCCATTGTTCAATGATTCCCTGCGTCCAGCCTTGCGAAAACTCGATCCAGCCCATTGGCCATTTCGCGATCAACGTGATCGATTGAAAAATAAGGAACATGAGCAACACAAAGAATGCCATGCCGATCCATCGATGAGTGAGCCACCGGTCGATCTTGTCGCTAGAATTGACGCGGTTAGCAGGCGGTCGCTCGATGAGCCCGGCGATCTGGTGTCTCACCCAGCCGTAGCGATGTTTGGTTTCGAAGAGAGGTATTTTGCAGCCTGAAGACTCCAGTCGCGTTCGAGCTTGCTCTATCTCCTCAACAATGTCTGGACCACCAGCCTTGGACGCTATCGTTTGAAAATGTCCGTCCTTGTCGATCAACATGCGATCGACTTCAATGCGCGGTGTTTCGATACCTTTGGATTTTAGTGAGGCTGCGAGGGATTCTGACTCGGTTAGAAAAGCAGCCGGAAATGAGCTTCTAGCTGTCTTATCGCTAGCCAATGCTTTGATTCCACCCGTGGTCATTGCGATGATGGCTTGCCGGACTTGATCGATTCCCTCGCGCTTGCTTGCGGATGTACATAAGATCGGAAGCCCGATCCGAGTCGACAATGCGGAGACATCGATCTTGTGCCCTTCTTCTTGGACACGATCCCACATGTTGAAGACGACCAACACAGGAAGCTCGAGCTCGATGATTTGGCTGAGAAGGTATAGGTTGCGTTCCAGGTTTGTCGCGTCTACGATCACGACGATTGCATTGGGCCTAGCAACACCTTTCTGTGCGCCGCATAATACATCGATGGTTACGGCTTCATCTGCGGAACGAGCTGCGAGAGAGTAAGTCCCGGGGAGGTCGATAATCTCAATGGGTGGTTCGGAACCAACAAGTCTTCCGACTTTTTGTTCAACAGTAACGCCAGGATAGTTTCCGACTCGAGCGGATGTTCCGCAAAGTGCATTGAAAAGACTGCTCTTTCCCGTGTTTGGGTTTCCGATGAGAGCCACGGAAGTTTCGCTCGACCCAACGCGACGGGTACTCATGGCACCAAACTAACTAGAACGCGGTCTGATTCGTTTCGTCGCAGACTGATGCGATACCCTCGTAGGGCATATTCAGTAGGGTCGCCCATAGGAGCGCGGCCGATGACTTCGATCGCTTCTCCGTCCAGAATTCCCATTTCCATCAATCTGCTTGCAAGAGAATCGTCGCCGACCACTTCGTCGACAACTGCCGATTGTCCGGGCGACAACTCAGAGAGGGTCAACAGAGTGCCTCGATTACTCATTACCTGCGGGGGAGACAAAAATTTCTGCTTGTTCGTCTAGTCGGAGACTAAGGCGACGTCCCTCGACGCAAATCATGCACGGTGTACCAGGGCATACCATACGAACACTGCACCCGATTTGAACACCGATTTCTTGCAATCTCTTGAGGTGGCAAGGGTCCCCGCACATGTCAACGATGACCCCCTGATCTTCTGGGTGAAGCAAATCGAGAGGGACTGAGTTTGCTGACATAGAAAGGTCGCTAGGTGAAAAGGGTTTCCAACCACTTATCTGAACTATAGCTAATCTCGGCGCAATTGAGAAGTGATCTCAACAACGACTTTGCTGATTTTGAAAGAATTTTCGCATCCTCCGCTGTGAAAACAGCATGCAATTCTTGATCGAGATAAATACAAGGAAATGAAATAGATTTCTTGCGAATCCCCCGGGGTACCTAGGTCGATAGGACTTAATACACGATCACGCGGGGTTGGCTATTTTTCGCAAGACGGAAATATTACCCAAACTTCCTAGTGTGAACGTTGCGAAGGAATATTGTAATGCCAGCCTTTTCGAACTTTTGGGCGAGCAAAGAAGTTTGTACACTACAGACGCTGTCAGGAGGATAGCGACGCCAGACCAAGTATTTTCTGGCCTATTCCAATAGAGGGGAATTTTAGTGCGGCACAGCAAGTCGGGTAGGAAAACCTTCTACGATCGATTCGGGTGGTTAATTCTTATCGCCTGCTTCTGTTGTATTCCGTTCGCTTTTATCGGGGCCGGAAATGCGGTTCAGAGCAATGTGAATAAGGTCGAGGATTGGCTTCCCAAAGGATACGCCGAAACAAATGAGCTTTCTTGGTTTCGGAAGAACTTCCCTTCGGACCAGTTCGTTCTCATCAGCTGGGATGGTTGCCAATTAAGCGATGCTGCGGATGGTAGCTCTGCAGGAGACGATCCTCGCATTGCGAAGCTCTTGGAATTGGTGGCTCCTTCAGTTGCTGACCCGTCAGACCAGGATTCGGTCGAAGCCAAAAAATATTTCAAGGGAGCGACTTCGGCAAGATCTCTCATCAGCCAACTCACCACAGGGCAGCATCCACTTTCTTATACAGAAGCCATCGAGAGATTAAAGGGGTCGGTGATTGGTCCGGACGGTCGGCAGACATGTGTGATCGTATCTCTGGATCCAGCAACCACGGCAAAACTGAAGCCAATTCTCGGTCATGGCCAGATGCGCATTTTTCGACCGAACGTTCCCCCGGGTGTTTTGCGACGGTTGATCGCCAAGGCTGGAATCGAAGATGCTGAGCTTCACATGGGAGGTCCTCCGGTGGACAATATTTCCATCGATGAGGAAGGTGAGAAGACCCTTATCCGGCTGGCAGGGTTCTCCGGCCTTCTGGGCTTGGTTCTGGCTTGGTGGTCACTTCGAAGTATTGTTCTGACATGGATAGTGTTTAGCTGCGCCGTTACTAGTGCTGCAGCGTCCCTAGCCATGATTTGGGCGACCGGTGAAACGGTCGACGCGATTGTTTTGTCGATGCCATCGCTTGTTTATGTGCTTGCAATTTCCGGGGCCGTCCACTTTATCAACTATTACAAGGATGCAGTTCGCGAGGGCGGGTTGCATGGTGCCACCGAGCGCGCGGTGATTCATGCACTAAAGCCCGCAATTCTTTGCTCCGTGACGACTGCCATCGGTCTGATTTCGCTGTGTGCAAGCGAGCTGGTACCGATTCGAAAGTTTGGACTGTATTCTGCAACTGGGGTCATGATCCTCAACGTCATCTTGTTTTTGATTCTGCCTGCCGCGTTGCATGTGATCCGTTATGCCAAGCGCTGGGCGAATGAAAAGCCAGCCGAGGCAGCGAAGACTCCAACCAATACGACCACAAAAGGGGAGCGATTTTGGGCGACGGTTGCGAGCTTCATTGTCCGGAACCATTTCGGCGTATCGTTAGGAACGGTGTTCTTGGTCGGCTTTATCGGTTTCGGGCTTGGCAAGACCAAAACAAGCATTGATCTTTTGGAACTGTTCGATTCGCAAGCGAAGATTCTTCAAGACTATCGTTGGCTAGAAGAAAAGCTCGGGATGTTGGTTCCGTTGGAAATTGTGGTCGAATTCGACCCGGGTAGTATTGCCAAGGCGGAAGTCAAAACCGGCGATGCAAAATCGCATGAAACCAATAGAACAGAAGAATCGGTCAACGACGATTTAACGCGTTTGAGTTTTTTGGAGCGGATGGAAACCGTGGTCCGCATCCAAGATGTCATCAAGCAGAAATTCGGTGAAGAGGGTACCAAGATTGTGGGGCGCAGCATGTCCGCAGCTACATTCGCCTCCAGTTTGCCGTCGAGCGGCACTAGCACTCAGACCTATTTGACGCGAAGAACTTACAACAAAACTCTCGAAAGCAATCGGGAGGAGTTTATGAAGTCTGGCTTCCTGCGCATAGATGATCAAACGGGGAGCGAATTATGGAGAATCAGCCTCCGCGTTGCTGCATTCCAGGGCGTAGATTACGGACAATTCGTCACGGAACTGAAAGACTCATTGTTCCCAATCATTCAAGCCCAGCACGACCGAGTTCGAATTTTGCGTCAAGTCGCAGCGTGGACCGGTGAAGCCAAGATGGTTGGGAAAGAGATCGTTCTATGGGATCCGATGATCCGTGGGCTTTCTGAAGAGGAAGCGACCAAATCCAAACTACGGTCCGACGAACTCGTGAACTTGTTGACGAAATCTCGCGTGAAGGTTTCGAGACTCGAGGCTTCTCCATCTTCGATTCCTCTCGTTCAGATGCAGAAGCTTAATGATGTCGATGCCGTTGTGATGACTGGCAGCTTCTCCAATGGTGAAGTTGGAACCCTCGGAGTCACTCTAGATCGAGTGATCGATCTGCAGTCGGATGATTCGAAGACGCCAAAGCAATGGGTGAACTCCGTTTATACGGGTGTGGTTCCGATTGTTTACAAGGCACAGCGGGCGTTGTTGACCAGTTTGGTGGAAAGCACCTTGTGGTCGTTCTTGACCATCACACCATTGATGATTTTTGTCACAAGGAGTTTTCGAGCTGGTTTGGTCGCCATGATCCCGAACGTAGTGCCTGTGATCGTTATCTTTGGTACCATGGGATGGCTCGGCATTCCGATCGACATCGGGTCGATGATGACAGCAAGTATCGCTTTGGGCGTTGCGGTGGACGATACGATTCACTTCCTTTCTTGGTTCCGGGGGGATGTCCATCATTATCGCAATCGCAATAACGCCATCATCTCCTGCTATGCGAAATGTGCGACCCCAACATTACAGGCGGCATGTATCAGCGGTTTGGGGCTTTCCGTTTTCGCGCTGAGCACGTTTACGCCGACGCAGCGATTCGGTTGGTTGATGTTGACGATCTTGATTGCAGGTGTTGTAGCAGAATTGATCTTGTTGCCTGCGATTTTGGCCGGTCCTCTTGGGAAGGTTTTTGAACCGCGTCAAGTTCGGCATACAGCAATTGGCCGCATGATGTTGATCTTTCGATATCAGTTCCGAAAGCGGTTCGAACGAACAACGGAGACAGACAAGAAAGACAAGTCTGGCTCGAAACTCCAAAGCGCTGCCTGAAGGGCAAAGTCGACGGCAGGCCAAAGTCGACGGTAGGCCAAAGTCGGCCGTAGTGCGAATCGTTAGTATGCCATGGACAGAGCCGACGTCAGTCTGTGTAGGCTCGGACCATAGTCCCGGCCGTCACTAACTCATTGCAAAATCCATCAGCTCGGGACGCTGGTCCCGAGCTACTTTCAAGACGTGACTTTCGTCTCTCTTCTGAAGGTCACTGTTGAGTAGAATAGGGCCGTTTCCTATCTAGACATGAGGACCTGTATGTATCCAATCATCGAATTTGAAGCCCTCGCAGAACTGGCGGCGCGCGACAGGCGAGCATTCATGGCCCGAACATGGACAGCAGGCTTATCGGCCATCGGCGTCTCTGCCGGGATGACAGTCGGGGCTGGTGTTGCATCCGCCGCTTGCCAAATCCCGATGTCTTCGGCAAAAGACGATTTCCAAGTTGCAAACCATCGCATTCGTCAATCGGTGATGGGTTGGTGCTACAAGCCCATGGAAGAGAGAACGCTGTTCGAGCATTGCGTCAAGATTGGAATTGAAGCTGTCGAGGGTATCGATTCCAAGTTTTATCCGGAAGCGATTCAGAAGGGGCTTAAGATTGCATTGGTAGGCAGCCACGGATTCGCGAACGGACCAACCGATCGATCGAATCATGCCGAGTGCATCGCCAAGCTAACCAAAGGTATTCAATTGGCCGTCGAATTCAACGCACCGAGCGTCATCACTTTCACAGGGATGCGAGTGAAAGACATGCTCGATGGCATCGCTGAACGGAATTGCATTGATTGCTGGAAACAAGTGATTGAATTGGCCGAATCGAAAAAAATTACGCTGGTGTTAGAGCATCTCAACTCGCGAGATAGCTCTCATCCGATGAAGGGGCACCCTGGCTATTTTGGCGACGATGTAGATCGTTGTTTCGAATTGGTGAAGAAAATGGATTCACCCTATTTCAAACTTCTATTCGACATCTACCATGTGCAAATTATGAATGGCGATGTCATTCGTAGAATCGAAAAAAATCACGCAATGATCGGGCACTACCATACCGCAGGTTGTCCGGGGCGTGGTGAAATGGATGACTCGCAGGAGATCAACTACCCCCCGATCTTGAATGCGATTTTGAAAACAGGATACAAGGGGTTTGTGGCGCAGGAGTTTATTCCCACTTGGAAGGATCCGGTCCAATCACTACGGCATGGCGCTATGGTGATGGACGTTTGATGAACGGATTAGCGCGTAACTTCGCCGTCTTCCAGTTGTCGCACGGGGAGCCCGGGAGGAACTGCGGGAATGATCATTTCCGCTTCAATCTTTTGGATACGAGCCACCATTTGACCTCGCGTTTCGAAGAACAATTGGAATCCGTTGGGGTCGGTTACGACTCGCGACAGCCCGAATTGTCTCCATGTTTCTTTCGATGGATCTGCCGAGGAGATTAGCTGACCGAGGGACTCTCCTCCTAAGGAATCGCTGATGAGCAGTCCGCTTTGTGTTTCGCTAGGAGAAGACTCAATGTTGACAAGACCCTTGATGTGTACCAGCGAACCGACTGGCGCGATGATGGGGCCGGACGTCACTCGCATCGCAGCCCCAGCGTACCCTGACGGAATGGGTTGCTGGGTTGCTGGGGCAGAGGCTAGAACCAAAGTGGGTTGGCCATCGACTCCGTTAGGCTGAACATCGACCAAGGTGGTAATCAAACCCTCAAGCCGTTGATCTACAAACCACCCAGCCTGTTGCATCGATTCCCAAGTGTTGGTGGCGGAGGTGCCAGGGACTCCTAGACTCTGCCATGGCCGACCTGCGAGTCGATGATGCAAGTCCCAATGGAGCGGTAATGCAAGCGGAGAAGCGACAAAAGGGCTACTTTGAAACGAGCTAAATTGCTTCACGGCTTCTTCCCAAGATCGACGCAGTACGCGTTGCGAAAGAAGCAGTGAGCGATCCGCTGAAATCAGTGCTCGCGTAATGTCGGAACGTGACATCTGATGCATCGCGTCGCGATACAATGTCTGCGATTGTCGGATCCACTCCCAGTGTTCATGCCGATCGGATAGTCGCTGGGCAGCGGTTGCCATTTGAGCCAATTGCAGGGACTGTTGGGCAGCATCAATCCTCGACTCCATAATGATCGGAGCTCGCTGGGCAAACTGCTCTCGAAGATACTCAATAGGTTTTGGATCGACGACCGTCACGATCTGCTCGATCAAGCTAGGTCTTTCGATCGTCACATAGGTAGCATCAGGTCGTAGATCTGGTACCAGACGCTCCAGTTGTCCATAGGTGACTCGAAAAACATTGCGAGCCTGCCCTGTCGTTGGTAACGCGATCTTCACTCGTTCCGTCGTTGGCGAGATTGCGCATATCTGATCCATCGGCCCATTCGAGACCATGATGACGAGTTGGCTATTCGTGGTCGAAAGCAGGGCCGCCCGGTGATCTTGAGAATCCGTTGTAATCGTTTTCCAAAGCGATTGATTCGACTTAATCCACGGTGAAAAAAGATCGATTTCGTTATTGATGGCAGCATAACCCTGCCCTCTAGCCATGCTGGTGGGGTCACCACGATCCAACGGTCCAGAAGAACGAAAGATCCAGCCTCGGGTTCCCTGCATCATCGCACGATAAACACTCAAGCGTGTTTGAACGAGATCGTAATCGGGGAAGCCAACAGGATCTCCTCCGAGGGTTCGTTGAAGCATTGCCTTCTGTTCGATCCACTCGCTCGACATTTGGGTCACCATGGACGTTAGTGGCATCGATCGACCTGTTAAAGTTCTTGAATCCGACATGAGGATTGTGTCTGATTCGTCAAAGGAGCGTACACGCGTCGAGTGCGGTGTGGGTATAGCTAACCAGTCCGTTATCCGACTGTAGGATCCGTACATCTCCATCGCTTCCCCGATTGTCGGCCTTGCCATCGATCTAGGGAAACGAGCCAGATTGGACACTTGTTGTCGCGTATTGCTAAGTTGCGATTCGTTCAATTCCCAGCCCAACATCCACGCTTGCACATGTTGATAGGAGGCAGCGATTGAATCCGCAGGGACACCCTCGGGAGGAGGTGCAACCACAGCCATCCCGGTCGATACCGCTTGTTCTATTAACAACGCATCATTGGCACGTGGAGCTACCACACCATTAAACCCCAAAGACTGTAGATGCGCTAAGCCTTCTCCATGAAACTGAATCCACCTAGGGACCGAGGATTGCATTTCTTGGAGGCGATCGGCAACCGTGCGAGGTTCCGATGTTGGTGATGCGCTGGTACTGGGGAGGAATCCGGTACTGGGTGGGAGCATACCTTCCACAAGTAGGTCGTCGACTTGGAGTTTGGTGGTTCCTGGAATCCGATAAACATCGAGAACGACAGCATCCACGTAGGGGTCGGATAGGTCGATGTCGGATCCATAGCGAGCGCGGAAAACGCGTCCTTGCGCCTCAAAATCGTTACTGATCTTTCGAACCGATGAAGTGGACCATTGCCCTTTGCCCTCGGAGGCTGTACCGAACACGACGCAGTCAAGAGGATTGTTGGTGGCAGGATGTGCACTTCGCGGAAAGACGATTCGAAACCCTATCCGGAGACCCTCGTGCCCGCAACGGATACGAAGACTCGCTGTCAAATCATCGACGACCGCACATGGTTCGAGGGGGTAAACGAAATAGAGATAAGACCCTTGAGAAAAATAAACTTCAAGCGTTTCAACGCCCGGTTCTATGCGTTCTGGTCGAAGAACTTTTGCTTTGCAATCGTGTCGCCAAAGCTGAAAGTAGTTCCCGGGTCTATCAAACGTCTCTACAAACTGTCCATGCGAGAGGGAGCTGAGAGTCCACAAAACAAAAAGCCATATCAGCGTCGTCTTTTTCCCAAATGGAATAGACGGACGGATGGTTGACTTTTTGCAACAAAGCTCGAAGAGTAAGTGGAGAAACGGAATCATCCCTAGTTCACCCGGTACATAGTCCTTAAGTCTTTCTTGTAGCAAGACTTAGCGATGGAATCCAGGTGAGTTCCTGTTGAAGAAAAGCATCGATCTAGATGGCCTGCGAAATTTGTAAGGATTGTCTCGATTTTCCTAACTCCTTGACTAGCATGGGTTTAGCGTCAATGTTATCAAGCCTCATGGGAGACCGGCATG
>Ga0315902_10011012_pt1 | contig 11925 bp, 13 predicted proteins | sample LakEriMetagenome_9_FD_203523 | JGI IMG/M metagenome (GOLD analysis project Ga0315902, IMG submission 203523) | Freshwater fungal communities from buoy surface, Lake Erie, Ohio, United States - Buoy 12 MA117 | ecosystem: Environmental > Aquatic > Freshwater > Lake > Lake biofilm | place: USA... | reverse complement strand
TCCATATGAACCACTTTTTATATGGGAATTCGGTACGCAATGGCAAATAAATGGAGGACCTAAATTCATTGTAAAAAACGCCGTTACTACCAAATATTGTGATAAACAAAAAGTTAAAAAATTACCTAACATACGTAATTGGAGAAATGTTGAAGAAATAGAAGATTTTGATTACAGCTGGCACCCTGACAACAGAGAACCTCCTTTCATGTATGTTTTTGGAACGCAATGGCAAAAAACAGGCGGACCTATATATGTAGTCTCAGGAGCAACTCAAACGAAGTATTGCGGAGATATAGAAGCTAAAAAATTACCTAATATGCGAAACTGGAGGATTGTTGAACAGGTAGAACAATTTGATTATAGCTGGCATCCTAATGATACAGACGGATTATATAATTATGTTTTTGGTAATCAATATCATTCTGGTGAAAATATGCCTACACTGGTATACAAAATGAAAGGTGCGCAAGAAAACAAATACATTAATGATATAAAACCTAATTTAAAAATTGATTGCATACCGTACGCTGATAGTATTTTTGATTCAATGAATCAACACAAAGATGAAACAAAATATATTTCTATCAGTAATATAGAATTAAATTATAATAAAATAATTGAAGATGACTCAATACCGCATGTGCATATAATAGATAATGTAGCAGCTATCATACCTAAAGGTACAAAGATACAAGTGTACGATAAATTACATGACTATCCTTATATAAAATATCATAAATTAGGATACACAAATAAACCATTAGATATTATATTTTTGAGTAACGGGGAAGAAGGTGCTGAAGAAAATTATGAGCATTTGTTATCATTAGTGAAGGGTTTGTCTAACAACATCATTGGATTAAAAGATATTAAAGGTCGTGTAGCAAGTCAGCATGAAGCTGCTAATATGGCAAACACACCTTGGTACTTTTTAATTAACGGTAAATGTAAAGTAAATCCTGACTTTGATTTTAGTTGGCAACCTGATCGTATGTGTACCGCAAGACATTATATATTTAGAGCAACTAACCCTATCAATAATCTTGAGTATGGTCACATGGCTATTGTAGCAAATAATAAAAGACTGACGTTGAACACAACAGGTAAAGGGTTAGACTTTACACTAGATAGTCCTCATGCAATTGTCAACGTCAATTCGGGTATCGGTATGTTTAACACAAGTAGTTGGGACACATGGAGAACTAGCTTTAGAGAAGTTATAAAACTTAAACATAACGTAGAAACGTTTAACGACAAGGCAAGTAAAGAAAGACTCCACATTTGGACTACGGTAGCAAATGGTGATTTTGCTGACTGGGCACTTAGGGGTGCAAATGATGCTGTAAAATATTATGAATCAGTCAATGGAGATTTTGATAGTCTTAAATTAAGTTATGATTGGGAATGGTTAAAGACCAAATTTGACAGTTATATACCCTAATTACTTGTTTTAAACTAAATATTAGTTTATACTGCAAGAAATTATGGGACCAGAGCAATTATATTTTATTATTGGATTTTTATTAGGCGTGATGTTAATGGGAAGTATAACGCTAGCCCTATTATTAATATATCATGAATGGATTAAAAAATCCGATTCTAAAGATGATATTTTTGACTAACCATAAAAAAGAATTGTTGTATGAAGTTGAATGAAAGGTGTTCTGGACGCGGGTTCGACTCCCGCCTGGTCCACCATAAAGAATATTGCACAGGTTTTTGCGGATGGCGCCATCCAACACAATTCAGTAATATTCTTTATGATGGGCTAGACATGGTTTCGACAGGGCAAAGAGTAAGGATATGGACAACACAGTAGGCGATGACTGTAAATCAAGCAAAACTATAACTGCAAACGCAGCTAACGATGAGGTTTTTGCTCTAGCAGCATGATCTTCGGGGCAACTATGCCTTGTTACCAAAAATAGTAAAAGGACCCTAGGGTCCTTTTTATTTGCCTTTTAAGCTTGAACACATCATTTCAAACTCTTGTTGCTTTCTGCTAACTAATGAATGACTAGCATTTGGATTTCGTTGACGAAATTCTTCTCGCTCTTTTTCCAAACACTCATCATACTTACTACTACAACCTGATAAAATCAAAAACATAAGCACCAAATATAAAATAAATCCTATCAATGCTAATTGTCTCATATTTTATCTCCTAATCATAAATCATCGGCTTGAAAGACATATCAATAATAACTGGATGCTTTGCCTTTTCTGTATTTAGCGTAGGCTTTTCAGAATGATAGGTGATAGAAACCCCTGTGAACTTATTATCCTTTACAGAGGTTTCAATTTTGCTTACAGCCTTACCGGTTCTTGTTTCTACAAATTGCTTGATAATGGCTTCAACTGTCTTTTCGTCTAATGTTGAATGCATATCTATAACTATTTCATGCATTAAAATGCTCCATAATAATTGTATTGCTTTTTCTTTTAATTATCAGTAATTTTGTGTTAGATAAAATATTTTTAGTTAAAGTAAATATCCTCTATATGCACATGAGGTCATGATACGGTTCTTTTTAAATTGGGCAGCATTGTCTATTTTTTCTTTAGCCGCCATACATTCTTCTTTGGATTCAAAACGCAATTCTAATGAACCTGTCGTTTTATTAACTGGGTATGCCATCACAATGCCCACAAGTACTAATCCCCACATGTTTATCTCCTATACAAATTGTTGACAAAATCTAATAATAATGGATAATGTGTTCCATTATGATAATGTTTGCGCATCCAACTATAACTATCGTACCAATGCTGTTCGGCTTCTGGGTGACAACCAATCAATCCTACATTGTCTTGTATGATTGCCATTGGGTCACCATTTCTATAACGGGCAACTGTGTCAAAGGTAGTCTCATCACCGATCAATGCACATCCGTCATAGAAATACATATTAATGTCATTACCTAACCAATTTACAGCGATGTTTTTTGCATGAGGTCTTTTAGTGTCACTGTTGGGTTGCTTAATGTATTGTACAGCACGAACCCCGTTAAGTAAACCTAAATAATCTGTATCTGCCCAATATGCACCCATACATATTCCCAAATATTTCCCACCTGATGCTATGAAATTCCTGATTCTCTGTGCATTAACTTTCATCAAATAACTGTAAGTATCGCTGTCTCCGATACCGCCGGGCACTGCTATGATATCAACATCGTCAAAGAAGTCATCTTCTAATTCATGTTTGGTAAAAATCTTAAAGCGGTAGTATGGGCTTAGGGCTTTCATTATCCCATTTCCGCTTTGTACAGAACATTTAGGTTGATGCAAAAATATTGCTATTGTGGGTAGCATGATATAGTTATTTATAGCCATTAAAAAAGCCCGTTTGGGCAACTGGTTACGAGTTCCAGTGATGCTCTATGAATGCACCCGGTTTAAAACTAATTCCAATATTTACTGTGTTCAAGTCTATCCCAATAACGTTTATTATTACGGTTTATGAAATTAGTAATCAAATATAAAGCCATTCCAAAATAACCCATTTTTTTAAATCTACGAGAATCTTGACCAAAATAGTTATCAATTATCTTGAATTTTTTTGTACTATACATTCTTGATAGAAAAAAATCCTCAGACGTTATATAGCGTTCACTAAATCCACCGTATTCTATAAATTTATCAGTTCGTGTAAGCATAAATGCACCTACTGCAAATGGACTAAAGCTTTTTAGAATTTCATTTACAAAATTAAAAAGCATAAAACTTACATTAGCTTTCCAATCATTATCATAACAATATATTTTTGCTGTGACTAAATCTAAATTATAAAATTCAAGTTCACCCACTGCATCGTGAATAGCACAGTCATCAAAAAAACGAACATCAGAATCAATAAACAAAATATATGGTGTTGTCACTAATTTAGCACCATTGTTTCTTGCTACAGACACAGTGCCACCTTCAATAATTTCTATATTTAAAAAAGCACTATTAGCACGAATTATCTCTCTTGTTCTGTCTGTAGAACTGTCTGCTATGATGATTCTAGTGTCTCCTAACTTTTGTAAACGTAATGCGTCTAGTAAGTGAAGAATGTATTTTTCTTCATTTTTACACGGAATCACTATTGTAATTTTGTCGCTTAGTCTCATATTTTTTTAAACATTTACCTTCTACTTTAAAATTGTCAAATTTTAACCAATAAGTCATTGATTTTAAGGTTTGTTCGCATACACTTAAGTCTTGAAATTCTAGGGTTATTTTACCCGGAATGTCTTTTGGATCGCTTATGTGTACTGCTATCAATATCATCAACCACATCGTCTTTCTCCTGAGTCCATGTCACAATTTCCCATGTACCATTGTGATGTTCTACTAAAGCAGTGTAGCTTTCTACCCAGTCCCCATCATTCATATAAACTACACCGTCAATTTCTTTAATCTCAGCATGGTGTATATGTCCACATATCACGCCATCAAATCCACGTTTTTTACAATAGCCGGCAAGATTTTTTTCAAACTGAAACATAAAGTCTACTGCTTTTTTTACGCGGTGCTTAAGAAAACGACTAAGGCTAAAATAGCCAATACCAGCTCTATGTAAGATCCAATTAAATTTACTATTAACTGATAAGATAAAATCATATGCTTTGTCTCCTAGAAAAGATAACCATGGAGCAAGTCTAGTTATACCATCAAATAAATCTCCATGTACTACAAGATAGTGTTTACCGTCTATGCCTATGTGTTCTATTTGATTATGTAATTCTACCATACCAAAATTTAAATTGTATTGCAAAAATGGTCTTAGAAACTCATCATGATTTCCTAATACATATATTACTCTTGTATTTCTTTTAGCATGACCTAATATTCTGCGCACAACGTTTGTATGACTTTGCTTCCAACGCCATTTGTTTTGTTTTATTTTCCACGCATCAATTATATCGCCCACTAGATACAACATCTCACAGGTGTTATTTTTCAAAAAATTATTTAAAGCCTCTGCCTTACAATCTTTTGTGCCTAAGTGTACATCTGATATGAAAATGGTGCGATATGTTGTTTTCATAATAATATTTAGAATATATTGTGTGACAATACCATTACAAACCACAAAAAAAAAGGCATTTTAAATGCCTTTTTTATTTAAAACAACTAATTTTAGAAACTTAATTGACTTCTAAACATTACTGCTTTGTCACCATTTACGCGGCTACCCGAACTTCCCACTAACGAATCAAACTTAGTGTCAACATAGTTTAACATAAAACGTAAGTTGTCTGTGCAGAACCAAGTAATTCCGTATGTCATAGCAGTAGCACGATTGGCTTTGCCTGTTGCAACACTAATATCGCTTGCATCAAATTCACTCATGCGTACACCAACTTGCCATGCACCACTACCACCTTTATCTGTTGGATTGTTAGGCTTGACCCAGTTAAAGATACCGTCTTTGTAGTTGTGACTTTCACCTGTTAGATTGTAAACAGCCTGTACATAGTACCCTTTAATTTCTTGATTAGATCCTGTTGTAGGGTCATATTTGAAATTAAACTGTTCACCTTGTAATTTTAATCCATTGTAAGCAAACGCTGCTTCTAGACCCTGACGAGTTCTAACAGTATCACCGCTTAATGCAGAACCAGTGAACCAACCACTGTTTGTGCGTGATTCAGTTCTGCCACTAGCAGGTATCACTCCGCTTTTGATTTCTCCTGTGCTATATGCAGCACCTAAGTGTAACACATATGCTTTGCTACCTTGTAGTTCGGCAACGTTTGTTACTAAACGACCGATATAGTCAAAGCCGTCGTTAGTTGCATCTTTGTTAGCACGACCACGACTTAGTGCTACTTGATACAATAGACCTGGCTTAGGGATACCATGAATCATGAATCCAGTTTCTTTTGCAGGAATGAATTCACCATCAGTATTACCAATTAAGCTACGCTCCATGAAGTCAATGTTATTAGAACTTGTTAACTGTTCTAAACTAAATGGCATTTTGAATAAACCAAACTGAAATTGCATTTCAGGGTTGGCTGCGTAGTTAACCCACATCTCATCCATTGTACTTGATGTTGATGAAGCACCTGCATCATTTCCAAAGTTAGCAAGTAATTGATACTTGAAATCTTTAGCAAATTGACCGCGAACACCAAATCTTGCACGGCGAACTTCTGCTAGGTTCTGATACGAATCTGTGGTTTGACCTGTACCGTAATCCGGGGAGTACTGACGATAGTCCATATGTAGTCTACCTGTAAATTGGGCAGTCGTGTTTCCATCTTTTGATTTGAGTCCAATTCCGTTTTCGGTAACTGATCCGTCGTTGGCTCTTGCTTGTCTGAACTTGACTGAATCGCTAACATCTTTGTCAATTCGTTGTTCTGCAAATTTTTTGTTTTCTGCTTTTTCTTCATAATCACGAATTCTAGTATCATACTCTGTTTGAGTAATAACACCCTTTTCCTTTAGTAGATTTAATGTGTCTATGTAACTGTCTGCTTGTGCTACATTGAAACACATTGTTAGTGCTAATGCAACACCTATTTTTTTAAAATTTAACATTTCGTATTTTTCCTTATTTCCAAATTGGTTGACCATCTGGTCCTTTTAACTGCACTTTCCAGCTGTCGTATATTAATTTAGTCACGCTAGTAGGTAAGTGAACATATTCCAATTCTTCACTCATCTTAGAACCATTCTTATATGACCAATCAAAGAATTTAAGAATAGCACGACCTGTTAATGCATCTGCTTGTTGACGATGCATAATGATAAAACTTGCACCTGTTGCTGGCCATGCATCTTTACCTGTTTGCCATGTCAACAATTGATAGAAGCCAGGAGCATTTGCCCAATCAGCATTAGCCGCTGCTGCTTTAAATGTTGAATCATCTGGTAATACAAAATTGCCATCACGATTCTTTAACTGTGCGTAAGGAATTTTGTTTCTTTTGGCGTATGCATATTCAACATAACCAAATGCACCTTTTACTCTCTGCACTTGTGCAGCAACACCTTCGTTACCTTTTCCACCGATACCAACAGGCCATTTAACTGCGGTACCTTCGCCTACTGTTTTTTGAAACTCGGCATTTGCTTTACCTAAGAAATTTGTCCAAATAAATGTAGTACCTGAACCATCTGCACGGTGAATAACAGTAATTGCTAGTGCTGGAAGATTCACACCAGGATTCAAATCAGTAATTGCTTTGTCATTCCATTTTGTGATTTTACCAAGATGTATATTAGCAATAACATCTGGAGTTAATTTTAGTTTTCCTGCCTCAATGCCTTCAAGGTTAAACACTGGTACAACACCACCAATGATTGCTGGAAACTGCATTAGTCCTTCTTTGTCTAATTCCTCTTGTTTTAATGGCATATCACTTGCACCAAAGTCAACTGTTTTTGCTTTGATTTGTTTGATGCCGCCACCTGAACCGATTGATTGATAATTTAATCCAATACCAGTTTGTGCTTTATATGCTTCTGCCCATTTAGCATAGATCGGATATGGAAAAGTCGCACCTGCCCCAGTAAATTCTGCTGCTGATGCGACTCCTGTTACCATTAGTAACATTGCAAATAGTTTTTTCATGTGTGTCTCTCCTATAAAAAGAATTTTTACTACGTTTGCAATAAATATTTAATAGTTGTAGTATGACAATTCTGTTACAAACTCCTCAAATTTGAAATAAAATGGAAATAAAATTAGCATTAGATTGGCAAGATGTAAGTGCAAACCTACGGAAACAGTTGGCCACTATAGGTCATAACCCAGATTTAAAACAAATGTTGAAAAACATTGATTTAATGGTTAATGAACTAAGTAGGGCTGAAGTTGTAGCTAGACAAACCAAACGCACTTATCATTTAGAAAGCCACAGAGAAAAAATTAATAAAGCAATTAATCACTTAGAGAAGTTAATATTAATAGCAAAAGTAATGAATTAAGATATTGGATTTACAGGCCATACTACATCTGCTAATACTGTATATTGTGTGGTTATATTTCTTAATGCTTGTCTATAATTTAATAATTGAGTAAATTGGCTGTCGGTTAATGTTGTTGACACACCTAAAACCTTTTCTTCGTTGTGTCTGGTTACCAACCAATCTGTTGTGCTTAATCTAAAATCACGTTCATTTTTTAATGTCCAAGAATCATAAGAAGATTCTGCCGCATCCTCATTAATAGCGGTTTTAATATCAGCCCAATGAGTTAATAACCATTGTATTTCATCATTGTGTTCTGTGTGTGATTGTGTACCATTCGTATAAACAACTGTGTAAATATTTCTACTTGGTTCTAAACTTATAATTGAAATACCATCTTTGTATGGAAATTTAGTTAGTGTGTAAAAAGATTCCATACTTGAAAAAGCATGTTCAACATCGTCTATTCTTGCTGAAAAATTTTCATTTTCATAATCTAATGAAACAAAATTATGTGCCATTTTAATATCCTTTGTATTGTATAAATGCTACTCTTACTGACCCTGGGTCATAATTTGGATTAACTACTGTGGGCGTAACTGTATGAACATGGCTTGCAGTATTTGTGCCATGTGGCACACTTGCTAAAGTAGCAGGAGTGTTGCCAGGAATTCCTGTTCCTCTATGGTTATGACTCCAAACATTAGTGTTGGTAGTACCTTGTGCAATGACATCGTTTGGTGAGCCTGTACTTGTATCCCATGCTAATTGACTACCGAAACCAACAAAATAGTCTACCATATTTATTGTTCCATTACTTCCATCGCAAACATACCAACCGGTAGGCAAACTTGATAATGATCCTGTGTACATAATAATAGTGTCTAACCCTAAATAACTTTCAAAGGTATTGCTCCAAGCAGTTAGTAATTTCGTAAAAATTGATTGTACTGCAATTTCTAACGTTAGATTATGATTATGATTTAACGTTGTCACGTAAGGATAATTTGTAGAGATTACAGTAGCAGGATCATATGGGAAATTTGTATCTATGTGGCTGTGTGTACCATTTTGTGAAGTAACTCTTATATTAGTAATCGTTGTACCTGTACCAGAGTTATTATTACTTACACCTCCCCTAATAGGTTTATTTTCTGCTGACAAAATTGAAAACAAACTCCCTGGTTGATTTTGAGAAAACACAATGCTATTAGGAGGTAATCTTTTTGTTTCAACAGTTGACTGTATTAGTATGTACGTTGAATAATTTGCAGGCGTAGGAATCCCGATGGTTGATAGGTCAAGTGAAGGAATCGTGTGAAAGTGTGATCCTGATGTTCCTAAATTAAACCAACCGCCTGGAAAAGCTGTACCGCCTGGATTGAATGCTGGACCAAATGATATTTGTGTAGGGTTATGCGCTCCAGAAGTGCTTATTGTAGAAGTTACGTTACCTGTTAAAGTAGGACTTGAAGTAGTTCCAACTTGTAATTGTGTTGCTGTGCCACGTAAAAACAAACCGTCAGCTAAACTATATCTTTGCCAACCTGTTATTCCAGTAAAAGTTTGATTATAAAAAACTAAAGCACCTGCTGGAATAAAAGGTGGAGGCGCAGGAGTGGGTGGTACATAAGCAAAAGTTGAAAAGGGAGATGCTGCTGTAATTCTTGGCATGTTATCCGCCGTAAGTTGTTAGTTGTCCTAGTACCTTCCAAGTTGATGTGGTTCTTATTAGTGTAAAGCCAACTACATCAATTGCGTTGGCTGTACCAACTGGTATTACATTACCTAACCAATTTATGTTTTGGAATAGACCATCAATTTGAAATTCATTTGCTATATATGCACTAACGCCTTGCTCAATAATAATAGGAACGACAATGGTTCTATTAGCAGTTGTAGGAACATTGGTTAAATTAACAGTAAAATTATTAGCAACACTAGTATGATAAAATACTGCTCCTGTGTTAAAGTTGTGAGTTACAACGCCAGTAGCTCCGACTTTTTGATTAAGTATATCAGTTGTTTGCTGAAATGTAGCAAGGTTTGAAAAATTGACTGTTGATAAATTCGCTATATTAGAAATGCTAATATTATTTGCAGTTACGTTGCTTACGACACTTAAGTTTGCACTTGTTGTAATATTACCTGCAGTACTAAATGTACCTAATACATTTGCTCCTGTACCGCTTACAGTTAATTGAACATTTCCGTTACTAGCTATAGTCACATTAGATCCTGCACTAGCAATTCTAACGTTACTATTACCATTTATTATTTGTGTATTTGCCGGTACCTGAACATCCGTTAAGTAGTAACCATTGCCACTAAAGAAGTTTGCAATTGCCATGTTACCTAAGTTTGCATTACCTACTCTTATGTTTCCGGTAACATTAGCAGTTGATGTTACGGTTACATTAGTGAAAATTGCGCTATTAGGAACATTTGCACCAATGTTACCATTAAATGAACCAAAGAAATTTGCATATACATTAGGAGCATTTATGTTACCTGTAACTGTTAACGATAGTAGATTACCTACGCTAGTTATATTTGGTTGACTTGCAGTAGTTATTGTACCTGCAATAAAAGTTGCGTTTAAGTTTGATGCGTTTGCTGTACCATCTTTTAATACACTGAATCTGCTTGTATTATTAACTCTTAAATCTATAAGTAAACTATTAACATTGCTATTTGTGTCTGTGATGCTTTGTCGTATTCCAGTAAATAATGCACTTGCATTATTCCATGTTTGATTAAACTGAACTGGTGAACTTGTTGTTAGTGTTGAAGTAACAATCAAGTTTGTCAACGTGCCTACACTTGTAATGTTTGGTTGTGCTGCAATTGTCACACGACCGGCAAAGTTTGAAACATTAGCTGTATTTGCTAAAGTAACAGTGCCTGCAAAAGTAGCATAGTTGGCATTAGCAACTTGACTTACATTAGCTCCATTTATATTTGATAATAAATTACCGCTACCTTGGAAAAAATTTGCTAAAACTAAGTTTCCTAAATTTGCATTTGCAGTGGTCAAATTACCTGCTACATTAACTGCATTGCTTATAGAGTTGAAAAAGAATCCAGGACTTGCACCAAATACGCCGTCATTGTTAAAAAGAACGTGCGTGTTACTCCCTGGTAAATTTATATTACCTGTAACATTACCCGTTAAATTCCCAACAAACGAATTAGCTGTTACTACATTACCTAATGTTGCATTTGCTGCAGAAAGATTTCCTGTAGCACTTATTATACCAGTAGTTATATTTGCAAAGGTACCATTACCTGATGCGCTAACGATTCCAGTATTAATGTTACCACTATCTAAATTGCCAGTGGCACTTATTAAACCCCCGGTTAATACATTAGCACCTGTGATATTACCACTTGCACTAACTATACTAGTATTGACATTTCCTGTATTTGTATTACCAACTACACTAAGACTTGTTAATGGACCAACACTTGTTATGTTTGGTTGGGCATTTGTAGTTAATGTGCCTGTGACAAAATTGGCTATTGCTAAATTTCCCAAATTAGCGTTACCAGATGCTATATTACCAGTAACACTCAAACTTGTTAATGTACCTACACTAGTAATATTAGGCTGAGCCGCGTTTGCTACTGTGTTTGCAGTTGTGGCTCTACCTATTAAATTTGCAGTAATCGTATTTGCTGCAAAGTTTCTACTCGCATCTCTAATAACAATTGTGTTTGCTGTGTTAGCACTAGAAACTGTTAACCCTTGTAGTAAATTAGCGTTTAAGTTTGACACCATTGTATTACTGCTAACTATGAATGGTGCTGTTCCTGTAATTACTGTGCTTACAAATTGTGCACCTGTTTCAACATTTACATTACTTACTAAATTGGCTCCATTTGATGTTAGACTGGTAGCACCAATTACTAAACCATTGCTTGATAAAAATGTCTGATTAAATCTTTGAGTACTTGATCCTAAGTTGTACAATACATTTGCATTAGGTAATATGTTTCCAATAATGTTGC
>Ga0315902_10011010_pt1 | contig 11927 bp, 13 predicted proteins | sample LakEriMetagenome_9_FD_203523 | JGI IMG/M metagenome (GOLD analysis project Ga0315902, IMG submission 203523) | Freshwater fungal communities from buoy surface, Lake Erie, Ohio, United States - Buoy 12 MA117 | ecosystem: Environmental > Aquatic > Freshwater > Lake > Lake biofilm | place: USA... | reverse complement strand
TATTGATTCAAACAAAGTTAATTCCCTGCAATCCATTGATTTGCAGGGATTTTTGTTTCACTTCCCCCCAGTAGAATTCACTTTTTATCGGTTTTTGATTCACCAGTACTTCACCAAATTTAATTGTTTCACCAAAATTTTAAAATTATGGCTGGTACTTCATTGAAATTCTATGTAAACAATCAGAAACTGAACTCAAAAACTGGCACTCTACCTCTCTATTGTCGTTTGATTAAGAATAAACAAAAAAAAGAATTTAGACTACCTAAAACATTTGACCTAAAAGCCTCAGAAGAATATTTATGGAACGAAATAAGTCAAAGATTAAATGCCCGCAATCACCCGTCTAATGAGTACTTAAATGCAATAGAACACAAATTTCAGAAGCTAATAACCTTTAGCTCGGGGATAACAATAGATAAAATAGCAAAAGAACTTCAGGAGTTAAACACTGAAAAAAAAGAGGAATCTAGTTTAATTGAATATTTGAACAAATTCTTAATCGAGGAAATTGAAACACCTATTCGTAAAGAAGGGACCAAAAAAAACTATCGTAATGCATTCAAGCAGCTTAAAAACTTCCTTAGGTATGAAAAATTAGAAAAAATAAAACTGAAAGATTTTACTTTCAAGGAGGCTCGAAATTTCAAATTATATCTTGAAAAGGAAATTGAACCTCATGCAAAAAAAGACTATTTAGCAAAAAAAGTGGCGAATAGCGAAGTGTCATCTTCTACAAAAATTAAAAATGTAAAACCAATATTCAAAAAAGCCTTACAAGAGGGATTAATTAGTACCCACCCTTTTACTAACATAAGAATTTGCCAGACTTCAGAGAAAAGTCCAAGTTTAACAATGCAAGAAATTAAGAATATTTATGACTTAGACCTTTCTGAGAAGCCAACATTAGACCTTGTAAAGGATATATTTTTATTCATGGTATATACAGGTCTAAGCATCATAGATACACTTACACTGTCAACAAATGATATCAAAGAAGGAAATAACGGTAGATACTTAATAGATACAACAAGGACAAAAACGAATATGCAAGTCCGTCAAATAATTATTAAACCAGCTGAAAAAATACTCAAAAAATATTGGAAATATGGCCGAAATAAAATTAGTGAAAAGGTTTTTCCTACAATTTCTGATGTTGATGTAAATCGTAAATTAAAAATAATTGCCTCCTATTCAGGAATTCATACAAACCTTACAACAAAAACAGCTAGGATTACTTGTAGAGAACAAATTTATGAGGCAAATGCCACTGAACCACTTTTAATTGATGTTTATATGGGATGGAGACCATCAACAAAGGAAAAAGTCAAATTGCAATATCTAGCAGTTACAGAAAATAAATTATTAAGACTCGCGAGCGAGCTAGAGATACATTATCATAATGTATTAAATGGGAGCAATATCGTACAAAATGAAGTAATTTCAAGAGCAAATGCTTTAACATGGTAACCTTAGAATTTCAAAAGAGAGACTATGAATTAACAATGAATATTCTAAATTTATTGCAAAAGCAATTTCAAGAACATCTAAAGTCCATCAAATGTATTGACATTCAAGAGTATGAGAAATACATCAATAACCTAAATACCGATAAAGAAAGTGAATACATAGAGCTTTATGAAAATGCTTACAATTTATACAAACATGTTGCTACTTTCCCTTCAGAAGAAGGAACTGATTTATTAAAGAAACTGTTCTCTCTGAAGAATGAATATTTAACATGGGTTACAGACTTTGAGATATTAGTCAAAGAAATTGAAAATATTAACGAAAAAGGCAATATTTACGTCTCTTACAGCTATGTTGTTATGGTCTATTATGTGCTGTACATGCCTGCAAAAATTAGAAATAAATTATTAAAGGCATTCAAATTCGAGATAAATTATGATGATGAATTAAAAAATAAAATAGAGATATATCTATTCAAACTAAACCAAAATCTAAAAAATAGAGCCAAAAAAGGATATGTCTACATCAAAAATGAAGCAGAAAAGTATTATCAAGAACTTTTACTTTTCATAGAAGAATCTGGACTGGAATCCTTTACTAAAAATGATGCAAAAAGAATTCTAAAGAGAGAGGCATCGGGAAATATCGAAACCATGTATCTACCAACAATATTCCATAATTCAGTATCATTAATACCAAATAAAATAAATGAAATGCAAGGTGTTTTTTTCAATTTATACAGAGTGATTTTGAAAGAAGAAAATTGGATGAATGAAGATGAATTTGAATCAGCAATAAAAATTGATAAGCATGGAAATCTAATAGGTTTATATGAAAATAGCTATAAAAGATACAAAGAAGTCACTATGAGGAATTTTTTAAGAAATTCTTGAATCAATTTCCGAAAATTTTTTATCATTTGTTGCTTCAGTAAAACCTTATTGTTTAATTGAAATTGCTTTCAATTCAATTCATTTAAATAATAAATCATGAACAACAAAATTAGTGACGAACAATTAAAGCACTTTATTAAGGAAGTCAAAGATGCTACTAAGTTATTGCAACTCGCTTTTCCATGTCCCGAATTTAGAAGAGAATGGATTCCAAGGCATGAAGTCATGCAATACCTTGGATTTGGTTCAACTCAAATGAACGCTATCTCTAAAAAGTACAACCTAAGAAAATCAACTATTGGAAAAAGAATTTTCTACAGCGTTCAACAAATCATTGACCTTCTTAATAAAGAAGCCGAAAATTGTTAACCCCCTAAGCCATAAAAGACCTTTCTTATTGAAAGGTCTTTTCTTTTTCTCAGATGTTTACGTTATACAGGTCTATACCTATTGGAAGAAGGTCAAATATTATTGATATATGGGGTGAAATCCCCCATACACCCAAAAGAGATTTAATATTTGTTGAGATAGAAACTGGGGTGACATTTACTACAAACGATTTATTCCTAAAAAAACTAAACCGAAACAAGAAGCTAAGTAAACTATTTAATACGTATAAAAACAATATTAAAAACGAACAAGTTTCAACAGTATTATATGTGGTGGAGAGCAAGAAAATATCAAATCTTTCAAATCATATCAAAAACCTTAAGCGCAAATGCCTAAAAAAAGGAATTGAAATTTATGCATACTATTGGCAAAGAGATGTAGGTGAAGTAGAATTCAGTCCTCATTATCATCTGATTTTAATCTTAACCCCCTTAACTATCAATACTTTCAAGTCTCTATTTAAAAAGAAAAACAGATGTGGATATAAGGCAGAGTTATGTAATTCCCTATTTTTATTTACAAAATACTTGAGTAATAAGGAGTTTTATGCACCATTTCGAAAAAGGAGCTATGGCATTTCCAAAAAAATGATTGTACCATAAAATTTCATTCAGTTTAGACCAGTTTGACACTATTATTTTGGGTGTATTCAAATCAATCAAAACGATTATATATTTATAAAAATGTTTAATTATGGAGCAACTTAAAGACTTATACTCAGGTGAAATATTTAGACCAAGGCGAAAAAATCAAAAATTCTTATCTCCTAAAAACAGAATTGCTTTTCATAATACGAGAACCCATCAAACCAATCGGCTGAAAGCATTCATTTCAGAACCTCTGAACAAAAACCATAAAATTCTAATGCAATTGGTCTCGGAAATAGATAAACCCTATTCATATCCAAAAGATTTTCTAAAAGGCAAAGGAATTAATTTATCTGTTATGACACACTTTGAAACATTTGACAATAAAACAGTACCTGCATTATTCAATTTTATCTATTTAGACCTTTTTGAAAACAAATCCACTCTCACAATAATTCGAAAATCATGATTCCATTGACAGAAATACAAAATCTGAACACAGATGCCATCCCGACATATTCAGTGGCTATGAATCAAAACAATAGAATTGTATTATTAGCGGTATTTACTATCATTATAGTAACATCTACCTTATACCTTGTATACAATTTAAAAAATGATAGAGATGAAAAATATATTTAAAGACTATGATTCTCTCAGGGATTATATTGATGAAAACCCATATATAAAAACAGGTCTATATATTACAAGTGGAATCATTTTAATTTGGGTATTAGGAAAAGCTACTGTCTTATTGACCGACGCTACCAGAAACTTCAAATCCTTCTACAGGGAATTCTAATTCCTCTTAATGCGATATATCTATATCAGAACTAGCACAATTGAGCAAACGCCTGAATTGCAACTAAATGACATATCAACTTTAGTGAATTTAGATGAATGTATATGTATAAAAGAGCAAGAGTCCGCATATAAAGCCGAAAACAATAGACCTGAATTAGAAAAATTAAAGAATTTAATTTCAAAACAACTTGTAACAGATATATATGTATGGGCGTTAGATAGGCTTTTTAGAAATAGACGTAAATTGATTGAATTCTTAACATTTTGCAAAATTCACTCCGTAAAAATTCATAGTTATAAGCAAATGTGGCTTGAATCTTTAAATAAAATACCTGAGCCCTTTAATGAAATAGTCTATGACATGATGATTCAGATTTTAGGATTTATAGCGGAAGAAGAATCGTCTGTTAAAAGTGCAAGGGTTAAAAATGCTTTGAGAAAATCAGATAAAGGCAAAACAATAAGTTACAAAGGAAATATTTGGGGAAGGAAGTCCTTATCCGTACAAACCACCAAGAAGATTTTAGAATTAAGGAATGAGGGTAAGTCTATACGAGATATAGCCTCAATGGTAAAAGTCTATGATTCTAACAACAATGGGCGATTAATTTCTAAATCCGCTGTCCATAAAATATTGGCCGAAAATGAGCCTAAAAAAGGTAGTATTTTAACCAGTTCATAAATTATTCATTTTTTGGACATTTATGAACCTTCCCTCCTACTCTCGAAGAACAGCTCAAAGAATGTTGGTTTAGTTTAGCTCAATTCACGTAATCTGAAGCTTTCTGATATCAATTTGTGCTAAATTTGATTAGTATAAATGAATATTAGCGACTAACCTACAGATTAATGTCATTGACATGAGTAAGAAACACCTTTCAGAGAGGGATATTTGTACGAAATTTATTACTCCTGCCTTGGAAAAGGCAGGTTGGGATAAACAACTTCAAATTTTAGAAGAAGTATCCTTTACCAATGGGAAAATTCATGTTAGGGGTAAAATAACCGCGAGAGGAACAAGAAAACGTGCTGATTTTATTTTATACTACAAGCCCAACATTCCTATTGCCATAATAGAAGCCAAAGACAACAATCATTCTTTAAGGTCAGGCATTCAACAAGGATTAGAATATGCTCAAATACTTGACATTCCATGCATTTTTAGTAGCAATGGTGATGGATTTTTGTTTCACGACAGAACCGCCGCGGATGGGAATATTGAGATGGAGTTAGGATTAGATGAATTCCCATCTCCAGAACAGTTATGGGAGAGATATAAAGTTTTTAAGGGAATTGCAACCAAAGAAGCTGAACAAATTGCCTCTCAAGAGTATCATTTTGATGGAACAGGCAGAAAACCAAGATATTATCAGCAAATAGCAATAAATCGAACTGTAGAAGCCATAGCAAAAGGACAAAACAGAATCTTATTGGTGATGGCAACAGGGACCGGCAAAACCTACACAGCTTTTCAAATTATACATAGATTATGGAAAAGTGGTAATAAGAAAAGAATTTTATTTCTTGCAGACCGTAATGCCTTGATTGACCAAACACGTAGAGGTGACTTTAAACATTTCAAAGAAAAAATGACTGTGGTAAAACACAGGCAAATTGACAAGAGCTTTGAAATTTACTTAGCCCTCTATCAAGGACTTTCAGGAACAGATGATGCATCGAATGTTTACAAACAATTTTCAAGGGATTTTTTTGACCTGATAGTAATTGACGAGTGCCACAGAGGAAGCGCAAAAGAAGATAGTAGTTGGAGAGAAATTTTAACATATTTCCAAAATTCGACACATATAGGGTTAACAGCAACACCAAAAGAAACTGAAACAGCAAGTAATTCAGAATATTTTGGAGACCCTGTTTATACTTACTCTTTGCGACAAGGAATTGATGATGGATTCCTTGCTCCTTATCGTGTAATTAGAGTTGCTCTTAATGTTGATGCCGAAGGTTGGCGACCCGAGCAAGGAAAAACCGACAAAGATGGAAACGAAGTTGAAGACCGTATTTACAACCGCAGAGATTTTGACAAAAATTTGGTAATTGATGAACGAACCGATTTGGTTGCCAAAAAAGTAACTGAGTTTTTAAAAGGTTATGACCGCTTTGCCAAAACTATTGTGTTTTGTGTGGACATAGACCACGCTGAAAGAATGCGAACCGCATTAGCCAAACAAAATCCTGACTTAGTTGCCGAGAACTACAAATACATAATGCAGATTACAGGCGATAATGACGAAGGCAAAAGAGAGTTAGACAACTTCATCAATCCTGAAGAAAAATATCCTGTTATTGCCACCACTTCCGAATTGATGACCACAGGTGTTGATGCACAAACTTGTAAAGTTATTGTGTTAGACAGCAACATAAATTCAATGACCAAATTCAAACAAATTATTGGTAGAGGCACACGAATCAATGAAGAATATGGGAAATTGTATTTTACTATTTTGGATTTCAGGAATGCTACAGACCTTTTTGCCGACCCGCAATTTGATGGCGACCCAATCAGAATTAAACCGGTAACCGAAGAAACCGACTTAGGCGTTATTGTGGATGAAGAAGAAGATAACACCGACCCGATTATTGACATTGAAACAGGAGAAGAAATTGAAATAACACATACCACTCCACAACCACAGCCACCATTTAAAACAGACCCGCCACAACCAAGAGATAAGGTTTATGTAAATGGTGTTGATGTTTCAATTTTAATAAGCCGTGAATTGCATTTTGACCAACACGGCAGACCCATCACCACCAGCTTGAAAGACCATACCAAAGAAATCATCAAAGAGCAATTTGCATCATTAGACGACTTTCTGAACAAGTGGAAAAATTCAGACCGTAAAAAAGCCATAATTGCAGAACTGATTGAGCAAGGTGTAATGGTTGAAGCATTATATGAAGCTGTTGACAAGCAAGTGGATTTGTTTGATTTAATCTGCCACGTTGCATACGACCAACCGCCTTTGACAAGAAAAGAACGAGCAAACAGTTTGAGGAAACGCAACTACTTTACTAAGTATGGTGACCAAGCCCGAAAAGTACTGGAAGCATTGTTAGAGAAATACGCCGACCAAGGTATTGAAAACATTGAGAACATTCAAATTCTGACCGTTCCGCCTATCAATGAATTTGGGTCAGTAACTGAAATCATCAAAGCGTTTGGTAGTCGTGAGAAATACGAAATGGCCATCAAAGAATTAGAAAACGAATTATATAAAGTAGCATAGACAAATGAGCAACATAGCAAGCACTATAAAATCTATCAGAGATATATTCCGCAAAGACCCAGGCTTGAGTGGTGATGCTCAACGCATCGAGCAATTGGGATGGATGATATTTTTGAAACTTTTTGACGATAAAGACAAGGAAAAAGAAATTCTGAATCCCAAATACAAATCAGAAATACCTGCCGAATTGCAGTGGCGAAATTGGGCAGAAGATGATGAAGGTATCACAGGTGATGAACTCATCAATTTTGTGAACAACAAACTGTTCCCGACACTCAAGAACCTTACCGTTGCGACTGATGACCGTTTGGGAATTACCATCCGACAAATTTTTGACGGAACCAACAACTATATGAAAAGCGGAACTACCTTCCGCCAAGCCATTAACAAACTCAACAAAATTGACTTTAATAGCAGTAAAGAGCATCACGTCTTTAATGTGATTTATGAGGAGATTTTGCAAGGATTGGCTGCCAAAAAAGATACAGGAGAATTTTACACCCCAAGAGCCGTAACCCAATTTATAGTGGATATGGTAAACCCAAAACTGGGTGAAAAAATTAGCGACCCTGCCTGCGGAACTGCGGGCTTTTTAGTATGTGCCATTGAACATCTGAAAAAACAGGTAAAAAACATTGATGACCGCAAAACCTTACAGGAAACGATAATTGGCAGCGAACTGAAACCTCTACCTTTCATGCTGAGTGTGGTTAACCTAATTACCCACGACATTGAAGTGCCACAAATAGAAAATGGTGATTCGCTGAGCCGTGAATACAATTCTATCAAACAAAAAGACCGAGTAGACATCATTGTTGCTAATCCACCTTTTGGGGGTGTGGTGGCAGATGGAATTGAATCCAATTTCCCTCTGAATTACCGCAACAAGGAAAGTGCGGACCTGTTTTTGATTTTATTCATTCAGATGCTGAAAGATGGTGGACGAGGAGGAATTGTGTTGCCTGATGGAAGTTTAACAGGCGATGGCGTAAAACAAAGGGTAAGGCAAAAACTGTTGGAAGATTGTAATGTGCATACGATTGTGCGATTGCCCCAAAGTGTATTTGCTCCCTATGCCACCGTAAACACTAACCTGATTTTCTTTGAAAAAGGAAAGCAGACAAAAGAAGTATGGTATTACGAACACACCTTGCCCGAAGGTGCAAAAGCATATAGCAAAACTAAACCCATACGCATTGAAGAATTTGAACCTATAAAAAATTGGTGGAAAAACAGACAGGAAAGCGAAGTGGCTTGGAAGGTTTCAATGCAGGCGATAATAGACCGCAACTATGATTTGGATATAAAGAACCCCAATAAGAAAGTTGAGGAAATTGTGTATGACAGGCAAGCCATTATCGCCAAAATTGAAAATAATCAAACGAAAATCACTGAGATTTTGAAAGAACTTAAATCGCTGGCATAAATGAAATACAGATTAGGCGATATATGTTCGATAACGAAAGGAGCAACTGGAATTATGAAAGCCATTCCAGGCCCTTACACAATGATTGCATTGGGCGAAACAGACAAAACGCACAATGAATTTCAGTTTGATGATAAGGCAGTAATCATTCCATTGGTTTCATCAACAGGACACGGCCACGCAAGTATGAAGCGTGTAAAATACTGTGAAGGCAAATTTGCTTTGGGAAATATACTTTGTGCCGTCATTCCAAATGATGAAAATTTTGTCTCGGCCAAGTATCTGCATATTTATCTGCATTGGAACAGAGATGAACTTTTGGTTTCTCAAATGAAAGGAATGGCAAATGTGAGCTTGCCAATTAATAGGATTGCTGATGTAATGGTAACAGTACCAAGCATTGAAAAGCAGATTGAAATTATTGAATTAGAAAAGCAATTGGTTGAAAAAGAAATTCAAGCAGATAAACTTTTTACAGACCAACTCACCCAACTCGACAACCTAAACCAAGCTATTTTACAAGAAGCGGTTCAGGGCAAATTGGTGAAACCTTCAGATGAAACAGTTAATAGGGATATTTTAATAAATCAAATTGAAAAGGAAAAGATTGAACTGATTACTAAAAGAAAATATAAACCTTTAATAGCTTCTGAGAGACATGATATCAAAGAGCTATGTTTTAAAATTCCAAAAAACTGGCAATGGTTTAGGCTCGGAGAAGTTGCTTTTTTTCAAGAGGGCCCTGGTATTAGAGTTTGGCAATTTACAAATTCAGGAATTAAATTGCTTAATGTTCAGAATATTTTGAAAGATGATACCGTGGATTATCTGAACTCAGATAAATATGTTTCAGAGTCAGAGTTTAATGAAAAGTATAAGCACTTTCAAATTGAAGATGGTGACATTTTATGGGCAAGCTCTGGAGCAAGTTGGGGTAAAATTGCTTGGCATCAAGACCCCGGCTTTCCAATAATGTTAAATACAAGCACCGTAAGACTTAAATTTTTTTCAAAAAAGCTATTCGACCCATATTTATTTTATTTTTTAAAAACAGAATTTTTTAAAGTTCAAATGATTCCACAACTTATGGGTATGCAGCCTAATTTTGGAGCAACCCATTTGAGTAGAATTTACATTCCAATTCCTCCACTTGAAGAACAAAAACGCATTGTGGCAGAAATTGAAAGGCAAATTGCCAAAATCAAACAATTAAAAGAACACATCATCGCCAACCAACAATCCACCGAGAAATTGCTAAAAGCATTATTGCATCAGTCTTTTGAGGTTAGAAACTAAGGCAAATAAGTTGTTTTCAGCATAAAAAGATTAAAGAAATGGAAAGTACAACCATCTTTGAAAATATATCACAAGCAATCATTCAACAAATAAAACTTGCTGAAAAAGGAATTAGAGTTTGTGTTCCATGGATAACAGATGATGATATTTTGAAAGCATTAATTGAAAAAGCAAAACAAAATGTTCATGTAGAACTACTGATGGACAACAATGAATACAATAGGGCTAAATCTTCATTTTTCAATCAATTAATAGCAAAAGGTTCAAAAGTTTATATGGTTGATAAATCACCCAATGGAGGGATGATTCATCACAAGTTTTGTGTAATTAATAGGGAAATCCTAATTACCGGCTCATATAACTGGTCAAACAACGCTAAGAAAAATGATGAAAATATTGTAATTGAGGTTGCAATAGAAGAGGATGACCACTTTAGAATTGATGAGTTTACTATGAGATTTCAAAAACTTCTGTATAAATATGGAATTGAAAACGAGGATGATGGTTGGGACAAAGTAGAAGAATACGAAAGTCAAACTACCAAAAAACAACAAGAAGCAAAAGAGTATTATGAATTGGCAACTACGTATCTTAGAGATAAAAATTACGAAGAAGCCTTAAATTCAATAAATATCGGAATATCAAAACTTCCCTTTCCTGATGAAAATTATTACTTTATAAAACATATTATTCTGAGAAATTCAGGCAAATTTTTAGAATCTACAGATTACCTTTTTAAATTCTTATCAGAAATAGCAGGATATAACGCAGACACAATCGATTTATTTAAAAAAACATACGTTGCATTTATTAAAGTGATAAAAGATAATGGCAACGAAACATACAAATTAATCAATAACATAAATCAAAAAACAAAATCAAATCTTGGGTATTTAGCTCAATTGAATATTCAGCCACATTTTTTCACCTATGAGGAGCTTGATACATTTCCGTTTTAAGATGGGAAATAAATAAAATCAGATTTAATGTACCCAATTTTAAGCTCAATATTACGTTGCATATGACAAAAAAATACCCATATATTGGTAAATTTGTCTATTCTGACGTATTAGGAACAATGAATTTTCAACTGTATGAAGAAACTGAAATTGAGTACCCAGCAAATACCGTATTTGTTCCACATGAAATCGGTCATAATCATAACTTATATTATCTAGATTACAACTCTGAACCTATATACGGCATAGTTTGGCTTGAGGAAAATCCAATTTTTTCTAATAATGGTAAACGACCAACATGTAGAATTCTAAACAAGAATAGAGAAGTTCTTGAAAAAATGTTAATTGACGAAGGAATAAAGATAAGCAAAGAGCCCTATCGTTCTACTGCTAAATCTCTAGGGTTGTCAGATGAAAATATCGCAAGAATTCTTTCTATAAAAATTTAATACTCCGAAAATTGCTGAAGCCATTTTAATCCATAGTTATGGAATTAAGCAGATTATTTCTTCAAATTAGAGGGCACCTTCATCTTAAGAAAATCCGCCGTATTAAACGCTTCTAAACATTGTTATAGCAGTTTGATTGTTTGATTAGGTTTTAGAACTCCCGCCCTTTCAACTATTATCTTTTCAAAAAAAGATAATTTTCAATTTGAATTTTAAATTACCAAGTATATTTGTTTGTGATTGGTAACTATTGAAATCAATTGATAAAAAGTGTACTTGTTTCACCAGTTTTACACCTTATAGATTAAAACTGGTCCTAACAAATTGAAATTTAGGGAGTTAAGAAATAATGTTTGAATCCTGACGGGGTCACGAAAACCACTGCATCATTGATGTGGTGGTTTT
>Ga0315902_10011009_pt1 | contig 11927 bp, 9 predicted proteins | sample LakEriMetagenome_9_FD_203523 | JGI IMG/M metagenome (GOLD analysis project Ga0315902, IMG submission 203523) | Freshwater fungal communities from buoy surface, Lake Erie, Ohio, United States - Buoy 12 MA117 | ecosystem: Environmental > Aquatic > Freshwater > Lake > Lake biofilm | place: USA... | reverse complement strand
TCTTTTTTGTGCAAGCTCAAAAGCACGTGCAGATAAAGCTTCTGTTTTTTTACTCGCTTCATAACGAATGCCCGCATTGAGTGCTGACTGGTAAGCCTGATAAATATCATTCTTGAGTTTTTGTTCTGCTTGTTTCTTTATCCATTCTGCATTTTCTATATCATAACGAATGCGACGGTAGTTGGTTCTTGCAACGCCACCGTTGAAAAGCGGAACGGATAACTGAACACCTATATTCTGACGAAAATTATCTCCAATTTGTGTATTCCATCCATTCCACATCTCACCTATTGTTTTTTTAGACTGTAAAACCCCAATAATTGGCTCCTGTACGGGATAGGCATTCCCTCCTATGGATACGATCGGAGAAAAACCGCCATTATCGCGATATCCGAGAAAAACAAAACCATCGAGCTTGGTATTGGGATTTGCAAAATTAGTTCCGATGCCTCCAAACCAATTGAGAGATGGATAGAAACCGGCTTTCGCTGCTTTCAGATTATACTGCAGAGATTTTATTCTTAATTCATTAACCTGCTGCTGAGGCTGTGTTTGTAATGCAACAGTATATACTTTTTCAGGAGTCAGGTTTTCAAGTTTCTCCACAGGAATACGACTTACCGGAGGCTCTTCGATATCGAAGGGCTCAAAGGCATCAAGATTAAGAGTAGCTTTAAGTGTTAGCAGATTTTGTTCCGCGATTGTCACACTATTGATGTAAGCCGAACTGTCCCTTGCGTATTGTGCCTCGAGTTCAAGTGCATTTAATTCAGGAAGCTGACCTGCATCAACCCTGAGTCGTGTATCTCTTATGCGCGAACGCGTTATGTCCATCTGATTCTGTGCAATGCGCACCTGCTCTTTAGCAAGAAGCACCTGCAAAAATGTTGTTGCTACTGTAAGTCCGATATCATTTTTCAAACGCTCAACGTCTTTTCGAGCGGCAAGCGAACCATATTCGGAACTAAGAATCGTATTACGCAGATTACCCCAATTGTATATCAGTCCGGATACATTCATATTGTACTGCTGAAACAAAAGGGTTGAACTGATAAAAAGGTTTGAGGTAGGATCGACGGCACGTCCAAAGTTGGTACCGGTACTGTTTGTGAATGAAACATTCGGGTATTGAGATAACTTATTCTGCTTGTAAGCCAGATCCGCAATTCTGGCCTGTATGTCGGCCTGCTTTACCGAAATTGAATTCTCCCATGCAAACTCGATACAACGGCGTAAATCCCATTTATCCTGACTGCTGGCAAATACAGGAATAACAACAAAAAACAATATCAGCCTCATAAAATGACTACTTAATAATTGCATAAGACAAAAGTAAGGCCTACTTTATTTTTTAAAGCAAAATTGAGGATGAGGGGTCTGTACGCATTACAAGTTGCGAGAATGCCCAATAAATTTCTTTCTGATGAAATAAATTAAAACAAAAAGGCCCAAAAGTACCGTACCCGTAATCGCAGACTTAGAATCATTCAAAATGATACTGATACCGACAAACAGATAAGCTGCAATAAAGAAAATAACCGGTAACGGGAACCACCTCATTTTGTATACATCTTTGTTTCCTTCTGCCTTTTGTTTTCTTCTGAACCAGAAAATAGTGGCGCTGCTTAAAATCATTCCGAAGCAATCAAGAAAAATACTGAAAGAAAGTATCTGTTCAAACTGCTGTGAAAAGAACAGAATCACCACGCAGACCAGGGCAAAAACCGTTAAAGCAGAAGGGAGCACCTCTTTATCATTTTTTTTCGCAAATACCGACGGCAATGACCCGTCAACTCCCATTGCATACATCACACGCGGGTTGCTCATTAAAATCCCGTTGACATATGCCAGTACCCCCAGAAAAAGAAGCGCTGAAAATACGGAGGCTCCTGTTGAACCAAACAATTTTTGCACAACCACGTAAGCTATTTCTTTTTCATTTTTCATGTTTTCAAAGCCAATCACGTTATAATAACTCAGATTCACCAGTAAATACAGACTGACAATGATTGCGAGTCCGATAAAGATCCCTCTTGGAATATTGACAGAAGGATTTCTTACTTCCTGGCCGAAATTGATTGTTTGCTGATAGCCGCCATAGGTAAAAGAAACAGCTATCAGACTGAGGCCAAGACTTTTAATCCATTCCATACTTGTATAATCTGCAGCTTCAGAACCGGACATTACATGCGATGAAGGAAAGAACAAAGCGCTGATCAGCAAAAGAATCATCAGAATTTTTATAATCATCAATACACTTTGTACCAGTCCGCTTAAACGAAGACCGCGCAAATTGATGAGGTAAAAAACAAGGATTGCAAACGAACTTAAAATCGCTTTGTGTGTGTCTGTCCACACACCCGGAAAAAGACGCAGGATGTATCCGCTTCCAATCAAGGCTACTCCACTGAGACTTGCAGCATTGCTAACCAGTATCAGGCAATTTATTCCAAAAGCTACAGAAGGATGGTAGACTTTTGCAAAAACCTGATAATAACCACCGGTAGCAGGGAAACGGCTTCCAATTTCAGCATAGGTAAGCGCACCGCAAAAGGCTATCAATCCACCAATCAACCAGGCGGAAAAATAAACAGAGGGCGATATTGCCACTTTCGCGCTCGTAGCAGCCGTACGAAAAATACCCATGCCTATTACCAGACCAACCACGATCATGGTAAATGTAAACAGGTTCAAACGTGTTTTATCGGGAGGCGCCATTTAAACTGAAAGATAAATTGTTATTCTTTAATAAACATGTTGTAGCCGGTAAATCAAATATGATACTGGCAGAAACTCATTATTTTTTAAAATTAAAGTTGTCTGAAAAACGATGTTAATTCAAACATAATTAACTTACAGCTGAATTTCATCTGTAATCTGTTTTATTTAAAAATTATGATGATTGTCAGAAAAATATTTCTTTTTGCTGCCGTGATGACTTTTCTGATCGGTTGCAGTGTGTTTAATAAACCCAAGGAAGGCTGTCCTTCTAACGGAAAGAATATTGGTGCAGAGCGCATTCTTTCTAGCGAAAAAGTACCAAAGGCAAAAAAATTCAAATACTAAAAATATCTCGATTAGTATTTTTTTTCATCGATACTGTCTAGTATGGTACAATAGCTGATATATCTGTCGGCATCAATAAATCCATTTCTCACCGCATCTTTCACTGCACATCCCGGTTCGTTTAAGTGGAGGCAATTGTTAAACTGACAATCGGGAAGTATCCTTAGCATTTCAGGAAAATAGTGTGAGAGTTCCTGTCTTGAAATATCTACCAGACCAAATTCTTTCACGCCGGGAGTATCAATGATAGCCCCTCCTGAAGGCAGATCAAACATTTCGGCAAACGTAGTCGTATGCATTCCCTTGCCGCTCCAGCTACTCACATTTTCAGTACGTAAATCAAGGCCGGGCAAGAGCGCATTGATAAAAGTTGATTTCCCTACTCCTGAATGCCCGCTTATTAAAGTGATCCTGTTATGCAGACATTGAACAAGCGGATCAAAACCCTGCATCGTATTCATGGAAAGAAGGAATACTTTATATCCGGCATTGGTATAAATAACCCTGAGATGATCAAATAAATCAAGTTCTTTCTGACGATAGATATCAGACTTGTTAAATACAATAATACCGGGTAAATGGTATGCTTCAGAAGTAATCAGGAAGCGATCGATGAATCCTTGAGAAGTGCGAGGTTCACGTAAAGTGGCAAATAAAAGCGTCTGGTCGAGGTTTGCAGCAACAATGTGCTGCTGGTGTTTGCGGTGCGGACTCTGACGGTTGATATAATTTCTCCTTTGATGGATAGATGAGATAACATAAACCTGTTCATTTTCATTATCCATTTCCATACCAACCTCATCCCCTACCGCGATTGGGTTGGTAGAAGTGATGCCGTCAATTTTAAACTTACCTTTTATTCGCGCCTGAACAAAATTCTGTTCTGTGGTTTTCACCAAATACCAGCTTCCGGTAGATTTATACACAACACCCTGCATAAAAACAAAGTTATACAAATTTAAAAGGCACTGTTTTGAAGTACATATTCAATAACAATAAAAACAAGTTGTCTCAAAAATCTGTTCGTCCCGGGTGAAATTAAGTTTAACTTCGTTAAGAAATATTTTATAATGAAGATTGGAATTGTTTGCTACCCAACATTTGGCGGAAGCGGTGTGCTTGCTACAGAACTCGGGAAAGCACTTGCAGAAAAAGGGCATCTGGTTCATTTCATTACCTATCAGCAACCGGTTAGGTTAAGTGGTTTTTATACGAATATATTTTATCACGAGGTCAGAATTCCTCATTATCCTTTATTCGATTATCCGCCCTACGAAACAACGCTTGCGAGCACAATGGTGGATGTTGTCATGAACAACGACTTAGACCTTTTGCATGTGCATTATGCAATTCCGCATGCTTCTGCTGCCTATATGGCGAAACAAATTCTGCTTAAGAAAGGTAAACGTATTCCGGTAATTACCACCCTACACGGAACAGATATCACATTGGTTGGAAAGGATAAAACATTTGAGCCTGTAGTTACTTTTTCCATGAACGAAAGTGATGCGCTGACAGCCGTGTCAAATAATTTAAAGGAAGAGACCTACAAGTTTTTTGCTGTAGACAAGGAAATTGAAGTAATCTACAACTTCGTGGACCTTGCACGTTTTTCAAAAAAGCCGCTCGATGCATTTCGAAAAGCCATTGCTCCAAACGGAGAAAAAATTATCACCCATGCATCCAATTTCAGAAAAGTGAAAAGAGTGCATGATGTAATCAGCATTTTTGCAGGCATCTCAAAAAAAATCGGCGCAAAACTTTTAATGGTAGGCGACGGACCCGACCGTCCTGAAGCGGAAGAATACTGCAGAATGCTGAAGGTTTGTGACGATGTACGTTTCCTGGGAAAACAACAGGAGATGGAAGAAATTTTAGCGATCTCTGATCTTTTTCTGCTTCCATCAGAATATGAAAGCTTTGGTCTTTCCGCACTGGAAGCAATGGCAGCGGGTACACCTGTTTTATCAAGCAATGCTGGTGGCCTTCAGGAAATCAATATACACGGCAAAACAGGATACGTGGCTGAAGTTGGCGATGTTGATACAATGACAAAATACGGAATCGATCTACTTACAGACAAGTCCCTTCTTGAAAGAATGAAAGAGGGAGCAAGAGATCAGGCGGCAAAATTTGACATCCAGAGAATCGTGCCTCTTTACGAACAACTTTATGCGCGTTTTATTTAATAATTTATCTGCTTCTTAACCACTGTTGCGGATTTAACATCACCGCTTCTCTTGTCAGAATAAAGTCGAGCTGTCCATCACCCTCAAGGTTGGCGCCTACCTTGCCGATTATCTGACCAGGTTTTACATCCTGACCCTTGGCAACAGATGTTGAAGAAAGATTACTGTAAGTCGTGAAATATTTTCCATGTTTCAGCATTACCGCAAACATACCTCCTACATCAAACACACTCACAACCTCTCCGCTAAATACAGCTTTCACTGAAGTTCCAACCGGGCTAGCAAAAGTGATAAAGTCCTGACTGCCCGTAATTTTTGTGCCGGGTACTGTATACGGTCCAAAGCCAATTGCTACATACCCATTATCAATAGGATAAGGAAGCCTTCCTCTGTTGCTTTCAAAGCTGGCACCCAGCTCAAGGTCTTCTTTGTTATATTCCAGATAACTCTGCTGTTGTTTTACAGGCTCCTCTTTTTTTGTAACGGTAGTTGTTACCGTTGTTGTACCTGTTCCATTTTTCTTTGCCTCTGCTTCCCGAGCCAGGCGCTCCTTTTCCTCTTTTGCTTTGCGCTCTCTATCTTCTTTGGCTTTTCTTTCTGCTTCTTTTCTTGCAAGCTCTATTTCTCTTTTTACAACCGCTTTGATTGCAGCTTCAATTTCTTTCGATTGCTTTCTTTTTGCAGCAATCATACTGTTAATTTGTGTTTCCCTTTTCTTCAGGTTAACCACCACCTGGTCTTTTTCCTGCTTGTCTTTCATCAACTCTCCCATTTCACGGTTTTGATCCAGAAGTACAGTCGTTTTTGCATCCTTGTTAATTTTTAGCTCGTTGATTTTCTGACTGTACAGAGCCTGGGTTTTTTGTATTGCCTCAAGCTGCCTTGCCTGGTAATCACGATAAGCACGCATGTACGCTACTCTTCTGATGGCATCATTAAAACTGGTTGCTGAAAAAACAAAATTCAGAAAATCATAGTTGCTTCTGTTTTTATAGGCATAAACAACACTCTGTGCATAATTCTTCTTTAATTCATCCAGGTCTTTTTTTAATCTTATCATTTCACGATAAGATGAGTCGATGTCTTTATTGATGAAAGCAACCTGTTTGTTAATATCACCGATAACCTGGTTTCTGAGATTTATTTTTTGCTGAATAAGCGCAAGCTGACCCAGGGATTCCTTTTTTGTTTTTTTAATATTGTCATACTGCTTGTTGAGAGACTCAATCTCTTTTAGAGTTTCATTTTTTTTCTTTTCAAGCTCTGCCTTTGTTTGACCAACGACATTTATACCAATAAACAATGCACAAAATAGAATCAGGTTGCGGAGCATAGGAAATTTTTAATTCCAACAAAAATAAGGCCCTTGAGTGAAAAACAGGCCCTCATCTGTAAAGGAGTCGTGTTAAAATATACGCTTAAACTTCTTTGGTATTGTGAAAGGATATGTTAACTCTTCATTGAACCTGTAATCTTTAAACTTCAATTTTATACCGAGCGTCCCCTTTGTCGATATATATATATCACGAAATGTTGAGAAAAATAAAGTATTCTTCTCTTCATATTCTTTATAGGCAATGCTTGCTGTCCGGTTTAAAACAGGACTAACATCATCAAGCTTACTTTTTTCGATGAGGTAATTCACCCCAACTGTGAGCAGGTGACGAAAAGGTGTTCCTGTACTTAAAACAGTTTGTGTAGTGGTATTTCCCGAATAAGATAAAATGCTGTCTCTGTTAAAAAAAACCGGCTCTCCAACAATCAATCCCTGCAGGTCAGCAAGCTGAAACGGGAGCTGGCTTATTTCCTGTATAGATGACACAGGCCGTACCTGGTATGTATTTGCTAATTTATCTATGATTCTGATGCTGTCTTTGTCTATCAACACACGCAATCCTTCTATCCCGATATCATTACCGATAGAAATCCAGACAAGGCTGTCTTTTCGCATCCGGACATTGGCAATAAAATCGGGCTGTTTGCCTTTTTCATTGCTGTATTCCACTTTTATTTTTGCGGAGAAAGTTGAATACAGCGCCTTCTTGCTGTTTACACTATCAAGGAGATTATTTACAAGGCGAATCGTATCAAGGCGAGATGGCAAATCAGAAATTTCTTTTTCTTCGGATTTCTTCCCGATAGCCTTCTGAATATTTTTTGTGGAACGGCAGGAAAAGAGCAGTGGAATGAGAAATAAGAAGATGTATTTGTACATAAAAACTTTGATTAATGATGACCGGTGCTTCCAAATCCGCCTTCACTTCTTTTAGTGTTTTCAAGATTTTCAACTTGAATCCAGTTAATCTTTTCCACTCTTTGAATAACCATTTGTGCAATTCGTTCTCCCGGCTGTATTACCTGAGGCTGAGCATCCATATTGATCAGCAGCACTTTTATTTCTCCTCTGTAATCAGCATCAATGGTGCCCGGAGTATTCAAACAGGAAATGCCTTGACGCATAGCCAGTCCGCTGCGAGGCCGGATCTGGGCTTCATAACCTTCCGGCAATTCAATAAACAACCCTGTTGGAACCAAGGTTCTTTGTAAAGGGGCAAGGAAAATATTTTCACTAATATCAGCTCTCAGGTCCATACCGCTTGCTCCGGTTGTTTCATACTTCGGCAATGGATGAGCGGAGCGGTTGATAATTTTTACTTCCATGCTTTTATTTTTCAAGTAAAACTGTTGCATAAGCCACGAGCCCTTCTTCTCTTCCGGCAAAACCCATCTTTTCTGTGGTGGTAGCTTTTACAGAAACATCACCGGTGCTTATTTCGAGAATGCCTGCAATACAATCACACATCGCAGTTACATGAGGTTTTATTTTAGGAGCTTCCAGACAAACTGTGCTGTCAACATTCACCACATGATATCCCGCCTCCTTGATTTTATCATAACAAAGCTGAAGTAAAATTTTACTGTCAATATCCTTGTATTCGGGAGATGTGTTAGGGAAATGGATGCCGATATCTCCTAAAGCCAGTGCACCAAGCAAGGCATCGCAAATCGCATGCAGTAATACATCTGCATCGCTGTGGCCCAAAGACCCTTTGTTATGCGGGATTTCTACTCCGCCAATGAAAAGTTTTCTTCCTTCTGCCAGTTGGTGAAAATCAATTCCGGATCCAATCCTAAATCCCATACAGTTTCAATGTGGTTGTGAAAAATTAAAAAGCGAAGGTACAATTCCTTCGCTTTGAGTCAGTTCAGACATATACATCATTATTGTGCACTTTCTTCTTTTGAAAGATCGAAGATGATGCTGAAACGGGTAGTGTTACTTAAAGGGTTTCTGTTAATGCCTTGACCTGTTGGCACAAGATATGAGAAGTTAAACCCAAGTTTATTATAATTGATTCCAACCCCGGCACTGAAGAACCTGCGGTTGCCTTTTGTGCGTGCTTCATGAAAATATCCTGCACGCGCAAGAAACATATTGTTATAATTATATTCCATACCTGTGGATATCTGAAATTCTTTAAGTTCTTCGCTGAAACCATTCGGTGCGTCTCCAAAAGAGGAGAACCAACTACCAAACACGCTTTTGTTTCTATATGCATCAAGTGCTTCAGGTGTTCTGCTGGTTGGCGGAGTTGGTACCATAAGTTTATTCAAATCTATTCCAAAACTGAGCTTGCTTGTTTCATCCAGAACGGCATGATACATAACCCCTAAACCAAGATTAGCCGGGATATAATCACGACCCCTGGCATCATTAGTATACGAAATTTTACTTCCAAGATTACTCATTACCAAGCCTGCAGTAATCCCTTTACCCGACTGATTAAGACCATTGTAATAAAGAGAAATATCTCCTGCAGCAGCAGTACCGGGTTTATAAGTAACTCCATTTGTATTGCCATTTGCAAGGTTAGAATAAATAAAACGCAAAGCAACTCCTACACCAAGTTTATCGCTCAGCGCACGGCTGTAACCGGCATCAAGCGACCACTCACGGGGGCGAAAAGATTGAAGATCATTACCTGCAAAATCAGTAAACTGAATAGTGCCCAGGTTAAAGTAACGAAGTGAAGCGGAAACTGCCTGACGATCAGCAAACTGGTGATAGCCTGCAGCGGTAACAATATATACATCATTAAGTCCCAAATCTCTCAACCAGGGGGTATAGGTCAGTCCGATTGCTGAAGGCTTATCAGCAAAAGGAATTTTAGCCTGGTTCCAGAAAGAGGCATTAGCATCCGGAGTTGTTGCTATTCCTAAATCACCCATACCACCCGCACGGGCATCCGGAGAAATGCGCAGCATGGGCACGGCAGTTGTAACCACATTGATACTGTCCTGGGCTGTTAAAATATTGATGCTGAATATAGAAAACAGTGAGGCTAAGATTAATTTGTTTCTCATTATAGATATAGTTTTGGGGTTAAATATAGGGCAAAAAAATGGTTCTTAAATATGCGAACCACTCCTAGAATAAACGTTATATTTTGAAGCCATGAATTAAAGTCCTGTATAATTGAGAAAATCAGAGAATAACCAGTTTTTGCATCGCTGTTTTCTTCTTTCCTTCCGAATCTTTTACTTCAATGCGATAAATGTAAACGCCTCTTGCCAATTTTTCTCCGAACTCATCATTACCATCCCATTCTATTTCAAAAGAACGATTTCCTGTACTATTTATTGTCTGACGAATATTTTTGACAAGTTTTCCGGAAGCGGAGAAAATACGAATGGAAACACTGAGCATGTCACCCGGACGGTTATGCTCAAACATAAAAGTTGTTTTTGTAGTAAATGGATTCGGATAATTATAAACCTGTGTAAGCTGTAGCTCCCGGTCTTTCACCACTCTGAATTCTATCATTATATCGCTGCTGTTATTAACAACATCCCATGCTTTGATGCGAATCTGATGCATGCCTTCAGAAAGCCGGGGCAACTGAAAACGAATGCTGCCTCTTTGATAGCTATTTTGATCAGCCTGGTAAAAATCATTCAGTACAAAAAACCGGTTAGGATCATCATCTATCGTAGCAGTAAGATCATGACCGATACCGGTACCTACCGTATTGATGCCACTTGAATCAAATAGTCTCAAAAAAAGTACGGGGTTTTCATTTGTGATGCCGCCATTTACAAATTTCTCATCATTCATATATGCTCTTATTTGCGGTCCCTCGGCATCTGATGCAGGATTCTTTCCTACTCCTCCGATGATCCAGTTTGTCTCCGCCCCGGATCCCTGCTTTAACCCATTGTCTGCATAATATAAAATCTTCCCGTTTCCATACTGGTAATTGATGTCTTTGGGGACAACGAAAGAATAAGAAAATTTTCCATTTACAGCCCTGGCTTTCCCCTGAAACAACAAGTTGGACTGAGTCTGGAAAGATGTCTGCCTGCTTTCCGGATCATTAGCAAAAGTTTGCAATGTTTGTTCTTTATCGTACACAGAAGGATAAACATCACCATTGAAATCTGACAACAAAATCCCGTTGGCATCTGTCACTTCTCCCTTTATTTCATATTTATCCATGGCGCGGAGTGTATCCGAACCCGGTAAAAGATTATTGATAGAAGTAGTTTTTACCTGGTATTCGGGGAAACCCAGACGCAAAGCCGGATCACCAAGAAGTGTAAACTTTCGATTATTGATAATATCGCCGAAATTCTGATATGTTGCATTTTTGGTCAGACGAATTGATTCTCCAAGCGACGGATACTTGCCGTCTGTTCCTTTGGTCAATGCTTGCTGAAAAAACATATTATTGATAACGCGGTTACTGAATGCAAATACAACACGTGTCGTTGTCATTAAAGCAATGGCGCCGGTTTTTTCGCGGAGCAGTAAATTCTCACCAAGAGAGCTAATCTGCGGATTATCATAAGGAGCGAAATCGCAGGTTGCTGTTACAAATAAGGGCAACCGATTGCTATTACTCCATGTATTTACCATCTCCTGATCAAGAATCACTTCTTCTGCCAGTCGTCTGAACCCTCCATGTCCACTGTAATTCCATATCAGGGTTCCGTTTAATATCCGGTTGTTGATTGCCTGATTAACATCCGGATAGCGACTCCCTCCGCTTCCACTTTGCTGTCTGTATGCGTCGAGATAAATTTTATTCAGCTGAAAAATTTCTTTGGGTTTTATCACATTGGAATGAAATTCTGCATCGTCAAAATGTAAATTGTTGTCTTCGTCATCTGCCACCAAGGTTATCTGGTTTCGCCACGGGCCAAAGCTTTCTTTGTCGTGATAACGAATTATTTTATCTACCACATTTTTGGCATCCTGAAACGTACGTGCAGGAATTCTTCCGATGCCAATGTCAAGCAATGAAAGCGGAAAAGAGGTATTTACATCTTCATTGTCATCCAGGAATCCAAAAAAATCATCGGAGGTGTAGGTCGACAATGGATCCAGTGAATTTTCACTTTGAAAGCAGGGCACCAGGTTGTTGTTGCCTGCAATTCTGTTGCGGAAATCATATGAAGCATCTCCGAAAAGCAGGAGATAACGCGGGCGATCAGTAAGATTTGATCCTGCTTTGTCGTAAAACATTTTTACAAAATCTCTGATTGCTGTCGGGTCGGGCATGCCGGAAGAAAACTCATTATAAACCTGCTCGGTGGTAACAACGGCAGTTCGCAAACCTTGTTTTTCCTGATGCCATGTTGCCAGTCTTCGTGCTTCCTGAATGAAGGTAG
>Ga0315902_10011006_pt1 | contig 11929 bp, 11 predicted proteins | sample LakEriMetagenome_9_FD_203523 | JGI IMG/M metagenome (GOLD analysis project Ga0315902, IMG submission 203523) | Freshwater fungal communities from buoy surface, Lake Erie, Ohio, United States - Buoy 12 MA117 | ecosystem: Environmental > Aquatic > Freshwater > Lake > Lake biofilm | place: USA... | reverse complement strand
CCGTGGTTCCTCGCAGCATCCACCGACGATCAGCGCGGTTATCTGTTTGCAGTCAACGCGGCAGGCAGCGCCACGGAATTCATTGTTCCCCCTCAGTCCTGAAGGAACCCCGACACCATGCACAAGAATCTGATCCCCGGTCAACTTCCCGCGAAGCCTTACCGTTTCGTCAGGGTGAGCAGCAACCGCAAAACCGGGCCGATTCCGGTTAGCTCTACTGCGGCGCAGTCTTGCCCGACTACATGCCCGATGCGCACCGATAACGCGGGGGGTTGCTATGCCGCCAGCGGGAACAGCGCGATTCACTGGCGCGCACTCTCTGAAGGCCGGGCCGCAACCGCGCTCGACCTGCAAGGGTTGACCGATGCAATCCGGGCTTTGCCCCGGGGTCAACTGTGGCGCATGAACGAAGCGGGCGACCTGCCTACCACGGACGGCCGCAGTATCGATGCCCCTGCACTACGTGCCATCGTTGACGCCAACAAGGGGCGCCGGGGGTTCACCTATACGCACCATGACCCGATGTCCCCTAGCACGGCCGAACGGGTCAGCCTGCCAGGAACTGGCCGACTGTCAAATGCAGCCGTGATCGATGCAGCGAACGTCAACGGGTTTACCGTCAACCTGTCGGCCAACAATCCAACCCATGCGGACACCCTCGCATCCCTCGGGATCGGTGCGCCCGTGGTGACGCTCATGGAGCCGGATGCATGGCAGGGCAAGCCTACAGCCACCACACCCGCAGGCCGGGCCATCGTGCGCTGCCCCGCCGAGCATATCGACGGGATGACTTGCGCACAGTGCGAACTCTGCGCCAATCGTGAACGCCGCTCGATTGTCGGGTTTACGGCACACGGCAGCAGTAAGCGCCGGGTTATCGGGATTGTGAATGCTGGCAGTGTGAAGCGCCAGGATGCACGCCAGGGGGTTGTTTGATGTTTGACACCAAACATGCCGCCGCCGTCACGCTGCTAGTAATCGGGGCCGCCCTACTCTGGATCATCCCCACAATCGCCGCTTGGTTCATCCGACGCTATCCACCCGGTAACCCGCAGCAACCGCCGCCAACTGACCCGCCCGCATCGTAGCGAGCAGCATAAGCCCCAGGTATCACGCCCGGGGCTTAGTCGTTTGAATTGTCGTCGGATAATGCCTAGGGTGACAATTGCCGCTTCGCCTGGACTATAGCCCGAGCCTATCACCGCCTGGATACCGATAGAGTGTAACTATCGCGCGCCCTCGCTATCGCTCGGGTGTCGCTTCGCTCCTATCGTGTCAGTGGATGCTGTCGCTTTGCTGTCGGATGATGCTGTCGGTGTCACCACCCGGTGACTATCTAGATGGACGATGGGTTTTCTGTCCGTGGATATTTGCGAATTGCTGGAGGGTATGGTGGAGGGTGGTAGGCTGCGCATCAAGCACATTCTCCAAACTGCTGGTTAATCGACCCAACGGTCGGGTAATACACCAGTGTTACTATGATATTTTCTGTGCGGTTTATCCGTTTATAGATACATGTACTTATTTCTATAGGATATTTTGGTAAGCAAAGTCACTCAGGTACTACCCCGTCTCTTCAAACGCTAGGAATAATTTATAAGAATTACTATCAGCTATCCTAGCAGAGTCATCAGACAAAGAAAAAACCCCCAGGAGTTAACCAGGGGGTCTATGTGGTGTAGTGTTATAACTCAGGTTATAACGTTGCTTTTATACAACACTTATTCTTTCTTACGTGCTGCTCTTTTTGCAGCAACTGACGCTTTCTTAGCAGCAGCTTGTTGGATTTCGTGTCGCTTCTCCAGTCGAGCTTTGACCTCTTCGGTATCGAACCAGTAGTCTTGACCGATCTTCAGTTTCTGAATTTCTTCTTCAGTCAGGAAGTTCTTGTAGGCTTCAAGCATGATCTTTTCAGTATGCTTTCGCATGAACTCTACGTTCGATACTACGTCACCGACTTTACCTCCTGCACCGAAACTGGCATTGTGCAGCATCATGGTTGCACGCTCACCAACCACTAGCTTAGGAGCAGTCAAGGCAATAATCGAAGCTGCACTAGCTGCCATACCTGTGACGATTACAGTAATGTCACCTTGGGTATTCTGGATAGCATCAATGATATCGAGCATACTGTCTACTCTTCCACCTTCGCAGTTAACCCAGATTCGCATCTGATCGTGCTTTTCCATACTACGGATGAAATGCAGCATCTGTCTGTACTTAACAGGAGGACCAATTGGTTCATCCAGATACACATCAACGTCGTTAACCTTGAAGGGATCATTGAACATCGTAAGGTTATACGGCTCTGCCGTATCAGGGTCACTCTCATCGAGCTTTCGTTTGATTTCTGTTGTCATATAGCTCCTTTAAGAATAAGCTCTGATTACTCGTTTTACTAGATCGCTTCTCTGTACGTCTTCTACATCGAATCCTTGATACTCAATACCTTCGTACTTAGGTACAAACCCGGCATCGAAGAACCGAGGGATTGCATCCAGTAGAGCATTACGACCTCTAGCGTCAACGTATAGCTGAGTGTTGTCACCCATTACTACCACCTTGGAATTAACACCTGTACGCTCAAGCAGAAGCTTTAGGATGAGTGGAGGAAGTTGTTGTGCTTCATCAATCAGGATAAGACTGTTGTCGAAGGTTGCTCCCAAGCAGAAGTTAGGAATCTTGAATTGAATACGATGATCTAGGTCTGTCTCGACTTTACCCTTAGTCAGCAGCATTTCAAGTAAACTCTTGGTGCTAGCGAAGTGCGGTTCAGTCTTCTCCATCAATCCATCAGGTAGTGCTCCAATCTTATCCATACCGGCTTCAACTGGTGTGCGAATCACGATGATACGAAGGCTGTGATCCTGCAAGTACAGCTTGCTAAACGTGTGCAAAGCTGCTAGAGTCTTGCCTGTACCTGCTGGTCCGACACAGAACACAAGGTCGTTTAAGAGAATCTTATCAGCGAATCTCTTTTGTTCTGTTGTCAGAGTGATATTGTTCAACCCAAAGCTTTCTGTCCACTGAGGCTTGGAAGCCTTGACTACCCGACCTTCGGTAGTCTTTACTCGTCTGGTCGCTTTAGGAAGCTGCTTCATTCAGCAGCACCTGACTTTCTGCTAACTTTAGGTACTTTTGGTTCAGAAGAAGGCTTGTCTTGTACTTTTTCTTCAACTTGTGGTTTTTCTACAACAAGTTCAGTAGGAAGAACTTCACTCTCAGGAGTAGCAATCATGTAAGCAACAAACATTGTTCCATAGCTCATTGGTGCTCTAACGTTACTAGTCAGATCGATTTCATAACCCTGCTTGATGAGTTCTTGAATCTTAGAGCAGAAAGCAAAAAGACCATACTCATTAACTTCAATTACTTCTTGTTTGTTGTTGAACATAAGTTACTCCTATGAAAGTTAAGATTATTCCGAATCCACTGATTCGTTACATCTATTATACCACAAACTAGGGATAAGTCAACCTGTGATAATTTATAGGTAATAAGCGATATTGCATTATTATCGGTTTAGGATGATACAGACGTAAAAAAACCCGCGCGAGGCGGGCATGGTAGCGTTCAGCAACGCTGTCGGTATAGCTGTCAGCACATAGGTCGGTATAACGGGCATAGTAGCTGTCAGCAGTGATAGGTATGGATGAAGATCACTCGCTTGCTCACTGACCATTCGTATATAGGTCATAATACCATACGTAGTGTTGTATTTCAACAACATCATTGTAGGTAACGGACGGTACGACTTTTAGGCAAACCAACCAAAAAAGATGGACTCTCGTCCTTCGGTCAGTTGCACTAAAAGTCGGTCGTTACTTTGGAGCAAAACAGCCGTAGCTGTCATCATTGTGAGGTGCCCGCATTCTCATTCAACCATCAACCAGGGGAGTGATCCAACCGCTTGATGACCTTTTAGCCTAGAGAATATCTCTGCTACCGTCAAGTGCAGAGAAACGATTCGGCAGGGATTATCCGTCAATGTCCAGACGCTCGGTGCTTACGCTTGGTCAGGCAAGACTTGGTGAATGCCCACTCAGGTGCCGTCTCCACGACACACTAGACCCCGAATACCCATTGAGAGTCTTTTACGACTCTATGCTAATATTCTATCATAGGGATTTCACAAAGTCAATACTGTAAAGTAAAAAAACAGCTTGACACCTGTGCTAGAATCATGTAAAGGAGGTACCTATGAGTGATTTGATTATTTGTGATTTACACCCTGGCATTGTGTATCACTACAAGCTTGGTGTGTTCTACAGGTTAATGTTGCAAGAAAACAACAATCAGCAAGTATTGAAGACTCTAGACGATGGACGAAAACTTGTCAAGGGTAGATTGGCGAACATTACACCTGAAGGGTTCATCATTTATGTCTGTGTGTGCTCGGAAAAGACAATTAAGCTTAAGGCAATTAGAGTTGCCTATGAAATGTTCTACAATTGTAAGAGGCCCAATGGGATGGTGATCTACCCAAAGGACTTGCAGAGTAGCAACTTCAAGATTGCAAACATTGGTACAGTCAATGCAGCAGTGTGGCAAAACATCAAAGATGCAGTCTATAACATTCAAGATGGTATCAAGATCAAGCCACATCCGACAAATGCTTACACTTTTGTAGTGAAATACAGGCAATATGGTCGAGTTATGCAGAAAACTGTACATGATATCACGCAAGCACTGCAGTTTAAGCGCAATTTGATCATCAAATGCAGTAAAATTGTCACCAAATACACTGTTTCCAATTGACTTTTATTGTTTTATGTGATATAATTGCTTGTTTTTTCGTGTTTAAGGTGCTCTATTGAGTGAAAAACGAAGGTAAACGTGCATTCTAAGCGTGCAAAGGCTGCTTTCGACTCCAAGTAACTCAACTTCACACCTTGAAGAACCGCAAGTGAAAAGTGGGATTTCTCTCTCCTTTTTCCCGGCTCTCGGCTTGTCTGGAACCGTAACCAGAACTAATTTGATAAGAGGAACTATGAATTGTAAGTATTGTGGTGCTAAATTCAGGCTATCTGCACTCCACCCTGATCCGTCAGCGTGTCTTGAGTGCAGCGGTGTAGCCGATGACTTAACTATCAGCGATGAAGAAATCGCAATCGATGTGTGGCAACTGTCTAACCCTGCGGGTAGGACTAAGCCTAAGTTCGATGAACAAGACGCAGACACTACTTGCACTTAACCGGAGATAAATATGTTTAAAAAAGGTGATCCTAACATCAATCGTTCAGGACGACCAACTGTAGCTGAGAAAATCATCAAAGATCGTGAAGCAGGTAAAGCTGTGAGTCGTCGTGCCTTGATGGATCGTGAGCTACTGCTGCTTCTACGTAAGCTTCGCCCTCACGTTGCTGACAGTGTATTGACTGCTGCTGGAATTATGCAGAATGAGGAAGCCAGTCACCAGAACAAGTTGAAGGCTTCAACGATCATTCTTGATGCTTATCGCAAGCTGGTCATTGATGTGTACGGTACAGAGGTTGATGAAGACCCTGAAGAAATTCAACAGAATAACGCTCCTGTGTTCAGCCTTAAGGTTGTAGGACAGGATGGAGAATCCAAGGAATGACACTGAACAAGATTTGTAAAATTTGTAATATTGAAAAACCACTTTTTGATTTTTACAAGAGTGATGGGACGAAAGATAAACGTCACAGTTATTGCAAATCTTGTTGTAGCGAAAGAGCGAGATTGAACCATATCAAAAATCATGAAGTTAATCTTGCTAGAAATAAAAAATACTATATCGACAACCATGAAAAACAAAAAGAAGCAAGACGAGATTACTATAGACGAAACAAGAAAGTCTATCTTGTAAATTTTTATAAGAGAGATGCCAGAATTAAGCAGGCTACTCCTTCTTGGTTGTCAGAAGAAATGTTGTCTGAAATAAAACAAATATACAAAAAGTGCGAAACAATCACTATTGAGTCAGGAACAGTTCATCATGTAGATCATATTGTACCGATAAACGGTAAGACGGTTTGTGGATTGCATGTGCCTTGGAATCTCAGAATTATTACAGCAAGTGAAAACTTGAGAAAGAGCAACAAGCATGAAAGTTAGACCTGAACAAAAACAGCAAATCATAATTGGACCATCCAGTAAGAAGCAGGAAATGTTTCTTAATTCAGATGCAACAATTACTGTTGCCGGCGGAGCAGCGGGCTCGGGTAAGAGTTACACATCCTTGTTGATTGCATTAAAATTCATGAGTGTGCCAAGATCGACGGGTGTTATCTTTCGTAGAACGTCTAAGATGATTACAGCTCCAGGGTCGATCTGGCATGAGGCAGTTCAGCTTTTTACAACTGTATACCCAAATCTCAAGATTCGTCATCGTGAAAACGAAATCGTATTTCCAAACGGTTCATTTTTGAAGTTTTCACATATGCAGCACTCATCAGATAAGTACAGTCATAAAGGAGCGCAGTACAGTCTGGTTATCTTTGACGAAGCAACAGACTTCGAAGAAGAAATGGTTGTGTATCTGCTGTCTCGTATGCGTAACGTAAACGTACCGTACCAGCCTCAGATGTTCCTAATGACAAACCCTGACTATAACAGTTTCCTTAGATTGTGGATTCAGGACTTCTATCTCGACAATACAGGTATTCCTATCCCTGAGAAGAGTGGTCACCAAAGATCGTTCTTCAGAGAGGGTAACACAATGGTGTGGTATAACAGCAGAGAAGAAGCAGAAGCTGTACACGGTGTTGGTACAGACAATGGTGTTTCTACGTTCACCTTCATTGGTGCTAACGTTTATGACAATCCCATTCTGATTAAGAATAACCCAAGCTATTTGACTCGTCTACAGAACCTTCCTCGTGTTGAGAAGGAACGACTACTTTATGGTTCATGGTTTGCAAGACAAGAGTCTGCTGGATTCTTCAAGCGTGAGTGGTGCAAGGAAGTTGATTTCCCTAACGCTTTAGCTCGTAAGAGAATTCGTGCATGGGACTTTGCTTTCACTAAGCCTTCTGACCAATACCCGAACCCTGACTGGACTCGTGGTACTCTGATTTCGAAAGACAAGTCAGGAGTTTACACAGTTGAAGACTTGGTGTCAATCCGTGATCGTGTGCATGAAGTCGAAAGATTGATCTTCGATACCGCAAGACGAGACGGTCAAGGTGTCACGATTAGCATTCCATTGGACCCTGCTGCTGCTGCTGGTGCATACGCCAGAGATTTGCAACGTCAACTTGCTGAGATGGGATTCCATTGCAAGCTCTCTAAGCCTGTGAAGTCAAAGCTTACTCGATTCGCTCCGTTCTCAAGTCTAGCACAAGCTGGATTTGTCAATATTGTGAAAGCCCCTTGGAATGGTGAATTCTATGATGAACTTGAGTTGTTTGACGGTGAGAACAAGAGACTGAAGGACGACATTGTAGACACATGCTCAGATGCTGTGTTGCACCTTAACAAAGAGCTTCAGATTCCTAACTTCACGATGCCTAACTTGGACAAGAGTGGTACTTTCGGATTCCAGAACAATCATATTCAGAAAGATGGTGGTGTGCTAAGTGTAGCAGTGCCTCAGAACATTACAGGATAAAACATGGCTACTAGAAAACCAGCAACAAAACCAAAGTCTTCACAGATGACAGAAGTCGGATACTCAGGTTTGAGAATGTTCGATGGTGTTACTGCAGAAGAGACAATGCGAGAGTTGAATTTCCCAAGATCGAATAAGGTCTTCAAGGAAATGTCATACCACCCTGCAATCAACACTGCTCTTTCTCTTTACAATAGCATGATTGGTAAAGCAACCTTCAGGTTTGTACCTCCGAAAGATGCAACAGCAAGAGAAGTAAAGCAAGCTGAAATGGTCGAGTCGATGTTTACTGACATGGACAGACCTATCGAAGAAGTAATGATCGACATCATGACGATGGCTACATACGGTTTCTGTGTGCTTGAGAAAGTCTACAAGATTCGTAAGAAGAGTAAAGGTAGTCTGTACGACGACGGTATTGTTGGTATCAAAAAGCTAGCGTATCGTTCACAGGAAAGCATCGACAAGTTCGAATTCGATGACGACGGTAACAACATTGTTGCAGTCAAACAGAATCTGAGTCTGATTGCTGACCCTTACCTTCGTTACTCTCGTCGCCCACACATGGAAATCATTCTCCCTCGTGAGAAGTTCCTGTTGTTTAACATGGGTAGAAACACAAGTAATCCATACGGTCAGAGTCCACTGCGTGACGTTTACGTTCCCTGGAAATACCTGACAAGTATCGAAGAGCTTGAAGCAATGGGTGTAGCTAAAGACCTACAAGGTCTTCCTGTGCTATATCTTCCCGCTCAATACATGAGTGAAGACGCAAGTCCTGAACAGAAAGCGATCTTTGATCAATTTAAGAATGTCATCAGAAACCTACAACAAAACAGTCAATCCGGTGTCATCCTTCCTAGCGCAGTTGACCCTGACACTCGTGCTCAATTGTTCAAACTTGAGCTACTATCAACCGAGGGTGGTAAGAAGTCTTACGACACAACAAAAGTCAAGGATTACTATCGTGCGATGATCTTCATCGGTATGAATGCTGACATTCTACTGATGGGCAACACCGAAACTGGTTCATTTGCACTTGGTAGCCTTAAGAGTTCACTGACTGGTTCATTCGTAGAGTCAGTTCTTCAGCGTATTGTTCGTGTGTTTAATGACGATCTGATCAAACAAGTCTACGAACTCAACGGTTGGGATGTTTCTCGTCGTTGCAAGATGGACTACGAAGGATTTGAAGACACTAACCTTGATGAATTCTCGAAAGCTGTTCAACGAATCGGTGCTGTCGGATACCTACCTAAGACAATTGAAGTTGTCAACAAGGTTCTGAGTGCAATGAGTATTGACACTCTTCCTGACGACACGGATGTTAAATCCATTCTACCTGAACAAGATACAAAAGCTGGTGAAGGAATGAAAGAGGGAATGGGATCAGGTACTGGCTCATCTAATGGTTCTTCAGGTGACCAAACATCATCTAACAACGATAACTGAGATTCATAATGGAAAAGCTAGCCACAGAACTAACATTGAGATCACTTCTCGATGCAATTAGAAACAATAACAACTCAACGAGTGTTAACTCAACATCGGGTATACCAATGGGAAAAATTGCAACAGAAGACACCCTTCTTGAGTTATTGGCTGTGGTTAGCAGCGACGGACTAGGCGACAGTGGTGAATCCAGCAAGAGTTATCTTAACTTCACAGGTGGAGAAGATGGCTCTGATGTTACTGCAGAACTACAGGCAATGTGTACTCTGGCTAACTCGCTAGGTATTCCTGTCAGACTCCCAGGTTGGGATTTGCATTTCAGTAGTACCCTCTTTGCTAATCAACTCATTGGTACAAGAGGTAAGACTAGACTTATTCCTTCTCAGACTTTTACTACAGCAGGATTTGCTAACGAATTCCTGATTATCAACAGTAACTTCAGTCAAGGCTTCGATGAAGCCACAGCTAATTATGTTGTGTACAGAGACTTTGATGTTGAAATCACACCTAGTGATTCCACAAGAGGTAAATCACTGATCGGACTGGGTGGTGTTAAAGGTGGTGTAATCAGTGGTCTAAGATTGACCGCTAAACGAGTAATCGGTACAGACGGTGAACCAATTAGATTCTTCCAGCTTATCGATGTATATTGCACTACTCGTAATCTGCACATCTACGGAAACGAATTCAGACAACTAACTGGTGCATGGGGTGCAGGTACACCTATCCAGGCTGACGGTGGTGGCTGTCTAAACATTCGTAATCTGAGAGGCGGTCTAGCATCAGATGCTGAGAACTACGTTACACAAGACATTTTCATCCACCACAATTACTTCGAACACCTTACGAGCGACGAATGTTTTGCCGTGTACGGAGTAAGAGGTATTACTCGTAGAATCAAAGTTCACCACAATGTATTCAGAGGTCTACCTACAACTGCAGACAAGGTTTACAACACTACGTTTATCGCTTTTTTCCCTCTCAATGATGGAAGCGGTGTGAACCTTGGTGCGACTGCTGCAGTATACGACTGTGAATTTTCTAACAATTACGTAGAGTCAGCTTGTACTCTTTACGATCTGTTCAGAATCGGTAATACACCTGACGCGAACAACAAATGTTACAACAATAGAAGCAGTGATAACTACTTCCTGCACAAGATCAGTTTTGATCCAGTGACAGGTGCAGTTGCTGCAGCTACAGAGTTTGGTGCTCCAATCTCTCCAGTGATTGCTTCATCTGGCGCAAGATGTATTGATGGTAACTTCGGTGTTGCTTACCTGGGTGATGCGAGTGGTAACACTAGCACTAACGACATGGTTGTGCATTTGCAGGACGCTTTCGGTTCTGTAGTTGCTTCAGCTTTTACTGGTTTTCAGCTAATCAACAACCCGATCTGTTACGGTTCAATCGTGACTGCTATCTCTTCTTGCCGAAATGTTAGCGGTGGACAGGTTGAATGTTTCGCTAGAGCTTTCTACAACTGCAGAAGCGTTGTAGGTACAAGCTGGCGTGTTAACGGTAGAAATGCAATCTACGTAGGATATGATGTTGACTCAAATGATGGTAGTCAGTATTCAATGACAAACACGAACGGTTTCAGTCAAGGTGGATTCGCAAGAATCAGCAATAACATGAACGAAGCAAGTAGAGTTAACTTCTACAACAATACAGCTACGATCTACAGCAACACTCTTGAGCCTGTTATTTCAAGAGTAGCGGTGGATTACAGTTCTCTGAGCACAACCGCTACATTTAGACTGAACGAAATCAACGGTAGTCTTTCAACCATTAACTCAGGTCTACCACAACGTGTAAAACTGTGGATTCAATCTACAGCACCGACTGCAGAGAATCCTAAAGACTTGTGGATTGACACATCAGGTACTCCTGTTCTCAAGCGATGGGTTGATCCTACATGGATTACTGCTACAGATAGAACTGGTGCAGCCATTGTGCTTTCACTTGGTGCAACTGAAGCTGGTGGTGACAATATCCTTAACGTTTTCGTTCAAGAAACACCTTCCGGTGCAACACCGGCAGAAGGTGATGTACAAAGTAAACCATCCGAAGGTTATAAACTGTATAGGTTTACCTCTGGATCATGGGTGGATCACCCTAACACTGCTTTCGCCACCGGACTGCTTACTGTTTCGGGTGTTGGAAGACTAAGAAGAAGTCTAAACAATTGGGGTGGAGTGGAGGATTAAATGTGGACAACCAGCAACCTTAAACCTGAAATTCAATCTAAACCATTAGAGCACAGAGAAGCGTTTGTCACAGCAGCTAATGCTGCCCTTAAGAAAGGTCGAACGCTCTCTGAAGCTGAGTTTGCTGGTGAAGCGGCACTTGCTGCTTTATTGAAAGCAAAAGCTAGAAGTTCTCAGACTTTGCTGAACGAAGAAGTAAAGCTGAGACAACCTCCCCCTCATCTTGCTGCAATTCTTAAAGCTGCAGAGCTTAAGAAGAAAGCACTGGTTGAGAAAGTAGAAGAACCACAGCCTGTTGAAGTCAGACCTACCGTGGTAGAGCTTCGTTTCGACAGAGAAGGGTATTTGATTGTCAAATTTTCTGACGGCAAGATCGTAAGGTCTAAGAACGCAGTAAAGAAAGACGAACAAATCACACAGAATCTGACCGTACAGACATCAGGTAGAGGCAATGGTACTTCTGAATTCTCAACTGAAAGTGAACTAAGTAGACAGTATTACTATGATGTATCTGAGAACCTAATCAGAATTGAATACGTATCTGGCAACTTCAAAACATTCGAATACAACTCAATCACTGGACTGCTTTCGATAGAAAACTATATCAAAGGTAGTACCAACTACCGTAAGACATATTTGTACGATTCAGCACAAAGACTGATTGAAATCATCTATGAGGTCGTAGTGTATACAC
>Ga0315902_10011005_pt1 | contig 11930 bp, 19 predicted proteins | sample LakEriMetagenome_9_FD_203523 | JGI IMG/M metagenome (GOLD analysis project Ga0315902, IMG submission 203523) | Freshwater fungal communities from buoy surface, Lake Erie, Ohio, United States - Buoy 12 MA117 | ecosystem: Environmental > Aquatic > Freshwater > Lake > Lake biofilm | place: USA... | reverse complement strand
CGCAAGAAGATTGCCGGGCTCAACAAGCTAATCGGCAGCGGCGCCAGCCTTGGGACCATGGACAAGTGGTACACGGGCAAGTACAACAAGAGGAACAAAGGCGGCCGATAATGGGGTACGACGATACGGAGTACCGGCCACCAAAGCCGAAGAAGACGCCGAAGACCGCTCAGGGAAGGGCGGCAGCACTCCGTCGTATGAACCAGGCCAAGATTAACTACGAGAACCGAGTGGCACAGGTTGGGACATACAAGCAGCACATCAAGCGCATGAAGACCGCCAACCTCCGCAGGCTCGGCCAGATGGACCTAGACGATTTTATGAACTTCAGCCGTGGTAGCGGCGCAATGGAAAAGTTTAACAAGAACCTCAAGAAGTAACAGCCCCATCGTCGCGGCGGGTCGCAGAGATGCTCCCCCGTCTCTCCCCGCCGCGTCGTCAACTACAGGAGAATAAGTGGCAAAGTTTACGTTCGGTGTAGATGTCGACATTCACTGGAATGGATATGAGATCCAGGGCCCGGCTTTAACCGAGTTCACGATCCCTGACCAACTCTATGAAGAGTTTGAGTCCGATTTCCGGCCAGTCGAGCCGTCCCTTACTTGGATTGATACGAACGAGTTTGCCACCCTCTCCGCATCGGTCTCTGCCTCCACGCTCTCGGCGACAGCTCCAATCGCGCTTACGTCGACCAGCACGGGCAAGATCATCTCCTTCTCTTCCGGCACGGCCAGCAACGGATACCTCCTTACTGCCAACGGCAGCGGCGGTACCGTCTGGACGCCGGCCTCGACTTCAGGGCTTACATCTGTCGTCGGCATCTCGCCGATCTCCGCATCCATCGCTGGCGGCATCGCGTCTGTTTCGCTTGATGCCAACTACCAGACCGCTGGAACCTACGTCACCAGCGTCATCGGCACGTCTCCTATCTCAGCGAGTGGGACAACGGCAATCACGGTCACCATTGACCAGGCGCTGCTTACTGCCGGGGCGGCAACTACCTCAGAAGGATTGCGGACGCCAGTAAAAAACTCCACTGGCTCCACGATCAACAAGGGGTCGGTAGTCTACGTCACCGGGGCAGACGGTACAAACGCCTTGATTGGGCTGGCAACCGCTTCTACTGAAGTTGGGTCATCTAAGGTGCTTGGGATTGTATCCAGCACACTAACAAATAACGCCTTTGGATATGTGACAGAAGCTGGACAACTTTCCGGCATTGACACATCTGCCGCAACGGCTGGCTCCTCGGTCTGGCTTGGCAATGCGCCAGGGTCATTCGTATTTGACAGCCCTCCCGCAGAGCCTAGCAACAGCGTCTACCTCGGCGTCGTCACGAAGGCAAACGTCTCGACTGGCGAAATCCTCGTCAAGGTACAGAATGGCTATGAGCTGGACGAGCTGCACGACGTGTACGTCGGTGGCGTCAGCACGGCCCTGCCGCTTGTCTACAACAGCACATCATCTGGCTGGGTCGCACAGGCGCTGACCTCGGTTGGTATTGACGCTGGAGCAGTTAATACATCTAAAATCTCCTCTGGAGCAGCAGCCGCGAACACGGTGCTGACCGCAGACGGATCTGGCAATGCATCATTCCAAGCCACAGCGAGTGGCGGACTAGATGCCTTCTTATTGATGGGAGCATAAATGGCAACGACATATAAGGTTCTAGGACAGATCGAGCCGTCAGCAAACTCCGTGACGACAGTGTATACCGTCCCTTCGGCAACGCAGGCGGTGGTATCAACCATTACGGCGTGCAATCAGGGGACACTTTCGTCTAATGTTCGCATTGCCGTGCAGCCAAACGCAGAGGCGCTTGCAGACAAGCATTATCTTGTCTATGACGTGGCACTTGCCGCTGGGCAAACCGCCGCATTCACTCTGGGGATCACCGTAGATGCTGCGGACATTATTGCCGTTCGAGCGTCAACTGCGACCGTGTCATTCAACGTGTTTGGATCGGAGATCTCCTAATGTCCATCTCTGTAGTTGGCGACGGACTTCTTCTTAATTCTAAGGGGGATCTTGTTGTTGGGGACGGGACAGCAGAAGGTCGATTGCCAGTGGGATCGGATGGCCAGATTCTACAAGCAAATTCATCAAATGAACTTGGGGTTGCTTGGGTATCCGCTCCAACAATCACACAGAAATGGGCAACAATTGCCTACGGTCAGGTAACCGCTAGTGCTGGCGTTGTAAACGTAACCATTTCGTCAATTCCGCAGACATATTCAGACCTAAGATTAATTATGTCCTGTGTTTCTACTACGACAACAACCCACCAAGATACGTACATTAGGATCAATTCAAACACAACGCTTAATTATCATTCCTGGTGGCAGTACTACTACAACACTTCGGTTGGAAGCACTAACCAAACAGGTGTCAGCTATTGGCAAATTGGCAACTTCACCTCGCCAACGCAAGGAGGTACGGGGGGAAACTACCACAACTCTATATTTGTTGTTGATTTTCCAAATTATACCAGCACGACAACAAATAAAGTCATTGGTTACCGTGGCGGCTATGCCAAAAATACCACAACGGCTGGATATGCAGGATCAATATGTTTCGGGAATGGTGCAATTAACAGCACCTCAGCAATTACGTCGGTAGCATTTAGCGTTTCAGATCCTGCTACTGGAAATCTTGCAAGAGATTCTTGGTATATACTCTTGGGGGTAAAAAGGTAACATGCCAACTCAAGCAGAAATTAGCCTTTCACCAATTTCAGCAAAAGGCGACATCCTTTCAACGGATGGAAGCTCAAGGACTAGGGTTGCTGTTGGGACAAATGGCCAAATTTTAACAGCACGGTCGTCTGCAACTTCTGGGATTCAGTTTGAAACTGCGGGCAGCGGTGCAAGCTCAACGGTCCAACTTATCTATTCAACAACAGTAACAGCCGCAGTGACATCGATTGCAATTTCTTTCAGCAATGATACGTCAGTTGCCGCTTATTACGTTGAGGGTGACTGGAGATGCACGAGGACAAGCGATAGCGAATCTGGGATCTACCTTTCAGGAAATACGGCAAGCCTTAATATGTACGCTTTAAATTCATATTATGACACTGGCGGATGGACTGGAAGCAGGCAGGCGGCTGCCGGCCCAGGGAGCCTTGGCATCGTGTTCCCATCTTATTCAAACTCATCGTATTACGAAACTCCAAACTTTACTCCATTTTACGGCTATATTTCAAACGGAACAAATGTTGCCCCAGGAGGAACTGGGCTCATAATGCCAAACAGCCTATTCCATTGGGGGTCAATATACGATGCGGCAACTGGAACCTTGTATGGTAGAACAAGAATTTTGGTTACAAGTTCAAACAATCAATCCTCAACGGTTACCGGACTGAGCATTATTGATGGGAACCCTTCGTTTTCAAGCATTGCAATTGGAAGTACATTTAGAGTGTACTCAATAAAAAAGGTTTAAATGAGTATTGACAATATTACACCAAGATCACCTAGGGTAACTGCAAAGGGATCCTTGATCGTTCATACTGGAACATCAACTGCAGAAATTGCAATTGGCTCAAACTCGACATATTTCATTGCAAATAGTTCTGCAAGCGTTGGAATTAACTGGGCAACTGCCAATGCATTTACTCCAGCAAACCCAGACATTATATATTCTTCTACGGCAACTGCAGAAGTTGCCGACGTCACTATTTCAAATATTCCAGCTACTTACTCTGGATTGATTTTGCATATCTCTGGAGCAAATATAACAACGCTTACAGATGAATCTCATCTTGCAATCATATTTAATGACAATTCAGCATCGTACAATTGGGGGCAAAACGGCCCAGGAACAACAAATGACAAGGGCAGGGCCCAGGCAAGGATAAAAATTCCTTGGTCAATCGTTGGTGGTAGTTGGACAGCAAGTGTTCCTGGCGGAGCTGGTGGCGTGGCGTACATCACAATACCAGAATATACTAGTACAACAAAATATAAACAAATGCATTGGTGGTCAATTTCTTCAAACAATCCAGCTATGGGAAGTGGGAATTGGGAAAATACACCAGCAATAACTTCAATAAAAATCTACCCAGATGCGCTAGTAAATTTTAAAGCTGGGGTAACAGTTACGTTGTATGGAACAAAAGCATAAGGAGAGAAAATGACATCGCCAGTTAAAATCGTTTTTGATTGCTCAACTGGAAAAGAGGAGTATGTTCCTCTTACCGCAGACGAGATTTCGGCTATTGAAGCATCTCGAGCTGAATCAGAAGCCTTACAAGCCAAAAAGGATGCCCAGGCAGCCGCTGAAGAAGCCGCCCGCGAATCAGCCCGCACCAAACTCGCAGCACTCGGTCTGACCGAGGCTGAGGTCGCGGCGCTCGTTAAGTAATGGCCGAGCTTGCACCAGTCCTGACTGGTTGCCACGTTTGCCGCAGCCCGCTGATAGATCTCATTAACAAAAGAATTGCAAGCGGAATGAGCGACATTGCCGTCTCTAACTGGTTAAAAGATGAAGGTGCGTACATTAGTCGCATCACAATCGGCAAGCACAAGCGCGAGCACATGACATCGCAGCACGAATCCGCTAGGATCGAGGCGGCGAAGGTACTAAAGAAGCAGCAGGGAACCATCAAGTTCAAGGGGGATCTGGCCGGGCTGGTCAGGGATCAGGTAATGAGTCTGGTCGAAGCGGGACAGCTCACTCCTACCCTCGCGGAGGGGCTGCGAGCACAGGAAATTATTGATCGCAGACAGGAGAAGAACAGTGACCGCGAATTCACGCTCGCCCTTGCGGGCATTTTGGGAGGATCTGCTCTACTCGAAGGTACCGCTGTGGCTATTGGGATGGAAGAGCTGGGCGAAGGAGCTGAAGAGCTTCCCGTTTACAGTCAAGACCTCGTTCTGGATGACCCAGAAAGACTACGAAAAGTGGCGCAAGAGCCTCAAGATAGCAGCCAAGGCGGTCAGTCGGCATAAGATTCCAACCACGGAGATCCGCCTGCACCACCATTGGATTAGCAGGAACTGTGACATGGGCGTCGCAGATGACGTGAAGAAGAGCATTGAGCTCTGCGACACGCACCCGGAGACCGTACTGCACGAACTGGCGCACCTTTGGACGCAGGATTACCACACAAAGGGTTGGGCCAGGCACTTGTTCATACTCCATCGTGAGTATCTGAGCAAGGAAGAGGTAGCATTTTACCAGCGAGAGACAGTAAAGAGATATAAAACAGCGAAGGAGCTCGTGGACAGTGGGGAAGTCAAGAGACTTTGCATCTGTGGCAGGAGGCTTAATTGAGAAGGTGGGCATTCATCGCTCTTTTAGTAGCGGGGATGTGGCCAGCAACAGCGCTGGCGGTCGACAGTCAAGACGATTGGGAGTTCAACACGGACTCCAACGGGACAATAACCATCGCGGAGGACGGATCATTCACGATCACGGGAGCAAACAACCCACCGCCTGGGTCGATCACGCAGAACGCGGAGACAAAGTACACGACGCTCGTCGTCGAGGACCAGTTTATCGGCTTTACGTGGAGCTTCTTAACAACCGACTCCTCCTATTGGGACACGCCGTACTACGGAAGCTCGGATTTGTGGATTCCGTTCGTTTCGGAGCTCACCCAAAGCGCAAGCGGGTACATCGAACTGCAACTAATCGCGGGGAACACGTTCGGATTCAAGATCGTAAGCAAGGATTCGTGTTGCGGGGCTGGCAATTTGACAATCGGGAACATTATCAAGCCGTCCCCGAGCGCGAGTGCGGAGCCTAGCGTTGATCCATCTCCAGAACCGAGCCCAACGCCGGAGCCTACGCCCGAACCGACGCCGACTCCAGAGCCTACGCCGTCGCCTGAGCCGAGTCCGGAGCCAACGCCAGAGCCAGTTCCTGATCCAACTCCTGAACCGACTCCAGAACCTGAACCAACGGTAGAGCCGGAGCCGACAGATGAGCCAGAGCCGACAGATGAGCCAGAGCCGACTCCCGAACCAGAACCGACGGCCGAACCGTCAGAGGAACCGACAGATGAAGAAAGTCCTGATCCTAGTATCGATCCTAGCCCTGAGCCTGAGCCTGTTGACCCTGTTGAAGAAGAGATTGGCGAAGTAGTCGGGGAGATTTTTGACAACATTCTTGCCATCACCGAGATCGGTAGCGATCTTGACGAGGCAGAGAAGGAAGAAGCGCAGCCGGTAGCTGCGGCAGTCATTGCAAGTCAGATTGCAATGTCATCAGTAGCATCAGCGGCAAAAACCATCGGGGGGAGCGGCGGTCCTGCCGGGGGAATGGATAACTCCAAACCAACCCGGAAAGGAACAAGGCGTGATTCGTAACATTATTTTGGATCTTCTCGGGGGAGCGTGGACCATACTCGGACTATTGTTCGCGGTGGTAGTTCTGCCAGAGGGGCAGACACAGACCACGATGGGCACGCTGTTCGCGTTGCTCACAATCGCATGGCTCGTCACTGGGCCACTACGCTGGAAGGAATAACATGCAGTTTAAAGTCAAGTCGCAACTCGATCACGTAGAGAAGGGTGGCATTCTCGACGACTGCGGGCCGTCAAGCACGGCTGCGGCTGTCGCGTGGGCATCCGGCTACAAGGTCGACCCGAGCGCAGGCGATGGCATCAAGGCCAAGGCCAAGGCAACGGGCTTCGTGGAGAAGGAAGGCGTGAGCGACAATGGCTCATCGCTTGGTGACCTGATTAAGACTGCCAAGGAACTTGGCGCCAAGGCCCGATACGCAAAGTCATGGGACGATGTAGTCCTCTCTGCGCATCGCGGTGCTGGTCTGCTCGTGTGGGTTCAACAGGCTGTTGGATACCCTCCTGTCGAGATCAGCGAATGGCACAAGAAGTGGCAGAACTATTGGCTAAAGAAGGATAAGAAGCATATCGCGGATGGCTATGGTCACATGACCGCAGCGGGGTGGGACGCCGTGGATGGTTGGCAGTGGGCGTGCCCAACGCGCAGCGGCAAGGGCAAAGAGAAGTTTGCTGTCAAGATCACCGAAGATCAACTGAAGGCTATTGCCTCCAGCAAGAAGAAACTCACTGGCGGCGCAGCCCACAAGCACGTCGTCATTGTTGAGTGGAAGTAAGGAGTCCCAATGTACAGCGATCTTAAGGCGGGCATCCGCTGGGTCATCGACAACACTGGCGTTGACGAGGCGCTCATCGAGTTTGGCCGCACATTCATCACCGTTTCAATCTCTGTTGCCCTTGGTTTGGGCATCCCGCTCCTTGACATTAGCGGAGGCGACTTCCGCACCATTATCTCTGCCGGCCTTGCATCTGGCCTTCAGATTCTGATTAAGTTCCTCGATCCTAAGAATACACAGTTCGGTATCAAGGAAAAGACCCCAGAAGAGAAGGCGGCTGCTGAGAAGCAGTTCGATATCTAAGATGGCTAAGCGCGGAACGTTTGGCGGGTCACGATTCGGATACACCGGATTTGGCCGCTCTGGATTTAAGAAGGGCTTTGGCCGTGCGTCGTTTGGCACGGCTCAGGGGGTTGCCCAGGAAATGATGCGCATGTTCAAGGAAATGCAGACCCCTGGATTTGACAAGAAGTTTGGGCAGACTGGCCCAGTACAAATCCCAAGGGAACGTCCGTTCAGGCCAGTCCCAGACCCTGGAGCTGGCACGTATGTTCGTCCGCTTGAACCTACAAATCCTTTCTATGACAACCCAGAAACACCGATGCCAGGTCCAAAGATGGGTCCACCAAAAGCGCAAGCAAAGCAGAAGCCAGTTAAATTCCGGCCGAAGCTTACTCGTGGGGCACGCTGATCGTGGCAGAGAAGAAGCCCCTTTGGGGCAAAAAGGGAAAGTACAAGCCAGAAATGGTTGGCGCCTCTGGCCGACCATTTTTTAAGGGGCGAGCAGACGACCTTATCTCTGGCATCAAGTCGGAACGTCGTGGTTTTGATATCGAGATTAATCTTACTAAGAAGCAGGCCAAGAAGTACTCGGACCTTGTTTCCCGGGCCCAATCTGAGGGCGTAGTAGTAAATACCATGGGCAAGAAGAAATACATGAGTTCTGGATTTTCGTACAAGTCAACTGGCACGACAAACGTTCCCGGGGGATTTGCTAACAACGAACGCGGGCAAGCCGCGCAAGCGAAGTTTGAATCACTTGGCGGCCAGGTTGTCTCGCCAAATAAGAAGAAGATGGGCAACATCATTGCACCGCCGAAAAGCTCGCAAGTAGCTGGAGATCGTTCAACGTTTGCCAGATTCTATGGCGTTTACTCTGCTCCAGGAAAGCCAGCGAATAAGGGCAAACGATTCAGGAGGGGATAATGCAAAAGACAGCAGCATGGCAACGTAAGGCTGGCCAGAATCCAAAGGGCGGACTGAACGCCAGGGGTCGTGCGTCGTACAAGGCGCAGACTGGCGGGACGCTTAAGGCACCAGTTAAGAGCGGAGACAATCCGCGCAGGGCTTCGTTCCTGGCCCGAATGGGGAACATGCCAGGCCCAGAGCGTGACGAAAAGGGTCGCCCGACGCGACTCCTTCTTTCTCTCCAGGCGTGGGGAGCAAGTAGCAAGGCTGATGCGAAGTCAAAGGCCAAGGCGATTAGCGAAAGGAACAAGCGCCGTGCCTCTTAAGAAGGGATCTAGCAAGAAAGTCATTTCGGAAAATATCCGAATGGAAATGAAGAAGGGATATCCGCAGAAGCAGGCCATCGCTATGGCCCTTGCATCGGCCGGTAAGTCCAAGAAGAAGAAGGGGAAGAAGTAATGCCAATGGTCGAAGGGAAGAAGTTCCCATACACAAAGAAGGGTATCGCCGCTGCCAAGAAAGCCCAAAAGAAGCACGAGAAGACTGAGGGCAAGAAGGAGCGCGAGATGGAATACGGCAAGAAGGGCAAGAAGCGTGCCAGCTAAGAAGGGCCTTTACGCCAACATCCACGCAAAGCGCAAGCGCATTGCCGCAGGGTCTGGGGAGAAGATGCGAAAGCCAGGAACTAAGGGGGCGCCAACAGCGAAGGCATTCAAAGAGTCTGCCAAGACGGCGAAGAAGAGTTGAAGGTTGATCTCAGCCAAGGCTCCATTGCACGCGATTTGGCTCTCGGCCGCACTGACGTCGAGTTCTTTGCTTCTCGCTGGCTCGGCATCAAGGGAAACCCCGGCCAAGTACGATGGTGGAAAGCCTGCGCAGAACGTGACGATTCAGGATGGCGGCCGCGATACCTCACGACCGTCGTATCCGCAGGCAATCGTGCGGGGAAAACGCTGGCGATGGCGGTCATTTGCTTTCATCACGCCTTCTACAAGCTCGGTGCCAAATCGCCTGATGGATCTGTTGATGACGCTCGACGGTGGATGAGCCAACCGTATGAGTGGTATCATATTGGCATCCAGCAGGAAACAGCAGAACTAGTTTACCGAGAACTGTCGATTATCCTCGAGGGGATTCACCCAGCCCAGAAGGGTAATGGGTGTCCGCTAACAAAAGAGATTGGTCAGATCGCAACATACGACAAGAAATACAGAGGGGAATATCCTTGGATCAAGATTCACCCGATGTTCGGAGGGGCGAACATCCACTTCAGAACAACGCAAGACAAGGCAAAAGCGCTGCTTGGGAAAGACATGCACGGAATTTCCTTCGACGAAGCAGCGTTCGAGCCCTATCTGGATTTGATTTACCAAGAGGTGCTGAACCTACGGCGGCTCTCTACTGGCGGGCCCTTACACTTCATCGGGACGCCAACGGAGGGGCAGAACTTCTACGCGGATCTGTGGGATCGGGGCGACCCGACGAACCCGTTGAGGGACCCGCAGTTCATGAGCTTCAGGCTATCGACAAGGGATAACGTCGGGTACGGCTTGTCAGCCGATACATTTGATGCTATCCTACGCCAGCAGGATGCGTACCTTATCCCGCAGAACATTGACGGAGAGTTCATTGAAGCTAGAGAGTCTTTCTTCTCGGCAATCGCAGTGGACAAGTGTTTCAGAGATGATATTGCCGATGACGTTGCGCCTGCTGTCGGACGACGGTACGTGCAAGGAGTTGACCCCGGTATTTCTGCCGACTCGACCTGGGCTGTCACGATTGACTATTCAGATCGCCAAAATCTACGCGGCGTACGAGCTCGACGACGAGGAGGGAAACAAACTATCCCCGCCGTTGTTAATATGGTGAGGGAGAGCCACCTGCTGTATAATCAGGACAGATCGTTCTGCACCACCGTGGTTGATTCCACTGGACTTGGTGGGCGGCTGTTCCAGCAAGAATTTAATGTTATCCGTCCAGTACGAGGCGTTGACTTCGGCGGGACGAAGGCAAAGAAGCTAGAGATGCTTCACGACCTTAAGTCGATTATCGACAAGGGTCAGATCGCATTCCCGCGCACGAGCGCGTGGATGGAGATGCGCAAGCAGTTGCTTGCATACAAGCTCAATGACAAGAAGCTAGAGACAGACGCTGTGATGGCACTTGCACTTGCAGTGCGGCACGCGCTAAGGAATCCCGAGAAGGCGGCGGAGACGCCCGCGTTCTCCTATTACGGAGCAGTTGATTAATGGCAAAGATTCGTCGCGTACCACGAGCGTTCCAGGATACGAAGGGCGTACCTGGCCAGTTTACAACCGACCCGGCCGTGGCGCCGCCAGCCCAGATCGAGGCTATTGGGAAGGCCTATGACAAGGCAAAGCGCATTTCTAAGGGCCAGCAGCTCTTTGAACCCCTTGGAGGCGGCAAGCCGCTCGTAACGTCGCTCAGCGGCCCGGAAACCCCGGTCTCCGGGACATCTAGGTCTCCACGCGGAACCAAGAACCAGCGAGTCCGCCGAGGCGGGGCGATCAAGACCAGCATTAAGTTTACGGATCTTAACATTCCGCTGCTTGGCACCGACATTGACAGCTCTGTGACGGAGCGCAAGGCACCTGCTCCTGCCCTTGCCCCAGAACTGCCAGAGCAGTACAAGACAGCCATCAACATGGTACGTACCAAGGCGAAGTTGCTCAACCAGAATCCAGACGAGGTGGATGAGGTCAAGCTGTTCCAGCAAATGCTTGGACGCAGGACCGACATGGAATCAGAGCAGGCACGCCTCCGCTCCATGTTCCGACGCTTTGACAACCTCTATCATCCAACAACGATGACGCTCGGTGGTGCAGACCACTGGCCAGAAGATCCAAGCGCACGCCTTGCTGGCCGCGCACACATCTCCGTCAACGTTCACCCGGCGTACGTCAACATCCCTGCATCGCTGCAGGCGGTGCGCCCTGTCATCAACTACGTCCCGTCGAACACCGACCCGGAGTCGCGCATGCTCGCAGCCGAGCGTGAGCGACTCTTTTTCCGTTGGTGGGAGGAGAACGAGTTCGACCTCCTGCTCGAGGACGCCTGCACACTGAAGTCGCTTTACGGCCACACTGCCGCCAAGATTTACTGGGACCCGTACCTCAAGATCCCTCGCGTCTCCATTGTTGAGTCGCCAGAGAATCTCTACCTCGGGTATGGCTCGTCAGACTTCCGCCGCATTGACTGGTCGCTTTACGTCTATGGCCTGTCGCCGCAGGCGGCGAAGGAAGAGTTTGGCATCGACGTCGTGCCAGTGCATCAGGGCACATCAACGTTCCTGTACACAACGTCATCCACGCACGAAGACCCGCTTGCCAGCGTGTACCGCAACAACCTGGAGAAGAACCCGCAGCGCAACCGCTCGCAGTACGAGCTCCAGCAGGTTGAGGTATACGACTACTGGTACAAGAAGCCAACCGAGCCAGGCCAGCCGCCTATTGTGTGCAACGCAATCTTTGTCGGCAATACCATGGTCAAGAACGACGAGCACCCAGAGTACGAGGGCATCATCCCGTATCTCCCGCTTATCAACCAGCGCATTCCTGGCAGCCCGTACGGCAAGCCAGAGCTTTATGACGTTGAGCAGCTTCTCCGCGAGAAGGACGAGCGCATGAGCGCTCAGGCC
>Ga0315902_10011003_pt1 | contig 11932 bp, 9 predicted proteins | sample LakEriMetagenome_9_FD_203523 | JGI IMG/M metagenome (GOLD analysis project Ga0315902, IMG submission 203523) | Freshwater fungal communities from buoy surface, Lake Erie, Ohio, United States - Buoy 12 MA117 | ecosystem: Environmental > Aquatic > Freshwater > Lake > Lake biofilm | place: USA... | reverse complement strand
GTACAGTTTTTAATTACCTTTTCTATAGCAATAACTTAATCTTACCTGCAGAAATTTGGTACAGGGATAAAGGTATTTCTCTAAAGTACGAGGATGAATATCAAGACATTAGCTTTCTGCTGGACGCATAACCCATTAGTTTCAATATTTATCTGGTAGTTGCAGGTAAAGAAAGTATTGAATTTGCATGGATATTCAGGATGAACGGACGCTCTTCCATGTCGTCCACATTCAAGTCGGGATAATAGACATCCATTAGAAGGGGTGTTTCTTGTCCGGTGAAATATTGCTCAGCCGAACCGTATTGGATGTTTTGCACTAGGACAATTTCAGCACTGTCGAATACGGCAACTTCTGAATAGCGCTGTGACACGCAGTGTTGTGCGTTTAGGGCTAGATGCAAGAAAACCGTAAAGGTGAAAATGATGGCTTTTTTCAGAGGCATAATGCGAAGATAGAAATTCAAGGCGCCTCATTCTTGCGCATGACTGCTTTCCAATTTTCGCGGTTACTTCGCAATGCGCGCAGTCCTCCAAACGTCTCCATACCGCGCCTGAACGATGTAAATGCCCGAGGGCACTTGGCCCACCGACAATTGCCTGGTTTTTCCGGAATGCTCTATTATGGTTTTTCCTGAAAGATCGAGCAGCATCAAAGCATCGGGTGCATTGGCGAAATGCAACACATCCGTCGCAGGATTCGGCCATATGAGTATGGGCTCGCTCTCGTGGTTTTCGACGCTGTACCAGATACAGTCTAATCCTATAAGCTCTCCAAAATTCGGTGAAGAATTCGCTGCAGGTAAGATTTGTAAGAGAATAGGGCCTTCACCACCGCTGATGTATTCCGCTTCCAGATTGATGCTGTCGGCATGCAAGTGCCATAGCGTTTGAGGTGAAATCACCAGATTAACACAGTCTATAGTTTCATCCAGACACTCGAGCCATTCAACGTGTTGATTGGTGGTCAGCGTGAAGCCCGTGTAAGCAAAGACTTCCATTAAACCATTAAACGCCTGAATATTGATTGTGTCGAAAATTCCGGTTGAATCGCCGTAGGAGGTTATCTTGAACTTAATAGTGTTGTTGGCGCAAAGAACATCCGTCCACATGCAGCTGTCGGCCTCACAGGTGGGTGTTTCCACATGCAAACAAATTTCGCGTATGCCCGGGTAAAGCAGAACGTTGCTTGAACTTCCTTCAGCAATGATTCCTCCCTCGGAGGTCCAGGTATAGGTTGCTGTTGAGTCGACCCACTCAGCATCGAGTTGCACATGCATGGGCTCGCTGTTGTCAATCGTGAATGTTGCGTTGCAGAGCGTGTCTTGCGCGTTCATGCATGAAGCGAAAAGCAGCAGCGTTAGGGCGAGTGCGTAGAATTTTCTAATAGTTTCAGTACATGGAGTTGCAAAAATACCCTGCCCTTGGCTTTGGGGATTACGGATTACGGATTACGGATTACGGATTACGGATTACGGATTACGGATGTAATCTTGATGAAGCAATCAAAGGTAAGAATGCCAAAGCGATTATCAATCCGCCTTGGCATTTTTGCTTTCTGCGCATAATTTCGCATTGGCCGTAATCCGTAATCCGTCATCGGTAATTATTTTCGCCTCATGCGCCTCACTCTTACCACCCTCGCACTGCTCATCAGCGCAATGCTCTCAGCTCAAGCACCTGCGCTCATGCCTTATCAAGCATCTGCACGCGACGCCAACGGCCAGCCGCTTGTCAATGCGACTGTCACTGCTCGTTTTACCATTCACGATGGAACGGCGTCCGGAACGAATGTTTGGCAGGAAGTTCAAACGATTACAACGAATGCACAAGGGTTATTTACCGCCCAAATCGGAAGCGTTTCTCCGTTGAATGCCATCGATTGGTCGGTTGGCGACAAATTCATGCAGGTGGAGCTCAATACCGGAAATGGCTTTGTAGATATCGGCACGCAGCAAATGGTGAGTGTGCCGTATGCCTTGCACACCGAAGGAATTAACTACAGTGTAAGCGCCTCAGGTGACACACTCTACATCGGAAACGGCGGTTACGTTATCGTGCCCGGCATCAGTGCAGCGAATCCTTCGGGCGGCGGAAATGGTGGCGATGGGGGAGGTGGAAGCGCAGGCACTTCATCCGGAACAACGGCACATACTTGCGGAGTGAACAACGTGGTCAATGCGAGTCTCACATACAACAGCGTGATTGACCAGGAAGGAAATATCTACAAGACCATCGTGCTTGGCACACGTGAATGGATGGCAGAGAATCTAAATACGAGCACCTACCGCAACGGTGATCCTATTGTGACGGATTTGAGCGCAACACAATGGTCAGGAACCAACCTGGGCGCATGGGCCTATTACAACGGTGATGCAACGCGCGAATGTCCCTACGGAAAGCTGTATAATTTCTATGCTTGCACCGATTCACGTCAACTTTGCCCCACAGGTTGGCATGTACCTACAGATGCCGAATGGAGCACTCTTATTAATATCTATGATCCCGGCGCACAAGGTGGAATTAACTGGAGCAATGTCGCCGGCGGTCCGCTGAAAAGCACCGGAACCTCCCAAGCGGGCACCGGTTATTGGAATGCACCGAATTCAGGAGCTACGAACGCGAGCGGATTTTCAGCATTGCCTGGTGGATTCATAACCGCAATGGGTGTATCAAGCAACACGGTTACCAATGGGTATTACTGGACGTCCACTCAAGTGGATGCTGCCATTGGTTATGGCCGTTCCTTGTACAGCGACCCCGGATCCATCATTCAAACTGCCAACTTTAACAAGCGAGCAGGTATGTCTGTGCGCTGCATCCGAGACTAATTTGCTTCGACCGCGCTCAACCCAAGCAACATTCAGCTTTCAACTTTCAACCTTCAACTTTCAACCCTTCAACATGCGCCACATACTCACCCTTCTCACTATCGCCATCAGTTCATTGCTCATTGCACAAGCCCCGCAGCGCCTGTCGTATCAGGCTGTCGCTCGCGACGCTTCAGGACAACCGCTTGCGAGTACAACCGCTACGGTACGATTTAAAATTCATGACCTAACGCTCACGGGCGAAGTGATTTGGACCGAAGTGCAAACGGTCAACACGAATGCCAACGGTCTTTTCACTGCGCAATTGGGAGGTACTACATCGTTGGAATCGGTGGCTTGGGGCGAAGGGAGCAAATTCTTACAAGTTGAATTGCTGTTGAGTGGCAATTATGTGGACTTAGGAACACAGCAGTTTCTAAGCGTGCCGTATGCCTTGTTTGCTAATCACGTCAATCTGAATATCAGCACCGAGGGTGACACGCTCATTATCGGCAATGGTGCCCCACTCATTATTCCGGGCTTGAGCGCTGCCAATCCCATTCCGCCCGATGGTTTGCCGCACACCTGCGGACTGGAGGGCGTGCACAACGAGGAGGTTACCTATGGAAGTGTGACCGATTATGACGGAAACGTATACAAGACCATTACGGCGAATGGCAGGGAGTGGATGGCGGAGAATCTCAACGTGGGGCATTTCCAAAACGGGGATCAAATTTTTATTGTTGAGGAGGATAATGGGTGGGCGGGCTCCATTTTACAGCCTTACAGTTGTTATTATGACAACATCGCTACCATCGCCTGTCCGTATGGGCGCATCTATAATTTTTATGCGGTAACGGACCCACGCGAATTATGTCCTGTGGGTTGGCATGTGCCCGATAACTATGAGTGGTCGTTGCTTGGCAATGCATTCGGCGGAAGTTCGGCTGCCGGTGGAGCGTTGAAAACCGACGGCACGGTAGAAGAGGGAACTAGTCTATGGTATGCACCCAATACAGGCGCCACCAATAGCAGCGGATTTTCTGCTGTTCCCGGTGGTTACCGTTCTCAATTTGGATTCTACACACAAAAGGGATACGGTGCCTACTATTGGGCCGGACAAAGTGCAGGCAGCAACGACGGGTGGTTTAGTCAGCTGCGTTCTGATAGCAATAGTCTCACGGGCAACATCTTCGACGGACGCTTCGGAGCGTCGGTGCGGTGTATACGGGACCTGTGATAATTACTAAGTACAAAGGACGAAGTACGGTAAGGGCCTTTGATTTTTGCATCAGTTGTTCATTCCAAAGCGTGAGTCCGAGTTTAAGTACACTTGCCACTTGCCATTCGTCATTGGTCACTAAAAACGTCACCTCTGCGACCAACGAAAAGCGTTGCCTTGCCCGCACTTCGCACTTCGCACTTCGTACTTATTTTCGTGCTATGCGTTTCACCCTCACCACCCTCGCACTGCTCATCAGCATCCTGCTCACCGCACAAGCCCCCGCGCTTATTCCTTATCAAGCCATCGCACGCGATGGAGCCGGACAACCCTTAAGCGATGAAATCCTCAACGCACGCTTCACCATTCACAACGAATCCGCTAATGGAACTGTGGTGTGGCAAGAAGTACAGACCGTGAATACAAACGGTCTCGGATTATTTACCTCACAGCTCGGCGGAACGTCTTCGCTCGCAGCAGTGAATTGGGCGGTTGGAAGCAAGTTCTTGCAAGTGGAGTTGGATTTGGGCAATGGGTTTGTTGAAATAGGCACGCAGCAAATGGTAAGTGTGCCTTACGCACTGCATGCCGGGAACGTTCAAGTAGACTTTAGTCAGACCGGCGACACCTTATTCATCGGTGAGGGTAGTTTTGTCATTATTCCCGGGCTGAGCGAAGCCAATGGTTTTACAACGGGTACGACGTTGCATTCCTGTGGGGTTTCCGGTGTGCATAATCCCAATAAGGTGTATGGAACCATGACCGATCAGGAAGGTAACACGTACAAAACGATTGTGATCGGTACGCAAGAGTGGATGGCCGAGAATCTCAACACGAGCATTTACCGCAACGGCGATACAATACCGACTAATTTGGATAATACCGCATGGGTAAACACCACCGCCGGTGCCTGGGCGTATTACAACAACGATCCGAGCTACGCATGTCCATACGGGAAGCTCTACAACTGGAACGCCTGTGTCGACGCTCGCCAACTTTGTCCTGTGGGATGGCATGTGCCATCCGATGCTGAATTGACCATATTATCCAATTATCTTGGTGGAGATGAAGTATCGGGGGGTAAAATGAAAGCGATAGGCACCGTTGAATCCGGAACAGGTTATTGGCGTGATCCCAACACATCAGCCACCAATGAAAGTGGTTTTTCGGGTCTTCCGGGTGGAGGACGCAACGTCTTTGGCAACTACGTGTTGATGGGCAACCTTGGATATTTATGGAGTGCTTCGCAGGACAGTGGTGTCAGCGGATGGAACCGATACATGGCGTATACCGAATCTATTCTCAGCCGGAATCCTCATACTACGAAATCAGGTTTTTCAGTGCGGTGTTTGAGAGATTGATATTTAACCAAACCTAAATTCTTAAAGTAGTAAACACCATGCGCCATACTCTCACAATCTTTTCACTCATCTTATCCACTTTATTGTCGGCTCAGACTCCGGCTCTTATTCCTTATCAAGCTATTGCTCGCAACGCCGCAGGCGATCCTTTGGTAAGCAGTTCGCTCAATGCTCGATTTACAATTCATGATGGCGCCGCAGGCGGCCCTATTGTTTGGCAAGAGCAGCAATCTATCCAAACGAATGCACAAGGAATATTTACGGCTCAGTTGGGAAGTGATGTTTCGCTCACAAATGTCAACTGGGCAATCGGTGCCAAATTCATGCAAGTAGAATTGGATTTGGGTAGCGGCTACATCGAAATAGGCACGAAGCAAATGTTGAGCGTTCCGAACGCATTGCATGCGGGTAGTGTTCATGTGCAAGTAAGTGCAACAGGTGATACGCTGTATGTTGGCGATGGAAGTTTTGTGATAGTGCCCGGTATCAGTGAGGCCAATCAGACGAATGGTGGAGGAACTACGGGCACCACTTACCATACCTGTGGCGCTGAAAACATCCACAACGCTGATCTCACGTATGGAACCATGACCGATCAGGAGGGGAATGAGTATAAAACGATTGTCATTGGAACGCAGGAGTGGATGGCTGAGAATCTGAATACAAGTATCTATCGAAATGGCGATGCTATTGCGACGAGTTTGAATGATGCGGGTTGGCAAAGCACCATGAATGGCGCTTGGTCGCATTACAACAATGAAGCTAGCTACGCTTGTCCGCATGGCAAATTGTACAACTGGTATGCGTGTGTTGACCCGAGGCAATTATGCCCCTCGGGTTGGCATGTGCCGAGTGATCCCGAATGGACAACACTCATTGGGCAGCTCGGTGGTGAGGGTGTTGCGGGCGGAAAAATGAAAACGACCGGAACACTTCAGCTAGCGAATGGCTTGTGGTATGCGCCCAATACAGGAGCAACCAACAGCGCCGGATTTTCAGGAGCGCCTCAGGGTTATCGCTACTTTACTGGTGAATACGATCTTCTTGGTTCCAATGTATTTTGGTGGAGCACCGATGCGTTTCTAACCAACAATGCATGGTCGTGGTTTTTGAGCCATACAGAGTCAGGTTCTTTCCGCAGCGACTTCGATAAGAACTCTGGATTTTCGGTGCGTTGTCTGAGGGATTAGTCCTTGTTTAGACCGGCCAATATATCGGTTTCGCTCCCACGCCGCACTCGTTACCCGAGCGAAGCCGAGGGGGCTATTTCAACCGCGGAACTATACATGCCGCCCCTACGGGGCTCGTTGGTCAACGATACTCTTCTTGCTAGTGAATATTTCGCCCCTAACGGGGCTGGCTAGTCAGCTGTGCGATAGTGGCTGATTGAGGCACCCCTTCAGCCAACAAAAAGTCGCGCACCAACCGTACCTAGTCCCCCGTCCCCAGTACCTACTTAATCACCGTCGCTTTATCCGCCTCCTGTATCATCTTATCGCCCTTCGCCTCGGCATCTTTCACGAGGTTTTCGGATTTCTTCTCTGCTGTCTTGTAAGCGTCGTCGGCTTCTTTGTTCGACTTATCTACCGCTTTTTTATAAGCTTCTTCCGCTTCCTTCTTGGCCTTGTCGGCTGCGATTTTGGCGGCACCTTTCTCAAGCGGATTGCGTGCTTTAGCTACTAAATCATCCGCGGCTTTGTAGGCAGCGTCTTTGCCTTGCTTGGCGAGCGACTCACCTTGCTTCTTGGCATTGTCGCGCGCTTTGGCTGCATCGGCAAGCAACTTTTCGCGTTGCGCTTTTGCTTCTGCTATGAGACGCGCTTTCTCGGCAATGGCTTTCTCGAGTGCTTCGTTCTTCAGGTTGTTGAGTTGCTCTTTCACTTCGGCAATCGCTTGCTCTTTGATGGAAGCAACGGCGTCTTCGCCGAGTGCTTTGCTGGTGACGTTTACTTTCGGATCGGTGACGGTGCCCGTAATAACCGCAATCACATTCACCTTTGAACCTACACTGATGTTGGAGCCCAACTTTTTGTTGAGTTCGCCAATCCATGTGTTGGCCTGTTGCAATGCACCTGCGGGGAACATCGTCATCGGTACGTCCATCTCCACGTTGTAGTTGATGGCCTGGTCGAGCGTGGTATAGCCCGATACCTTCATCGGCATACCGTCGATGAGCTTCACGGTAAACGGATCGACCGTGATGGTTCCGTTCACAATCTTGAACGAAACATTCACGTCTCCCACGTTTTGTGGTTGCTTCAACTTGTCGAAGTTGATCTTGTCGGCCAGCTTCACCAGCGGTGCAAAGTCTTTCACGACCACACCTTTGGTTGCGAGCTTTCCTCCTCCGTTCACGGTTGGGTTGATGGGCATCATATCCTGACTCAACGTGCACTGCATATTTAATTGCGTGCTGAATTTTCCGTTACAGGCCTTCGCTACCGGAGCCAGTTTCTGAATGGTCACAAACTGCGTAGCGGCTTTGTTGATGTCCATGTTTTGGATGTCAAACAGGAAGTCCATCTTCGGTGAGGCCAAGTTCTGCGCGTTGTATTTACCGGTCATCGCAACGGTGCCATCAATCACATTCATGCGCAAATTGTTGAGCGATGCTATCTTATCGCGCAGCACGATGCCGCCTTGTACGTTCGTGATTTCATGGACGTCATAGATCATCTTGGCGAAGTTGGCGTTGAGCGTGAAGTCGATGTTCCCCGGTAATTCAATGGGGCTAGAAGCTGATGTGTCGGCGGCGGCAGGAGCAGCTTCGGAGGAAGCGGTTGCTGTTTCCTCTTCCGTCATGAATTCATTCAAGTCCATGAGCGATGAGCCTACGTTGAAGGATCCCACAAGCAGAGAATCGCGCAAAGCGTAAGCGAGGTAGCGTTCAATTTTTCCTGAAGCTTGCAAATCACTCTTGCCAATGCGCGCATCGAATCCTTGCAGGTCGATAAACTGCGGCGTGAAGTTGAACAAGGCTTTATTCACCTGCAAATCGTAGGGGAGGGAGTCACTCTTGAACAACACGTTCTGAATATCGATCATCCCTTTCGCATCAAAGCTTTCATAGTTGCCGCTTTCGATCACACTGTAATTGCCTTTCATGGCTATATCGGCGTTGATGATACCGTGCACATCGTCGCCTTTTTCGAGTGGAATAAACTCCTTCACGTTGTCAAGATTCACCAGTGCTTTGCAGGCAAAGTCGATGTACGGATTGCTTTCGGGTGTGCGCAGGTGCAAGGTCATATCGACGGGATTTGCGGCCATTTCCAAATGAAACTTGTCTACGTCCACAGTGGTCTTGTCTTCATCATTCATGTCGGCATACACCTTCGCCTTCACATGAATGTTGTCGACGCTCTTAGGAAGGTCGGGATATTTGAAACGGGCGTTATCAATAGCCAGTTCCATGCCCACGGCTGGCATGCTGTTGTCATTGTAAGTGCCTCGCACAAATCCATTGAAGGCAAGGCTGCCTGTTGCGTCAACTCCTTCCACATCCTTCGCAAATTCAAGCGGCACCATCGAAAGGAATTGCTTGAAGTCGTTCTTCAGCGCATTGAATGAAATGTCCATGTCGATGTCTTCGCCGGGCATAGCCACCCAGCCTTGAGCGCCGAGTTCGAGTGCATTGAGTTTAATGCTGTTGCCGGCAAGCGTGTACTTGCTGTTCTTCATGTCCATGTCGATGTCGGCCTGCAAGTCCGTTTTCACTTCATTGAGATAAGTGATACCGTCAAACCAGAACGTCGCTTTATCAGCGTGTGTGGTGGTCACCAACTTGAACAGGTCTTGTGTGAAATCGCCCGTGCCTTCGTGGTTCAGTCCTTCAAACTTCATGATCATGGGCATGGTGCGATCGTCGTAATTGATCTTCCCATTTTTGATGAAGTATTCCTTGAGCTTCATCTTGAACACTCCGCCTTCCTCGGCCGGGGCTTCTTCCACAGCAGTTGTGTCCTCCTTGGCAATATCGATATTCGATGAACCATCTTCTGCAAAGCGGATGTCGAGCACGGGGTCAACGAGACCGAAACGTTTCACCACGATTTCATCGCCGAACAAACTCTTCACATCCACTACGACATCGAGGCTGCCGATGCTGGCCAGGCGCACACTGTCGAACGGCGCCACGGTATTGTCGACCGTCAACCCTTCCACGCTCACTCGCAAGTTGGGGAAGTTGCGAATAAGCGAAAGACTCACGTCGCTCCAGTTGACGCGTGCGTTGAGATTGTCATTCGCAGCTTGCTTGATGGCGCTCTCGATTTTTCCTTTAAAAAGAAAAGGCGCAACGAGTAAAAACAAGAAGATAATACCGAGCACAATGCCGGTCCATTTGAAGGCTTTTTTCATAACGTTAGAATCTGATTGCAAATGAAAGAAGGAAGAGGTATGATATAGGTCAGTGGAGGGGGGAGTTGTTCACTATGAAAGTACTAATTACTAATTACTAATTACGAATTACGAATTACGGGAACGGCGCTACTGTTATTCCAAACAATCTGTGCCATAACGGACGTCTCTCGGCATGGGAATGCACGGCGTTGTTGATGTGCAACTCCTTGTTGTCGGTACTTGGCATGTCGTAATTTGTCATTAAAACCATTTCTTCGGCGCAATTAAAGTCAGCCCCTCCGGGGCTGTTTCGCGAACGTCGCGCACATTGTTATTGAAAGTTGGCCCCTCCGGGGCCGGGCGAAGGAACTGCCTTCGACACTTCAAGGGCGCGTGTATTGTGAGCCATACACATCGGCCAATCTTTAATTCCATAACATCACACTTGGTGGATATATCGCAGTTCAAATTCTAATCTTAAGTCAACACTTCCGGCCCTCTTCACGGCCCCGGAGGGGCCAACTTTTAGTAGTGATATGCACAGCCTCCCGCCGAGCAGCCCCGCAGGGGCTGACTTTAATTGCTGACGATACGAGTAGGTTTTTGATGTGTCATACATTGGGTAGATTTTAACCGACACTTGCAAGTATTTTTGCTAAAACCATTACCCCATGCGTACAACCCTCGCCATCATTGCCATCTTCATCAGCGCTTTGCTGGGCGCCCAAGCACCTGCTTTAATTCCCTACCAAGCCATTGCGCGCAACGCCGCCGGCGAACCACTGGCAAGCAGTACGCTCAATGCGCGATTTACGATTCATGATTTAACGGCCACAGGCACAAGCGTGTGGCAGGAATTGCAGACTGTTAGCACCAGTCCGCTTGGTTTGTTTACCGTGCAACTAGGCAGCAGCGTTGCACTGAGCGGTGTGAACTGGGCGAGTGGTGCGAAGTTCATGCAGGTGGAAATTGATTTAGGTATTGGGTTTGTCGACATCGGTACACAGCAGTTGTTGAGTGTACCGTATGCGTTGCATAGTGCAAGCGCTGCAAGTGCACTTTCCGCCGGTGACGGCATTTCGAATGTGTCGCTCACGGGTGATACGCTTTTCTTGAATAATGGAAACTTTCTTATTATTCCGGGTCTAAGCGAAGTAAATAATTCCAATGGTAATTATTCTAATCCACACACTTGCGGCGCGGCAAATGTGCACAACTCAAATCTTGCATACGGTCAGATGGCTGATCAGGAGGGCAACCTATACAAAACTGTTTTGATTGGAACTCAGGAGTGGATGGCCGAAAATCTCAACACGAGTATTTATAGAAATGGAGATTTGATACCGTCGAATTTGGATAACTCTTCTTGGCAGAATACGACGATTGGGGCTTGCGAATATTTCAACAGTTCTCCTAGCTATGCATGTCCCTATGGGAAATTATATAATTGGTATGCTTGTGCAGATGCACGCCAGTTATGTCCGTTGGGCTGGCACGTGCCGACCAGAGAAGAGTGGCTAGAATTAAAGTATAATCTTAGTGATTCAGGATACTCTGGAGCAGCCATGAAATCGAAGGGCAGAATTGAGGGCTCGACTGGCTTATGGTATTCACCTAATGCTGAGGCAAGCAATAGCAGCGGCTTTTCAGGTTTACCGGGAGGTAGTCGACATAGTAATGGTGGATACAATGGCTTGGGCCTTTACGGTTACTGGTGGAGTGCCTATGAGGAATCTAGTGACTACGCTGTTTTCGGCTATCTATATTATGGCGATGGCGATTTTAACACATTCGGCTACGATAAGAATTACGGGTTTTCTGTACGTTGCCTGCGTGATTAATCGCACTCCCATATTTCATCACTCAAACTGATGCATCAACTTGCCCGTAATTGGAGCTTCGTAATTTGTATGAGAATCACCTGTTGGGAGTAGTTAAAGTCAGCCCCTCAGGGGCTGTTTCGCGAACGTCGCGCAGATGGTTATTGAAGGTTGGCCCCTCCGGGGCCGGGCGAAGGATATGGCTTCGCTACTTCAAAGGCTTACCTTCTATGATGCATGCACAACGGTCACTTTCACGTTCCACAGCATCACCTTTCATCGATACTTCATAATTCAAATTCTCGGCTAAACGCTAAAAATCTGATCCTCTGCCAGGCCCCGGAGGGGCCAACCTTCAGTAGCTAGACGCACCACACCG
>Ga0315902_10010998_pt1 | contig 11935 bp, 5 predicted proteins | sample LakEriMetagenome_9_FD_203523 | JGI IMG/M metagenome (GOLD analysis project Ga0315902, IMG submission 203523) | Freshwater fungal communities from buoy surface, Lake Erie, Ohio, United States - Buoy 12 MA117 | ecosystem: Environmental > Aquatic > Freshwater > Lake > Lake biofilm | place: USA... | reverse complement strand
CGGCTGCTGGCCCGGGCCGGGGCCGACATCTCGGAACCCGGCTTCTGGCAGAAGGGGCTCGACGTGCTGGGCGACATGGTCACCAAGGCCGAAACACTCGCGGCCGAGGTGTTTCCCGCGAAGTAAGATCGTTTCGATTCAGCGTGTCACTGTCGGCGTGCGTCAAGGGGGACGCAGCTCGTTTATGCCGGACACGAGCTGCGCCCCCCTTTTTTTTGCCAGCGAATTCATGAGACAACACGGTGTTTCGTGCGACAAGCTGGAAGCTCGTCGACACGACGTGGCCTCCCCTGTTTCAGTTCACCGTCTCCGTTCCTCCGTTGTTCAGATCGCTGATCGAATCGCCGGTGAATTGCCAGAACCAGTCCAGGGCCAGGCCGCCGGCCAAGGTATCGAGCATCGTCGAACTGTCGGTCAGCACGGTGAGCGTGCTCAGTTTGTAGGTCCCGTTGAGACCGCCGCCGTTTTTGAGGTTGGTAATCCGGTTGGCGTAGGCGAGGTCGACGCGGGTCCATTCGTTCCAGATCGCCGCGATCGCGACCCGGTCGAGCACCTTCGTCGACTCGCTGTAGTACGTCGTCAGCCCGCCGATGACGATGTCTTCGTCATCGCCACCGTTGAGATTGTCGTTGCCATTGCCGCCGAACAGCACATCTCGACCGGCGAGACCCACAATCGTGTCGTTCCCCGCCCCGCCGAAGATCACGTTCGCCACGCTGTTGCCGGTCAGGGTGTCATTCAAGGTTGAGCCGATCAGCATTTCGAACGTGTCGACGGCGTTCAGGGTGAGTGACAGGTTCGCGTTCACGACCTGCGTCGTCGTCAGGCCGAGGTTGACCGTGACTGCGACCGTGGTGGCACCGAAGTCGAGCAGATCGAGCCCCTCACCGGCCGCTTCCAACAGTGCGTCAGTTCCCAGTGCCGCGGTCGCGGTGAACGGATAGCTGTCGTCACCCAGGCCACCGGCGAGCGTGTCGTTCCCAGCCAGACCGATCAACGTGTCATTCCCGGCGTTCCCCGTGAGGACGTTGGCGAGGGTGTTGCCGGTCAGTACATCATTCCCGCCGCCGCCGGTCGCATTCTCGAAGGCGGTCGCCAATCCCAGGACCAGCGACAGGTTGGCATTCACCACCTGGCTCGCGGCGTTGCCCAAGTTGACGGTGACCGCAGTCGCAGTCGTGCCCGAGAAGTCGAGCGTGTCGATCCCACCGGCCGATTCGTTGAGGGTGTCGGTCCCCAACGCGCTGTTCGCCGCGAAGACATAGGTGTCATCCCCCAAGCCACCGACCTGGGTGTCGTTCCCGGCCCCGCCGTTCAACGTGTCGTTGCCACCGTTGCCAGTGAGGGTGTTCGCCAACGCATTCCCGATCAGGGCGTCGGCCAGCGACCCACCGGTCGCATTCTCGAACGTGTTGTCGGCCCCGAGGATCAGGCTGAGGTTGGCATTCACGACTTGAGTCGTGGTGATTCCCAGGTTGACCGTGACCCCCAACGCCGTGCTCGTCGTGAAGTCGAGCGTGTCGAGACCGCCGGCCGATTCATCCAGGGTGTCGATCCCCAGGGCACTGCCGGTGTTGAACGCGAAGCTGTCGTTGCCGAGGCCGCCGATCAGCGTGTCGTCGCCGGCCAGTCCCTGCAGCGTGTCGATCCCGGCGGTGCCGTCGAGGCGATTGGCGAGGGCGTTGCCGGTGAGGGTGTCGTTGAGCGTCCCGCCGATGGCGTTTTCAATCGTGTCGGCGGCATTCAGCGTCAGCGTCAGGTTGCTGGCGGTCACGGTCTGAGCCGTGATCAGCCCCAGGTTCACGGCAATCGTCTTGCCAGTCGTCTGCGAGAAGTCGAGCGTGTCGATTCCCCCCCCGGCCAATTCCGTCAGCGTGTCGGTTCCCAGCACCAGATCGGCATCGAGCAGGTAGGTGTCGTTGTCCGCTCCTCCCTGCAGGTTGTCGTTGCCGAGGCCGCCGTCGAGCGTGTCATTCCCGGCACCGCCAACCAGCGCATCGAGCCCGGCGTTCCCCACCAGTCGATTGGCCAGAGTGTTCCCCGTGAGGGTGTCGTTGAGTGACCCGCCGGTGACGTTCTCGACCGTATCGACGGCATTCAGCACCAGCGACAGATTCGCATTCACCACCTGCGTGGTGCTCAATCCCAGATTCACGGCGACCGCGAGCGTCGTGGTCAGCGAGAAGTCGAGCGCATCGACACCTTCCCCGACGAGTTCCACCACCGAGTCGGTCCCCAACGCGGCACTCGTGGTGTAGCTGTAGACATCGTCGCCAGCCCCACCCGCCAGTGTGTCGTTCCCCGGTCCACCCACGAACGTGTTGGCCAACGCATTCCCCGTCAGCGTGTCGGCCAGTGAACCGCCGATGACGTTCTCGAAACCGTCGGCCGCGTTCAGGGTGAGGTTGAGGTTGCTGGTGACAACGGTCTGCGAGGTGGTCAGACCGAGGTTCAGGTTCACGGCCCGGGAGGTCGTGGAGGCGAAGTTGATCAGGTCGATTCCCTCTCCAGTCAGCTCGACCAGAGTGTCACTGCCCAGAGCCGTGTTGGCGTTGTAGAGGTACGTGTCGTTCCCGAGACCACCGGCGAGCGTGTCGTCTCCCAGGCCACCAGTCAGGGTGTCGTTCGCCGCCGCACCGTTGAGACTGTCGTTCCCCGCCCCTCCGGTCAGTGCGTTGACCAGGGCGTTGCCCAGCAACACGTCGGCTCCGTCACCGCCAGTCGCGTTTTCGAAGACACCCCCGTTCTGCAGAATCAGCGAGAGGTTCGCGTTGACGGCCTGCACAGCCGCCAGCGACAGATCGAGCGTCACTCCCGCCGAGGTGCCGGTGAAGTCGAGCAGGTCGGTCCCTCCGGTCGTGGTCTCGGTCAGCGTGTCGGTGCCGAGGTTGGAGTCGGCATCGAACAGATAGCTGTCGTTGCCGGTCCCGCCCGCGAGGGAGTCGTTCCCCGCTCCACCAGTCAGCACGTTCACCAAGCTATTGCCTGTGAGGCTGTCGTTGCCTGCGCCACCAATGACGTTTTCGAACGTCGTCGCAGAGCCCAGGACCAGTGTCAGTCGCCCTGCCAAGATCGTCTGGAAGGTCGCCAGCGACAGGTCGATCGTCACCCCCACGCCCGTTGTCGGCGAGAAGTCGAGCGTATCCACGCCGCCACCGGTTTCATTGAGGGTGTCGGCCCCCAGGTTGTCATCGACGTCGAACTGGTAGACGTCATTGCCGGCGGCACCTGTGACGGTGTCGTTGCCGGGGCCGCCGATGAACAGGTTGGCGAGCGAATTCCCGATCAGCGTATCGGCGAGGCTGCCGCCAATGACATTCTCGATGGCAGACGCCGAGGTCAGCGTGAGTGTGAGGTTCGGATTCACCACCTGAGCGGTGATCAGCCCGAGGTTCAGGGCGATCGCCTGGCCGGTGGTGGCCGCGAAGTCGAACGTGTCGACCCCGGCACTGTCATTGACGGTGTCGATGCCCAACGCGACATCGGCATCGAACAGATAGGTGTCATTCCCGGCTCCACCGACCAACGAGTCGGTCCCCGCCCCGCCGACCAGCACATCGTTGCCACCGCCGCCGGTGAGGGTGTCGTTGCCGTCGTCACCGTACAACCACGCGGCGCGGGTGATGCTGGAGGCGATCGCGACATTGTCATTCCCGGCCTGACTGAAGACGACGATGCGACCTGTGGGAGCGAACGAACCAACCACGAAGGCGTTGATGGTGACGGTCGTGTTGGTGCCCGACAGGGCCAGGGCGATCGTGTCATTCCCGGTCGTGCCGCCGACATAGAGGTCGGTCTTGGTGGGATCCAATTCGCTGGTCTGCAGGTTGGCCGCGACGATGGAGATCGATTTGGTCGTGATGACCGTGCCCCCGTCGTCGTCGGTCACGGTGAAGGTGATCGTGTAGTTGCCGGCGGTGGTGTAGAGGTACGATCCGCTGACCGTTCCCACCCCCGCCGCTTCCGTCACCAGTCCGGTCGATGAGGTCCCATCCCCCCAGTGGATCGAGGCCGTGTGCGTGTCGGCCGTCCCGGCATCGGTGAAGGGAAGGCTATAGGTGACCGCCTGACCCCGCACGGCCGCGGCCGGCCCGGAGAGCGTGCCACCCACCGGCGCGGCGTTCGAAACCGTGGCGACGAAGCTGTCGGTCACGGTGGTGGTGCCGTCGGTCAGGGTGAGAGTCACCGTGTAGCTGCCATTGTCGGCATAGCGGTGGGTGTTGGCGATGGTCCCGCTGTTGGTCCCGGAAGTCGGCACAAGAACGCCCGGCTCGCTGGTGCCGTCGCCCCAATTGACAGTCAGGGTCAGTTGGTTGGCAGGGAGTGGAGAGTTGTAGGTGGCCGTAGCAAGGGAGATGAGTTCCCCCTCGGCGACTGCCCGATCGGCTCCCGCTTCGACCACGAGCTGTTCGATCACGGTATCGTTGTCGGTGATCGTGACCAGGGAGACCACATTCGCGGCGAGCAGACTGCTGTTGTCTCCCGTGAGGCTGCTGATGTAGGTCGCCAGGTTGTCGGGGCCGGGTGCTGAGAGCGTGGCGAGTAAGGTTTCAGCCGATTCTTCCAGGGCATCATCGGTGACGGGAATCGACACAAACGCTTCGGTCTGACGATCGAGAAAGGTGATCGTGCCGGACGTTCCCGTATAGTCCGCCCCCGCCGTGGCGGTCCCGTTGCTGGTGGCGTAATTCACGGTGATCTGCCCATCCGTACCACCCACGCGCCGAACGCGCAGGGAGGCGTCGCCGACACTTTCGGCCACGACCACCTCCGACGAATCGAACTCCAGCTGTCCAATGTTGCGGACCGAGAAAAAGAGCTTGAACACATCACTTTGGCGGAAGCCGGCGGTGTTCGCGGTGGACGAATTGCCATTGTCGCCGAAATAGCCGGAGAGGCGTACACTCACTTCATACCGACCGACTTGAGAGAAGCCATAGTTGAAATGGTTGTGACCGCCGGCGCCGATCCAGAACGCATCATCCGTGGAGATTCCATCGGTGGAATCGAAGCCATTGGTGTTGGGGTTGTTGACGCCATCGTTATGGCTGGCCATCAGGACGGTGGGCCCGGAGTTCATCCACACCGAGAACTTCCCGTTCCCCACCTGCCCGGAGGGTGTGAAGTGTTCGACATTGACGAGGCTCGCCTTCAGCCAGCGGGCCGATCCAGACAAACGCTGCTTGGATTCCGCATTGACCGGGTAGGCGTCGACCTGTCCCGCGGTGACGCCGTAGGCGGCCGCTCCCAGGTAGATCAGGTCGGGATCCTGGGTGGCGGTCAACTGGTAAAAGGTCTCTCCAGGGCCCACCCCCAGAAAATTGAAATTCGCACTGACGGGACGCGTGGCAGCGGCGGCGGCACCCACGTACAGCAGCGCATTGTCAGTGGAGCGACTGACGGCCTCATCCGCGTCGCGGACCATCAGTGACCAGGTGTTGGCGGCAAAGTTGTGGCCGATGTTCAGATCGACATGTTCCGTGGTGTGGAAGTGGTCGAGCACCGGAGTGCCAGTCAACAGCACGCGCGACTCCAGCGGCATGAGGGATGCCCCCCGCCCCGGGATGACCCGTCGCCGGGAGGTTCGGATACGGGCACGCTGGCAGAAGGCCTGGAACAACCGGGACAGGCAGGGAAAGTGCATGGTGATGGAACCTTGTGGGAAATCCGGGCGCGCAATCCCTCCGGGACCTCGCGATGACCACCCGGAGAATCAGGGGTAATCAGGACTGCGGCTGGGGGCGGCGAAGTTCAGCAGGGGATCGGACTGATCGGCCCAGGCCTTGATGGTCGAGGCCGGGATCACCTGGACTCGTCCGTCAACGAAGAGGTAATTGGCGTAGCCCCCGATCCGTTGTTCGGGAGGGGCCCCGGGTGGAGGCCCCCCGAACCGAGATGGCTGGATATCGGCGACCACCCGCCGCCAGTTGCGGTCGAACGGGCGGCGGACCCAGTTCCGCGAATGGGTGTGATCTTCGGTCATCGCGACCCCCCGATCATCCGAGGCCGTGAACATCAGGAGGGTCTTGGTCGTCGAGCTGATGTGGCGCATCGAGAGGGCCTGTTGGGGTCCCTCGACACAGAGATACTCGTTCAGGATGTAACTGGTTCCCTTTTCCGCGATTTTTTCATTCGCACGCGGATCTTCAGGGCAGATCCGGATCGAGTCAACATTCTCATAGTAGGGGGCCAGCTTGATGATCCACGACTGCTCAAAGTTCAACGCGCCATGGGTCGACTGGGGAAAGAACCCGTCGTAATTTTCACAGTAGCTATGAATGGCCAGGCCGATCTGCCGCAGGTTGTTCGCGCATTGGGTTCGGCGGGCCACCTCACGGACCTTCATGACCGCCGGCAGCAGCAACGACATGAGCACGCCCATGATCGCAACCACCACCAGCAATTCGATCAGCGTCATGCCTTCCCGCGGGGACCCGTCAGAAAATTGGCCAGCAACCTGGCCGGAAACCTGCATTTGACGGTGAGGGAGTTTCATGGAGCAGCTGGCTCAGGCGTGTAGGCCCACCGAAGTGAACGAAGAATTGCGAGTACGAGCGGATGCTTCGCGATGGATGAGTGAACCAAGACCGGGGAGTGCGACAACCCGGGGTGGGGTTCCAGAGTCATCGACACCCCCCGGCCGCTTGCAGGAACGAGTCGCGGCAACCAGTCCTGCTCAGTTCCCGACGGCGCGTCGCCGCAGGGCCAGGGCCAACCAGCCGATGGCGAATCCGGCAAGTGAGATGGTTCCCGGTTCCGGAACAGCGGCGAAGGAGTAGGTTCCGGTCACCGTCTGAAAGCCGTCCGTCACATGCGTGCCCGAGACCTCAAAAGTGACCGTGTACAGTCCGAGATGGCTGAAGCCGTAGTTGAAGTGATTGTGGGAACCCACCGGCAGTTGAAACTGGTCGGGCAAGCCATCCTGAGTCGACACAGACACCTGGGGACCAAGCAAACCGTCGGTCCACATGGAAAAGACACCCCCAGGCGGGGCGGTGATTGCGTTGACTTTCCAGGTGAGGTCACCCACCCAGTCGTTGGAATCGAGATGCTCCGATGAGATGCCCACGAACGGAATGCCCGGAATGAACGACTCCGGCAGGACCCACAGCGGCGCACCTGGAGTTGCCCCTGTGAAGTCGAGAGAGTTGTCGAGCGGCGCGGACTGGATGTGGGCCACCTGGAAGATCAACTCGTCCGGTTCGAATTCCTGGTCGGCCGCCAAGACAATTCCATCGACCGTGGCACCAGCATGCACGTGGGCCTCCATCTCAAAGGGGGCAAATGCCACGCCAATGTCGGCATGCCCTTCGGTCATCAGGGCGGGAAATGCGTGCGCTGATGTCCGCCCCAGGCTGACGACCAGCGCCGCGAGGGTGAACCAGGCGACCCGGTGCAGATGCCACCGTGCGACAAAGGACAGAGGTTGGTTGCTCAACATGGTTTCCAGTCTCCCAAAGGTCCAGGCTGGTGGAATCGGGTCGCGGTTACATCAGCTAACAAAGATCTTATGCATCCAATATGCATAAGGGCAAGTCGTACACACGAACTTTGGTTATCGCCTGTGGATGGCAGGGGGCGCCATGTCCCCCGCGGGCGGTCAAACGGAGACACGACAAGCCAGGGGGGCCCCGGTGCCCGGGTCCACGGGACGGTCAGGCCGCGTCATCCTCGCCGGTGAGGATTTCGGGCGCCTCCGATTCCCAAGGGGCGAACTCGTCCCCCCAGGTTCGCCAAGTCTCGGGTCCCCCGGCCAATTCGACGTCAGTCAACAGACAGTCGGACAAGGCCTGTTGCACCGCGGTCTCGGCGAGATGTTGTCCAATGACAACCAGTTCAATCCGGCGGTCTCCCCACGGTTCCTCCCAGACCGACTCGAGGTCGACGCGGAACTGGGGATCGTCGGGCCATTCCGAGGGATCGGTGGCCGCCGCCCACAGCCCGGCAGGATGCAGCTGGAACACCCCACCGGCCTGTGACCATTCGGCGGCGTGATCGGGACGGGTTGCCAGCCAGATCACCCCCTTGGATCGCACTACCTGATTGAAGACGCCTCCCTCCAAAAGGTCGCGCAACCGACCGGTGTGAAATGGACGGCGTGCCCGAAACACCAGACTTCCGAACCCGTACTCGGCCACCTCTGAAATCTCCGCTCCGCGGGGAATGGTCAGCCAGTTGCCGTTTCCGGCGGCCCACTCCTCGGTGAACCGCCCCGTATTCAACAATTCCCCGACGGAAACCTGCCCCCGGACCGCCGTCAGAATGCGGGCCTCAGGATTGAGATTCCGCAGCAGGGCGGTCAGTTCGCGCACCCGCTCGGGTGCCACCAGATCGACCTTGCTGACCACCAGCACATTCGCGAACTCAACCTGTTCGACCAGCAACTGCACCAGGTCCCGGTCATCCTCCTCCGACAAGGCCACTCCCCGCTGGTTGAGGTCATCCAGGGAGGCGAAATCTTCCGCGAAGTTCACGGCATCGACCACGGTCACGAGGGTGTCGAGCCGCGCCACGTCCGACAGTCGTCCCCCCTGATCGTCTTCAAACGTGAAGGTCTCAGCCACTGGCAGAGGCTCGGAGATGCCGGTCGATTCGATTAGCAGGTAATCGAAGGCCCCCTGCTCGGCCAGCCTCCGCACCTCCCGCAGCAGATCTTCCCGCAGCGTGCAACAGATGCAGCCATTGCTGAACTCGACCAACTCCTCCTCGACCCGGTGCAGGGCAGCCCCTCCCTGTCGAACCAAGCGGGCATCGACATTGATCTCACTCATGTCGTTGACAATCACCGCCACCCGCAACCCATCACGGTTTGAGAGGACGCAGTTGAGCAGGGTTGTCTTACCAGCTCCGAGAAATCCCGACAGCACGGTCACCGGAAGGGGGGCAACACGCTTCATCACTCCACTCCTACACCAACGAGTTGTTCCAAGAGATGCATCCCCACTTCGCCAACATAATGCGTTGACGTTGTACTTGCAACTCGTGTGCATCAGGTTTTTATAGTGAAGAACGGAGACTCGTCCCACAGCTCCCGCGGCCATGTCACGAACCTGATTCTCCTACCGATTCATTGCAAACACAGATGCGCCCTTTTTCTCAAGGCCAGTCAGCTCGGCTGGATGATACTCCCCGCTGGCCCCGCAGACAGACCAGTCGTTTCAACCCAGGCCCGGACCGTCAAATTGACAATGTTCTTCTGTCGATTGCCAGCCATCCATCCTGATTGTCATTCCCAGCCCTCTCGAACATGCACCACTCCGATTCCTCCGCACGAGCGACCGCGTTGAGCCGGTGGGCTTCCGAGCCAACCACCGGCACACAGTCCCTCCTGGGGCACCGGCGGCTTTCGAGTTGTTCATGGACCGCCCGTTCGGAAGTTCGATCCACGACGCAGAAGTTCCGGCGACCTGATCCACCAGCAAGTCGCGTTGACCGACCACGCGGGTTCATGACTGCGGGTCGAAGTCAAATCCCGGTTCCGTGAAGCTTTCGCGACCCGACACCGGGCTGTTGCCAACACATCCGATTTCTACGGCCCCAAAGGCTCGGCGAATGCCGCGCGCCATGGGGCCCAACATGGGATCACTCGGCCACTTTTGGTGCGCTCGTAAAAAGCTTCATCAGTCTTGGTTCCCAGCCATCACCTGGTTTGTATGCTTGGCGAACTGCTGTTGCTGGCGATTTTCCGCCTCTACCATGATTCAGGGAAACGGCTGGACTCCCGGTACTTCGTGCTGCTCGAGTCGGGCTCGAACCACGCCCCCGAGCGGTTGCTGGCCCGGGCCGGGGCCGACATCTCGGAATCCGGTTCTGGCAGAAGGGGCTCGACGTGCTGGGCGATATGGTCACCAAGGCCGAGCGGCTCGCGGCCGCGGTGTTTCCTGGGAAATCGTGGTCGTCGGAATCCCCAGGCCGCGGGACAGAGACACTGCTGCTGACGCCACGTGCTTTGGACCGGACGAGTGGGAGCATGTCGACCCACGCGGCCATCGCCGGGGTCTGAGAATCTTCGAAAACACTCGAAATGGTGTCCCGACACTGAATGTCGCCCCGGGACCGATTCTCAAACTCTTCAGCTCCACGAATTCGGGCTTGCATTCGCAGAGATCGCGCGAGGCGTCAGATGGATTGGATTGCACATCACATCCCGCCCATGGCCTTGGAAACTACCCTGACATGACTCCCCTCCCGCTTTGGAAAGGACGTGTGGAGACTGGCACCGCGGGCCGTGATGGTCAGTGCTCGCTGCTTCCCGTCCCCATGACCGCCTCGGTTTCCCGCTCGAGTCGATCTGAGCCACCGGTAAAGACGGACCGAATACGGGGCCACCCGAATTTCAACATGTAGATCAGGATGGGCAGTGCAATCGCTCCGATGAGGAGCACCGTCTCCAAGGACACGGCACCGCGCTGGTCACGATGCAAACGACGCAGAAGACTCATCAGCATCTCCAGAAACAGGAGGGGGGCTAACGACAGCCCCCCTCCTCCGGGGAAAGGGACACCGCTGGATCAAGCGACCGCCTACAGGTTGCCCTTCTTCCAGGGACCGGTGATCACAAACGTGATTCCGGGAGTCTGGACATTCACGAACAGATAGCGACCCGAGGAATCGAACGTCGCTCCTGCGAATTCCTGTCCGGTGAAGTCACCGGTGCCGACAGCGGCCGGATTGTGCCCGGCAGCCACCAGTTTCGGAGCATCGGCGGAAGCGATGGTGATGTTGTTGCGGGCGAACTCATAGCTCAGACCCGAGGGGAGCAGGCCCAGCAGAGACAGTCCGTCACCATCATTCTTCCCACCATCCTCCTGCATCAGTAGCCCCCCCTTGGGCGACACGACAATATTGTCGGGATTGTCGGCACCGTAGACGGTGGGGTGCAGGGCTCCCTGCGAGACGAAGATGCAGGTCAGTTTGCCCGTCGACGGGATATAGCGCCAGACTGCTCCCTCGGCACGGTTGCTGGAGCCTGGCTGAGCGCCAATCGGGCCCGCTTCCGTGTCAACGAAGTAGACGGCATCCTCCTTGTAGCTCCACCAGCACCCTTCGAGACGCTGGAACCGGGTGGCACCACCGGCGATCCCCTGGTTGTAAGGACCCGAGGCGTTGTTGGACGGGTCGGCATCCGGATTGTCGATCCGAATCCAAGCGCAGTCGTAAACGGCGCCCTGCACACATCGCCGCAGGTCGGCGACGGGAGTGCCGTCCAGCTTCGCCTGAAGCATGTAGAGTTCGCCGCCAGCGGCCAGAGACCCAATTCCCCCCCCTGCATTGTTGGGGCGGAACTGATAGAAGCCGGAGAGTCCCCGTTGACCCGATCGAGACGACCCGTTGTCTTCGGTTTCGTAGACAAATCCGGTGTCTGGGTCGATGGCGATCGCCTCGTGGGGAAGGCGTCCCATGGACACGAGAGGAACTGGGCTGGTGACGCGCCCGGGTGCACATTCGAAAATGTATCCGTGCTTCTGATCACCAACGTCAACTCCCTCCTCGCAGGTCAACCAGGTTCCCCAGGGCGTATATCCGCCCGCGCAGTTCGACGAGGTGCCGGAGATGTTCACCACCGACTCCAACAGCCGACCGGCCCGCCACCGCAGCATGGTCGTTCCCCCGGGACCCCGGGAGTCGTAGTTGAAGTCGCTGGCGATGGGCGTTCCCAAGCCGAACACTTCATGATTGCGGATCAGCGTGAAGGTGGGTGAGCGACCGTCGGACTCGCTGACCACCGCCATCCCGTCGTGGCCCGACGCCACAATGTTCCCATCATCCAGAACATCTCCCTTCCAGCTCAGGGATTGATAGGAGAAACCACGCGGCAACGACAGCAGGAACAGGTCGGTCGCCGTATCTCGAACAGGAGAGATCGGTCCATAAGGACTGACGCCCCGGGTTCCGGGGATTCCCGAACCCGTGCTGCCATGAGCCGTCTTGTTAC
>Ga0315902_10010994_pt1 | contig 11938 bp, 10 predicted proteins | sample LakEriMetagenome_9_FD_203523 | JGI IMG/M metagenome (GOLD analysis project Ga0315902, IMG submission 203523) | Freshwater fungal communities from buoy surface, Lake Erie, Ohio, United States - Buoy 12 MA117 | ecosystem: Environmental > Aquatic > Freshwater > Lake > Lake biofilm | place: USA... | reverse complement strand
CAACCCAGCGCGTAGCGTAACCCCCACCACGATTCGCGAGCGACTCGCCGCCGAGCACAATAAGGTAATCAAAGACGAACAGTGAGTAAGACGTATCGCGTCTTGTTTTCACCGGAGAGCGAGGCCCAGCTCGCCGCACTTTATCGTTACATCGCAGCCGCAGGCTCTCCACAAACTGCTCTCGATTACACAGAAGCGATCGTCATCACCTGCGAAAGCTTGGCAAACTTTCCAGAGCGAGGCGTCCGACGCGACGATGTACGACCCGGGCTACGCACCACACATCACCGTGGCCGAGTGGTCATCGCCTATGCCATCATCGACGACGACGTTCACATTCTTGGCATCTATTACGGCGGTCAGGATTATGAGTCGTTGATTCGAGGATGATGCTGCGTGTATTTATTTCGACGACGTTTTTCCAAACAAATCAATCAACGCTTCTGCGACTTGCGTTGGCGCCTCGCGCTGCGGGAAATGCCCCACCCCCTCAAGGACCACGCGCTGGTAGCGACCAGAGAAGAAAGCCTCTTTACCTTCTGATGTCGCTACCGGATTCACCGCATCTGCCGCACCGTGAATCACCAGCATGGGCGTTGACAGCACGGGCAAGGGATTTAACTTGGCGATGTCGGCTGCATAAAATGGATCACCCTCGGCATGACCCCAGCGATGTCGATAAGAATGCAGCGTGACATCGATCCAATCCGGGTTATCAAAGGCAGCCGCCGTCGCATCGAATTCAGCCTGATCGAACCAACCCGGTGGCGCCCAGGTGTCCCACATGATGCGCGCGAAGCCGCGCGGATCAGCGCGAACGGTTTTCTCGCCCAAGGGCGTCGCCATGAACCAGTGATACCAATAGGAACGAGCTTGTTCAAACGGCAAGGCTTGCGTCGGGTCATTGGTGCCATAACCCACCGACAGCATCGCCAGATGTGACGCCAAGCCAGGTTCCAAGCCAGCGGCATTCGCCACCGCGCGCGCCCCCCAATCATGGCCAACTAACATCGGGCTTTGCAGATCGAGGGCCTCGACGAAATCAATCAGATCACGACCAAGCGCGACCAATTCACCGCTGCGCGGTGTGGAAGCATCCCTAAAGCGTGTTCCCCCATAGCCTCTTAATGAAGGCGCCAGCACTCGAAAGCCAGCATTGGAGAGCAACTGCGCCACCGGGCTCCATGTGCGGGCCGCATCGGGCCAACCATGCACCAGCACCACCGACCGCGCAGCATCGGGCTGCCACTCGAGGTATTCGATGGATAGGCGAGCGCTATCGATGAATTTTTTTTCAGGGATATACATAGAACTTTTAAGTCGTACCAAAAACCGGGATTTTGGCAGATATCAAGCGCTAAAGCCGCGTACTTACCCTTCGGGCATAGGTCAGTCCGGCGGCAACGCAAACGACTGGATCGTACAATGAGGGCTTCAACGACATACGCAGCCCGCACAATCGCATCATGACCGACATTGCCCCCACCGCTTCCGCCAAAAAGTAAGCAAGCATGCGCCTCTTGGGCGCTTTTTCATTTCTACATACCCAAAAACTTATCCAAAGTAATGGCGCTTGGTCAGGTTGCGCCTTGCGCCCGGCTTGCCCCATGGTGAACTTAGCCGTGGTAACGCTGTTCCGTTTGGTTGTAGTTTTTCAGGGGTACCCCCCACCAAATTCTTGCCAGCCAGACCCCACCGTACCCCCACCCCCCATGTTCTGAAATGGGTCCCTCCAGCGATGTATACACACTAATCTGCACGAACGATTACAAAATTTTTAAATTTTGTCCAAGGTTGGACAATCACCCATTACGCGCATCAGATTCGGCTTCGTGTGATCTCATCCGACTTTGCCGAGCACTGCGTGCGCACTAGTTTAGATAGGCCACGAAAAATCATCTTTAGCAGTGATCAGCTTGGCCACTATCTGCTTGGGCTTTAAAAGAGCTTCTTGGGGCATTACTAAGTCCTTTCGATTAATAAAAAAACAATATTATTCTTTCTCAAACTTGATGAGTTTTCTGGCGCAGGTGTCAACTGACAGTCTTCCACGCTGATTTGAAGATGTTAAAAATTACTCTCAGTTAAATGTAACCAATTCCCTAAAGATTTTGATCGATTAGCCGACAAAATGAAGGTGGAGCTATTGGAGTGTTCCAATGACACTGGCGATAAGCAGTGCCGATTATTTGTCTAGAAAACTGGCACTGGCCGTTCAGCCGTCCCAGGGTGTTGTTACGCCTACCCAACTGTCAATCAGCCTAGTAGCACCCACCAACGATACGCTCGAGCTGACCGATCAGGCTCACGCCTACCTGTTGTTGCGGGATACGGTGACCGAACAGGCCAATATGGTCTCGCTGGTACAGCTCACGCAAACCGATCTGGATAATCTCGCGAGCTATCTCACCGATATTCAAACCCGACTACTCAGTATGGTAGATCTGGCTGAGGATGCGTCCGAACGTGGAGTACTTCAGGCGGAAATTGACCAGCTAGAGCTCGATATGTCGGACTATATCGGCTCGCGAGTTTCCGCTACACCTGATGTGATTGGAAATGCCTTGCTGGAGGGAAGTGTTCAGCAACGGTATTTCGACACACTTAATCTTGGTACGGCCTTGCCTGATCTGGATACCAGCGAGATTGCGGTGCTTGAAGTGGATATAGGACGTGTGCTCATGGCCGCCCATCCCAGCGATGGTTGTCCAATTTGTCAAATGAACGCGGGTACTTCTGATGTTGGCTTGGTTCCTCTCGGATCTACGTCGAACAACGCCAGTAATACGGGTGCTGTGGCAACCACCCTATCGACCGAGGCTTATATTGAGGCTCTTCGTATGAGTTATCAGTGGGATCTATCTCCGAACGAGACGCTGAGCTACTCTTATTATGATGGCAGTGTTCCGTATGTGGGCTATCCTGCCGGTGGTGTCGATCCCGCATCAGCGGCCTATTCTATTGCCGCTTTTTCATCCTATTTGGATGCCGCTTTTACTGATTGGGATGAGGTATCAGCATTAAATTTTGACAAGGTAACCGAGGGTGGTACTACTGTTGGCGAGCTGCGCAACGCGTACACCGACAGTACGCAAACGCCTGTGGGTTCTGCTGCCTATGCATTTGGGCCAGGTACTAGTTCGGTAAATGGTGATATCTGGTTTGATCAAACGCAGACCTCGAATCAGAATTTCACGGTCGGCAGTTACGGATATATGACGGCCCTGCATGAAATCGGCCACGCAATTGGCCTGTCCCATCCTTTTGATGGATCATCTGCCACACGAGCGACCCTTGCCAGCGCGTTGGATTATATGCGCAACACCGTTATGTCGTATACGTCGACTGACAGAAATTACCAGCTCTACATTACCTCGGGCGGCTCTGGCATCAGTTACGGGCTGAATAATCCAGTCTATGCATCAACCCCCATGATCTATGATGTGGCCGCGGTCGAGTACATGTACGGTGTATCGACGACTAATGCGGGTGACACGAGCTACACTTGGAGTGATGCACCTGTCGTGATCGAAACGTTGGTGGACAGTGGTGGTAATGACACCATTGATGCATCAAATCAAACGCGCTCCAACATTATTGACCTTACTCCGGGAAGTTTTTCTTCTATTGGTTACTGGAGCCGGACAGACAGACTGGCCTACTACCAAAATTTATATGGAGCGGCAGCTGCTTCTGCAATTGCAAATTTTCTTTCAGCAAATGACACTGGACCATTCAGCGATATCTTGTACACGGGAAAAGATAATATCGGTATTGCATTCAGTGCGACCATAGAAAACGCCATTGGTGGTCAGGCCGACGATACTTTGAGCGGGAACAGTGAAGCCAACTCACTAGTAGGTGGTGCAGGCAACGATATTTTATATGGCGGATCTGGTAGCCGAGCAACAACGCTGGGCTTCACGGCAGATCCTTTCCCAACAGGGGTCACGATAAATATCGGAGGATTATCTATTGTTTTGAATGCAGGTAGCAGCGGTAACGATGTGGCAGAGCAGGTTAATGCTGCCCTTGCAGCGGATACAAGTTTCTCAAACTTTACGATAGAAAGGACAGACAATACACTCTTGATAGTTTCTCCAGTTGGCCAGGCTGTGCCCGTATTTAGTACACAAACCGATATGGGTGGTTACAATATCGATTGCACAATTGACGCACCTTCAGGTTGGGTAGGTGGTGTATGGTTTGGTAATAATCCTTATGAATCCGCACTTAAATTATATGGCGATCGAATTTCGGGCGGATCCGGCGACGACACGATCGATGGTGGTGGTGGCACGAATACCGCAATATTCAATGGTAACTATGCGGATTATTTAATTTCAAGTTCGGGAGGTACGACCACCGTACAAGCAACGACAGGTACTGACGGTACGGATACTCTAACCAACGTACGCTATCTTGAATTTGCTGATTTGACCTGGGACCTGACCACCGGATTGGCCGCTGAATCTGGCGGTGGAGGGTCTGGCAGTAACGATTCAGGTGCCGGCAGTAGCGGCAATGCAACTTATGTAGGCCGTCGCTCAAAGCAATCTCCGGGAAGGCCATCAACTGGCGATACGGTCCTTACAGCAGTTTCGTCAAATGGCGTGAACATTCTGAACTTCTCGCCTGCAAACCGAATCATGGGCAGCAGCGGTAATGATCGGCTGAGCGGCAGCGAGAGGGATGATTTTCTGGAGGCTGGAGCAGGTAACGACGTCGTGATGGCTGGTGCTGGTAATGACCTTATCGTTGGTGGCAGCGGTGAGGGTGAGGATCTGTATGTGGGTGGTGAGGGTGCCGACACAATTCGTTACAGTAGCGCCAAGGCTGGCATTACGGTGAATCTCCAGCTGGGTTCGGCACGCTCCACGAGTGGCGGCGATGCGGCGGGTATTGGTATCGATACCTTGCGTGAGATAGAAAATATCATTGGTGGTCATTATGATGATTTACTCATCGGCGACGCGGCAGACAATCTTATTGCTGGTAACGGTGGAAATGATGTTGTTGACGGTGGTGCCGGAAAAGATACCGCGGTATTTCAAGGAGCTAGAAACAGCTACACCGTCAAGGTGGCTGATGGCGGCTATGTGGTTACTTCTGCCAGTGGCGAGATTGCGCGCTTGGCAAATATCGAATTTTTACAGTTTTCTGACGGTGTCTACAGAATTGCAACCGGCTCTTCGAGTATGGCCGCGGCGGGACAAGCCCACATAGGCGGCATTTCACTTCGAACCCAGGCAGATGCCTCCGCAGCCATCAATACGATTGATACGGCATTGTCTTACGTGAACCGCCAACGTTCGGCACTGGGTGCGGTCATGAACGTGCTGGATGCCCGAATGAAGGTGCTGGGCACGGAAAAAACCAATACCTATGCGGCGCGTTCTCGCATACTCGACACGGACTACGCTAACGAGACGGCCATGATGGCACGGCAGATGATCATCGCGCAAGCGGGTCAGGCGATGCTGGCAATGGCCAATCAGTCGGGAAGAGAGGTCCTATCTTTGTTAAGATAACAAAAGTGAGTGCTTCATTGACTTTCCAACCGATTCGATAATTTTTATCTTAGAATTGAAGATTCAACGGTATCGCGTGACTTTATATCTACATCCGATTGATTAACATCGATTTAGTCGAAGCTGTAAAGTCTGTTGTAAGTGATTAGATTCGGTGAGAAAATCGCACCTAATTCTGGGATTCAATCCCCTACATCAGACAATTCATGAATCATCTAACTGTACCGCATATCGTGATTTAAGTCGCAAAATAATGAAGGCTGAAAAATACGCAGACTTCCTCTGCAAAAGACTTTCGATTTGATTAGAGTCAACTGGGTCGTAATTTATCGTATGGTAAATGGCGCGGAAACATCGAGTAGCGCGTTTCTAATAACCGCAGGTAGCAAGATAACATGCCGCCGGTGCACGGCAATGTCCAAACGTAGCGGCGAGCAATGTAAAAAGCCGGCTTTGAAGGCTAGCCGAACCCAGAAATGCGAGTTTCACGGCGGGCGCTCGACCGGACCAAAAACTCAAGCAGGCAAAGCGCGCATCGCAGCAGCACATACCGTTCATGGACGGGAAACTCGGGAGCAACGAGCGGAACGTTCCGCTGCATCAGCGCGGATTAGTCAGCTGGAAGACGCAATGCACGTTTTAAAAATGACAACCGCACCACGGACTCGGGGACGCAAGGCTACTGGCTACAAGCCGATCACGTCGGTTGAAAGTGTGGTGCAGATGCTGATTGATGATTTTTTACACCGTAATACGGGGGTCAAGGAGGAGGGCTAATTTTTTAAACGCGATACCCCATTGACGGGGCATGCCCCGCTTCGCGAGTTATTCAAGGTGAGCAAGCCCTGTGCATTTGAGATGCTTGCCTTGCTTCCCTTGAGCTAGTACACATGCCCATTGATTACCTTGAGTACCTTGAGTACCTTGATCATCTTGCACACCTTGAGTATGTTGCTCATCTTGATCACCTTGGGTATCTTCATAACGCATCAACAATAAATGAGACTCAAGGTAATCAAGGCAAGCAAGGCACTCAACATACACAGCGGTCTGCTAAGTTGAACGCCTCCTCTTTCGTATTCAGCCAGTGTCCCTCGATCATGCGTCCATTGACCGTGACGTACCACTTGCCACTGCGCGCTTGCTTGACCGTAGCAATGCCGGCCGAGTTCTGTCGGTAAAAGCCACCTTTCTTTGCAGGTAACCAGCCAGTGTCGCGTGGACCGACCATTTCACAGAATTCAACTTCCCCTTCATCGATGGCTTCCATGGCTGATTCGGGGTTGTCAAAACCCTCGTCGGTGATCTTGCCATCCCGGATACCGTACCAATCGCCGTCAGAGCCTTTGAAGACCGTCGTAACAACCCCATCATCGACATAAACAAAGTTACCCTTGTGGTTTTCGACCCAATCAGACATGGCTACCCCCTGCAAGTAGCTGCCACTCCCAGTGGTCGGCCACCTTGGCACTCGATATCACCAGTTCCTTTTTTGCGCGCTGAATGCTTGCCCACGAAATACCGGCAGATTTAGCTGATTCCTTGAGATCAGTGACTGTCTTAACTCCAGTGGCCAGCTCATCTTCAAGGAATGCTTTTGCATCATCGACTACGGTGGTCCGATCACGCTTCGGCGGGTCTAATAGTTCATGCGCCGAACGCTGCGTGGCAGCCAACCACTCCACGTGGGGCGCTTTTATAGTCTGATCGCCGTAGTCAATCAATTGCTCGCGAATCTGATACTGAAAACCAGTTCGGTCGTCACCAAGATTATTTTTAACGGGCAGTAGGAATCGATCTTTAGTCTTTTGATCCTCAAGTGCAACAAAGGCTACGCGTGGTGCTGCAACCCATGCAGTTGAACCACCTATTCGTTGCTGTGCTCCGCCGTCGGTGCGCTTATTTAAGTGGACTACGAGAAGGACCAGTGCCCCCGTATCTTGGGCAAGGGTTCCCAGTGGAGTCAATACACGCCGGACATCTGCGTCTTTGTGAGAATCAACCTTCGTGCCTAAGTATGAGCTTGGTGGATCAATAATTACTAGACGCACATCTCCGATCTGTTGTGCCTTAATCCGAAGATCACGGATATCGGTATCAAGCTGAAAAAAATCTGGATGAACTTGCCCGTGACGGGAAACACCCTGCACGATATGAACTTTCGTAATGTCTGCCCCTGCAGCATCGAGCCTCGGTCGAATTGTTCGGGCTGAGTCGTCCTCATTAGCCAAAATGATCACACTGCCAGTATCTGAAAAAGTCTCATTATTCGGTAAGCCTCTACCTGTAGTCACCGCCGCAGCAAGACGAATAGCTAATTGCGATTTACCAAGACCCGGCTGACCACCAATGACCGCCATAGCCCCGAGTGGAATTGAACCCTCTACCAACCACCGAACAGGCTCCGGCTTGATATCTGATGCCAGTGTGGTGATTAGGTAGCTTGAAGAATCCGGAGCAGCGTGGTCAGCTGATTTAATGTTTTTCTGGTCGGGTAACAATCCTTTATATCCACCCTGTTTCGCAAAGTGAACGAGCGTACCGAATCCGACCCCTGATTTCGATTTTCCTGCTGACCAATCCGGATCGTAACTATCCCAGACACCGTGGAAATCTTTTTCATCGAAGAGATCACCCTGTTCGCTCCATCCACGTGCAAGGTCATAAGCCTCCACACCCCAGCCGGTTGATGCAATCGACCAGATAATGCGCATCCAATTGGCGCGGTTGCCGCCGCCTGCACCTGCTGGATCAGGATCAATACAGGCCAGCATCGCTTTGACACGATCAATGTTATCTACCGTTGGCTCAGCATCAAATGCCGTTTTGTGAGTTTTTACAGTCTGCGACGGGACTATCGTGGGATGTGCAGCTAATGCCTTATCAAGTACTGCCTCGAACTGGTCTGTATCAATCAACTGTTCAGTCAAAACTTGAAGCTGGGCCTCAACCAGTGAGTCTGAGTGCCGAAAATTGATGGTTCCAGCTACACGCAATATACGTGCAGCGTCAGTAGTAATCGGGTCAGCATCAAGGTCAAGAGGCTTAAACAAAGCTTGAAGCTTCGAAGCGATACGAGACCATTCTGCTAACGGCAGACCAGAGTCGAGCGCCCAAAGTAAGTGAACGCCGTAACCAGTCCGATGAATAGCAGTCGGCTCAGGTAAGCCAAGGGTTCGTATAAATTTCAGTGCTGCCGCTTCGGCTTCCTCTGGTGATTGATACTTGGAGTTCTTGTGGGCGTCTACGTCGAGCCAGAAGGAAAACAATCCGGTCGTATTATCTGCTTCACGGGTCAGCCGCCGGTTCGGAAATGTGCCCATCGATACCCAGATATCACTGCTAGCATATTGCTGGTCGATGATTTCTAATGCTCCATCGGTAGTTGCAAACCACTTCTGGGTAAAGCTTTCGCCCACGGGCTTGTATGCAAGATAGCCGGGACCTTGCCTGAACAGTTCTAGGTATTTGCGTTGTTGGTCGAACGGAGTCATATTGCACCGCTCTTTCTGGAGTTGATGCAATGTGCGGTGTAGCAAGTCGCGATCAGTCGCCAGTGATTACCCCTTGCTGAGATTGCCCAGTTCGTATCATTTATAGGGAATATCATGCTTTTTCTCCCTTTGTCGAACTGTAGCCATTGGGGTCTTGGCGCCAGCGCCTTATGTCACCAGCTTTCCAGAGGGACATTTGAGGCGAGATTTTTATTGGCTCCGGGTATTGGTTATTTTTTATTTTTCTCCGGCGTGTTGAGTTCGAAAACGGGTGTGAGCCCGTTGCTTTTAACTGGTTTACAGTTAATAACTCTTCGCCACAGCCATTAGTGATGACATCGAGCAATGCATTGACTTTCTCGGTGTATGGCTTGACCGATTGCGCTCGAGTCGGGGTAGTCTTCTTTGACATAAAAAGCTCCGGGTTGAAAAGGAGCTCGCAGTCTGGTGACCCGTTTCACGTTCTAAATAATTCGTGATTTTTGTTGTAAAGTTTTTATCTTTTTCTGATTTTTGTCAGCGTATTTCCAATTGATCTTAGGCTGCGCTGTACTGTGGTACTACTTTTTTCGCGGCTCGATTTTATTTGAATCTCGATGATGTCATCATCTTCATCTATTGCAACAACGCCAAACCTGTTCGGATCATTCTTTATTTCTTGAATAACTTCATATTGAGTGGCATCAGGATTTGATTTAAGAATTTCTCTGACAATTTTTTCAAGCGGGCTCAGCTTATTTCGAGTTTTCTTGCCGGTCAATGAAATGCCCGTAATTATTTTTTCTTCGATTTCCTTCAGCTTATCTTTATGGATGACTTCTGACCCATCCGGCGACATGGTCAATGCATCATGTAAACATTGCGATATTGCACTACGGACTTGATTCTTTGAGCAGATCCAATGTAGTGCACCTAAGTCACATTGCCGTGATTTAATCGGGTGCCAATTTTTTCGAATTCTGTTTCTGCTACGAACGACTGACAGATACAATTCGATCAATTCCTCCGTGGCTACTTCAATTTTATCGTGGTGACTGTAGTTAATTAAATCGTCTAATGCCCGTTCAATTCTTTTTCGCCTATCCAGATATCTGAGATCAAATACAAAGCAATTCTCGTTCATGGTATTCATCTCGACTTCCTAGATCTGGGATCTTGTACGGGTACAGTTTTGTCAAGAAACTGGGCCCATTCATTCATTAATTTCCGTCGCTTATCAAGTAAATCAGTTCGTTCGTATGCGGCTTTCACCGAATCGCTTACCGTATGCATAGAAGCTATCTTGCGCAGATCATCTGGATAATTTGTTTGCTCTGCTGACCAATCCCGAAAAGTGCTTCTAAAACCGTGTGGTACTGCATGGTCTACGAAATCGCCGCGTTCATGCATGCCGCGCATCAACTGTGATAAAGCCATATCTGAAAGTGGGCCGCCTTTTATACTGGGGAAAACTATTTGTGTGCCAGCAAGCTTAGGTAATGATTTCAAAAGTTTTATAGCTTGAGGTTGTAGAGGAACTCGATGCTCTTTGCGTGCTTTGGTGTGGGCTGCTGGAATAGTCCAGAGTTTTTTTGTGAAATCAATCTCTGACCATTCAGCAAATCGAACAGAGCCAGACCGTACACCGGTGAGAATTAGAAACTGTAGGGCCTTGGAGCTAATGCTTTGATTTTGCCGAAGCTTGTACATAAAACTCGCCGCTCGGTCGTAGGGCAGGGCTGGTTGATGTCGAGTTTCACTAATCTTCTTTGGCGACGGAAGCTGCGTGTCGAGGAAGCCAGTCCATTGGGCGGGGTTTGTACCAGTCCGATATTCGTTAACTATTGCGTAGTCCAATACGGTTTTTATACGACCAAGAAGGCGTTTTGCTGTTTCTGTTTTTGTGTACCAGAGCTTTCCTCGGGTACCATCCGAGGCAATGGTTTCTTGTTCAATAACACTGCGTACATCACGCATTGCGATATCTGCTACCAGCATGTTTCCAATTATCGGATAGGCATAGGCTTTTAAAGTAGCTGGCCACTGCTTACGGTGCTTATCGTTGGAGTAGTCGGAACTGTGGGCTTCCATGTAAGCCTCTGCACAGTCTTTAAATGTCTTGTTTTTGGACGCAGCAGCGATCAAGGCACTTTTTTGAGCGCGTTTTTTTGCGTGGAGATTGACGCCTTGTTTTGCTTCCAAAACGAGTTTTGCTGCTTGCTCCCTCGCTTGGGCTAAAGAGACTTGAGGGTAGGGGCCTAAACCTATCGGCCGCCGTTCTGAGCCAATTCTGACCCTCAGAATCCAAGAGCGCGGTATCACGGCTCCCGGCTTTGCTGGTTCTCTCACTTGTAACAGTAGGCCGGCGACTCCTCCAACAGCGTGCCAGCCCGGTCGGGTTAGCCTCCTTACTGCTAGGTCAGTCAAGGGCTTGGCGATTTTCGGCATACCATTAAACATATCCAAAATACTGGAATTCAATGATACGCCCTGAATCAGGTTGAAACAAGGTACGGGACTTTTACCGCTGAAAATTCAGCTTACTGGTAGGCTCTGACACGAATTCGAATCCCTAAATGGCAGACACCGCCTCCGCCACCAGCGCCTTTGAAAGGCGCTATTTTTTTGTCTTTTCTCCTCAAAATGGACCAGTCACTAGAAGACGAGGCTGGAAATGAGCAAGGAGACCATCACGCTACGCTAAAAATCTGTGTAGTGCTTGTAAGATTTTTCTTCAAAGAATACTGACCCGGTTAACTGGTTGATCTCTCGCTTGATCTTTGCTCGCTGATCGTTCGTCTTGTATACCATTCGTGCCAACTCAACAAACTCTAATCCGAAGTCTCCCTCCGACTCCTTTTGACGAACCGCATCTTCAATGTGCCAAAGGCGCTGATTGGTCTCGTACAAAGCATTCTTCGCTGTTGCCAACTC
>Ga0315902_10010993_pt1 | contig 11939 bp, 10 predicted proteins | sample LakEriMetagenome_9_FD_203523 | JGI IMG/M metagenome (GOLD analysis project Ga0315902, IMG submission 203523) | Freshwater fungal communities from buoy surface, Lake Erie, Ohio, United States - Buoy 12 MA117 | ecosystem: Environmental > Aquatic > Freshwater > Lake > Lake biofilm | place: USA... | reverse complement strand
TGTCGGTTGATGGATGTCCGGGGAGCAGGCGGAGGGATTCCCGCCGTGGGGTCCGGCCACCGGGATGATTCCCCGGAGGTTGGTTCCGCCTACGGGTGGAGCACTGGATGGCGAACCGTGGCCTCCGGGTGACAGTCCCGTGTCGGACTTGGGACGGACCGTACGGACATCGGCGGTCCCGGGTCAAGCGGCAGTTCCATTGGTTTTGCGTCAACCAAGGGAAAAATACAGGTTTACGCTGGTTGGTGAACGTTAACGGCGGCTTCCAAAGCCAAGATGTAGGAGAAAGCGCCGAAGCCGCTGATTTGTCCGCGGCATACCGGGGCGATCATCGACACGTGCCGGAATGGCTCCCGGGCATGGATGTTGGAGAGGTGGAGCTCGATCACCGGAAGGCCCACGGCCGAGATGGCGTCACGCAGGGCGATGCTGGTGTGGGTGTAGGCCGCGGCATTGAGGGCGATGACCTGGAACGCACCGCGGGCCTCCTGGATCCACTCGACCAATTGGCCCTCGTGGTTGGTCTGGCGGAACTCCACGGTCACCCCCAGGGCCTTGGCCCGGACCTGCACGGCGGCCTCGATCGTGGCGAGGGTGTCCCGCCCGTAGATCTCGGGTTGCCGGGTGCCCAGGAGGTTCAGGTTCGGGCCGTTGAGGAAGAGGATCTTCATCGCACTGGTGGCGCAGGATAGGGGCTTCGGGCCGAAGCTCCAGACGGGAATTCAGGCCACCTGTCCAGCCGCATGAGCCCGGCTGGAACCGGGGCGTCGGCCTGAATTGAGGGTCATGGTGCCGCCGAGGAAGCACTCGATCCGTGTCTCGGCATAACCAAGTTCCCGGAGCGCCGCATCGACCCCGTGTTGTGCCGGATACGCCTTGAGGGAGTCCAGGATGTAGCCATGCGTGTCGGCATCCCCGCAGAAAATCCGGCCGAAGAGCGGACAGATGCGCTCCAGGTACTGGTAGTAGGCCCAGCGCCAGGGCAGGAAGTCGGGCTTGCCGAAGTCGAGCACCAGCAGGCGGCCGCCGGGTCGGAGCACGCGGGTCAATTCGCGCAGGCCCCGATGGAAGTCGGCAAGGTTCCGGAGCCCATAGCTGATGGTCACGATGTCGAAGGACCGGTCCGGGAAGGGCAGCTGGAGGGCGTCCCCCTGCTGGAAGCGCACCGAACCGGTGCCGGTGGCCGGCTGGAACCGGGTGGCCCGGTCGGCCGCCACCGCCAGCATCGGGTGGCTGAAGTCGAATCCGACGGCATCGGCACCGCGGCCGGCCAGGGCGAAGGTCACGTCCCCGGTGCCGCAGCAGACATCGAGGGCCGTCTGTCTGGGGCCCGCCGCCGCGGCGGCGACCAGCCGGCGTTTCCAAAGCCGATGCATGCCGAGGCTCTGGAGGTCGTTGATGAGGTCGTAGCGGGGGGCGACGGCCGCGAAGAGGTCGCCCACCTTGGGGGCGCGCCCGTCGCCGGGGACGAAGAACTTGCTGGCCATGGGTCGGAGGGGGCTGGATCAGCGCCCGCGTCGGTGGAAGACCTCGGCCTGCTCGCGCGCGGTCACCGCCCGCCAGGAGGCGCCGGAGGCCAGCCGGTTCTGGGTGGCCTGGGTCAGCTTCTGGAGGCGCTGCTGGAGGGCGTCGCGCTCCTCCTCGAGCTTCCGGACCCGGGTCTCCATCCGGGCCAGCGCCTTGGTGGAATCCTTGGGGTTTCCCGGGGTCTCGAGGCTTGGTCCCGACCTCATGGCCGCGGCAAGGCGTTTCTCCAGGTCCGTCTTCTCGCGGGTCAGGCGCTGGCGGAACTCGCGCTCCGTGGACAGCGTGGCGCGCAGCTCGGCCTCGCGGGAGGCGCCCTCCTTGACCGAGGCCCGGAGCTTCCACACCTCCGTCCGCAGCGTGGCCACCTCGGTGCTCCGGATGCTCGCGTCCACGGCCGCCGTGTTGGTCGACGCGGCGGTGGCGGCCGCCAGCTTGCGTTCCATGGCCGTCAATTCGGCCCGGACGGCCTCGCGCTCGGCCTTCTCGGCGGCGAGGGCGGCCTCGAGGGTCTTGACGGCGGCGGCGCGTTGCTCGGCCCCCTGGGTCAGTTCCCCGACCTTCGCCCGGAGGGCCTGGTTGGAGAGCTCGAGGTCGGTGCGGGCCTGCTTCTCCTTGGCCAGCGCCCCGGCGATCTGCTCGGCATGGGACACGCTGCGCTCGGCGTTGGCCTTGGCCAGGGCCAGGGAGCTTTCGAGCTGCCGGATGCGTGCCAGGCTTTCCTCCGACGTCCGGGCCCGCAGCTCCTCGAGCTGCCGCTCCAGGGCTGCCTTCTCGGTGGTCAGCGCGGTGTTTCGCTTGCGGCTCTCGTCGAGGTCGATCCGCAGTTGGCCCAGCTTGGCCGCCAGGTCGGCGACCTGCTTGCCGCGCTCGGTGTCGTTCTTCAGTTCGCCCACCTGCTGCCTGAGCTTCGAGTTCTCGTTCTGGAGATTCTGCAGCGCGCCCGACTGGAGTTCCTTGAGCTTCGCCTCGATGTCCTGCCGCTGCTTGTCGATCCGGGCGGCGGCCACCTTCTGTTCGAGCAGATTCTTGTTGGCCTCGTCGAGGGCGGCGCGGGCCTCGTCGGCGACCACCTTGTCGACCAGCGTCCGCCGCTCGGCCTCCTGCCGTTCGAGCGAGGCGATCAGGGCCTTGTTGGTGGACTGGAGGGCGGTGATCCGCTCGAGGGCCGACTGGAACTCCTTGGGGTCCACCGGGGCCGGTTGGGCCGACAGGGCCTCCCGGAGCCGGGCCTCCAGCAGCTTCTTGTCGGCCGCCAGGCGTTCGATCTCGAGGTTGAGCTGCTGGAACTGGGCCACCACCTCGCCCTCGGGGGCCAGGCCTGGGACCGGTTTGCTGGCGCCCGAGCCCGACGGGGCGACCGTCGCCGGTGGTTTGCCCGCCGACTCGGGCAGCTTCTTGAGGGCATCTAGCCGTTCGGCCACGTAGCGCAGGCGGTAGCCCACCACCCGTTCGTTCCAGGTCGGGTAGTTCCGCCGGAGCACCTCCAGGCCGGCCTTCGCCTCGGTGTAGGCGTTCCGGGCGGCCGAGACCTGGCCGGTCTCCCGGTGCGCGTCCGCCTGCTGGATGAGGTTGTAGACCCGGATGAAGGCGTCGTCGGCCCCATCGGCGGACAGGGCTGATTCCCCGAGGCACCACCCCAGGACCACGCACACCATCCATCGCCAGGCACGGATCATTGGACAAAGGCTATCCCAGGATGTGGGGACAGGCTAGGGAACAGCATCGGGGGAAGCCGTTTCGGTGTCGGTGTCGATGCGGGTTCCGCCACAGGGCTCAGTGCAGCTCGCGCAGGCGCAGGTTGCGGAACTCCACCCCGTCGCCGTGGTCCTGGAGCAGGATCGGCGTCGGGAAGCGGGTGCCCCAGCGGGCCTCACCCTTGAACTTGCTGGCGGCCTTGGCGGCGGCCAGTTCGGGCGAGCCGATGCGGTAGCGAAGCACGCACTCGCCGTTGAGCCAGTGCTCGACCGAGTCGCCTTGGACGCGGATGGCCGAGACGTTGACCTGCCCGGCCGGCTTCACCCGGGGTGCCTGGGCCGGCAGGGCGTCATACAAGGCGGCCGTCTGGCGCTTGGGACCGATCTTGGCGTCCGGGTGGGCGGCGTCGTCGATGATCTGGTATTCATGGCCGATGGGGGCCTTGCGCGCCTCGTCGATGAAGTACTTCACCCCGCTGTTGCCCCCGGGGGCGATCCGCCACTCGAACTCGAACTCGAAGTCGGTGAACCGCCGCTCGGTGACCAGGTCGCCCCCGCCGCCCTGAGCGACATGCGTCAGCCAGCCGTCCTTCACGATCCACCCCTTCTCGGGGAAGGCCGCCTTGCCGAACCCGCGCCATCCGGCGGTGGTCCGCCCGTCGAAGAGCGGCGTCCACGGTCCGGGTTGCGTCGACTTCGGGGCGTCGGCCGCCCGGACGCCTGGGCCCGTCAGGCCGGGAGACAGGCTGCATCCGAGCATCGCGGCCAGGAGGAGGGCACGGGACTTCATGGTGTAGGACGCTGGCCCGACGGGCCCCCGGCACGCAACCTGGGAAATTCATCCCGAAACACCCCGGCGATCCTCCCGGGACGGCTCCTCCCGGGGCGCCGTCACCGGGAACCATGCCGTGAAGACGCTTCCCTTGCCGGGCTCGCTCTCGACCGTGATGCGTCCTCCGTGGTGCTGCAGGATCTTCGACGAGATCGCCAGCCCGAGGCCCGCATGGCCCCGGGGATTCGCCCGGGAGCCGTCCACGCGGTAGAAGCGATCGAACAACCTGGGCAGGTGGTCGGGCGCGATCCCGATCCCCGTGTCCGATACGCGCACGAACAGCCCCGTCTCCAAGCGGCCTGTCGTCACCTCCACGGAGCCGCCGGCCCGGTTGTAGGCGATCGCGTTGCCCAGCAGATTGAGGAGGACCTGCCCCACCTGGACCTCATCCACGGTGGCCTCGACCGGTCCGGGTGCCGGGTGGAACCCCAGCGGGATCCCGTGGGCGCGGGCCAGCGGGAGCACGGACTCGATCGCCTCCGCCGCCACGGCGTTCAGGTCGGCGGGTTCCCGGCGAATGGGCTCCTCGCCGGAGTCGAGCCGGGCGAGGACCAGCATGGACTCGACCAGTCGCCGCATGCGATCGGCGGCCCGCTGGCAGGCTTCGAGCGTCGCCCGGTACTCGGCCTCGCTCCGGGGGTGGGCCAGCGTCGCCTGAGTCTGCGTGAGCAGGACGGAGACGGGCGTCCTCAGCTCGTGGGAGGCGTCGGCGGTGAACCGTCTCTGGCGAGCGAGCGTGTCCTCGATCTGGTCGAATCCCTCGTTGAGCAATCCGGCGAGGCTGGCCAATTCCTCCGGCAGGCCGGTGGTCGTGATGCGTTCGGAGTGCGCCCCGGCGGCGATGCGGCGGGCCGATTCGCCGATCCGCTCGAGCGGCCTCATCGCCCGACCCGCCAGGGCCGCGCCCGTGGCCAGCGCCGCGACGAGCACCGCCAATCCGGCCGCCGCCAGGCCGAGCGCGAAGTGGCGGAACCCCTCCAGGTCCGACGCCATGGACCGGCCCACGACGACGACATCGCCGCGGGGGGTTCGGAACCACGACTCGCGATGCACCCCATGCGTGACGTGCCGCGGCCGGCGGTCCGGGCTGAGGCCGGCTTGCCCGGGATGCCGGAGCGTCCCGGGTGCCTCCGGGCTGCGTTCGATCTCGGATCCGTCCCGCGCCCACGCCGCGAAGTAGATGCCGGCCGACCCGAGCCGTGGACGGCGGGGCGGGGGAAGCTCCGGCCGTCCACGGGCAGGATCCCGGTCATGGACGAAGCGCAGGACCTCCAAGGCCGCCGAGTCCAGTTCCCGGTCGATCTCGCGCAACCGCGAGGCCCGCTGGAGTTGGCAGGCGGTGACCCCGAAGCCGGCAAGCACCACCACCAGAAGTGCCGCGTGCCAGACTTGGAGCTGCCAACGGAGTGATCGGAGGATCATCGGCGTGGGCTTCAACCGGCGATGGCGTATCCCATGCCGCGCCGGGTCTCGATGAGGTCCGTGCCCAGCTTCCGGCGAAGCTTGGACACGTGGACGTCGAGGAGGTTGGACAGGGAATCGTCGTTCTCGTCGAAGAGGTGCTCGTAGAGCTCGGTGCGGCTCACCACGGAACCCCGACGCAGGGCGAGGTATTCGAGGAGGCTGTATTCGCGGGCCGTGAGGGGGATGCGGACCCCGCCCTTGGAGAGGGTCCGGGAAGGGAGGCTGAGGTCGTACTCCCCGATCACGAGGCTCGAACTGGCCTGGCCGTTGTGGCGACGGATGACCGCCCTCAGCCGGGCCAGCAGCTCACCGAGGTCGAACGGCTTCACGAGGTAGTCGTCCGCCCCGCTGTCCAGCCCTTGCACCCGGTCGCCGGTGGCGTCCCGTGCCGTCAGCAGCAGGACGGGCGTGGCCTTGGCCACGCGGAGCCGCCGCAGCAATCCCAGCCCGTCCAGGCGCGGGAGCATGACGTCGAGGACGATGCAGTCGTAGGGCGACTCCAGCGCCTTGTGGAGCCCCTCCTCCCCGTCGCTGGCCGTGTCCACGGCGTAGCCCTCGTCCCTCGTCGCCATGGCGAGGCTTTGCAGCAGGTCGGCTTCGTCTTCCACGATCAGGAGGCGCATGGTTTGGCAGGAATCCGCGCAAGACTGTCGTTTTGGACCTGAACGGGGAATGAAGAATCCCCGGCGCCGACCCGCGGCCTTCACGTTCCGGCAAGGTGACCTGGGGCAGCCTCCTTCCATGAAGACTCTGAACCCGATCCTGGCGGTGATCACCTCGATGGCGGTGGCGGTGCCGGCATCGCCGGGGGCCGAACCGCGCCTGGACTCCTGGCTCACCGGGGCCAGCTCCCGGTATGCCCGCGTCTACAGTTCCATGGCCAACCGGCTGTCCGGGACCGCCGTCACCACCTGGAGCAACGGATCCCAATCCCAGAACGTCCCGGCCTACTGCGGCGTGCAGTCCGTGCAGGCGTCGTCGGACTGGGTCTACCTCCGCACCACCGGGCTCGGGTCCCATGGCATGGGGCCGTGGCCGGCGAACTTCCCCAACCTCCCGGCCAACCAGCACGTCCTCTACCGCCTGCCACGCAACCCGGTCCTGGGCGTCTCCGGCACGCTCACGGGCCTCGGCTCCATCGGGTACTTCGTCGACGGGGTCGCCATGTTCGACTCCCGCGACGGGTTCGTCTGGACCGGCACCGGGGAACAGGGCGGGGCCGCCGTCGGCTATTGGAATCGGGACGCCTATGTCAACGAGGGGGCGACGTTCGACCCGGCCTACGCGCACCAGGAGAACACGGGGACCTACCACTACCATGCCAACCCGGTGGCCTTGCGGCACCTTCTTGGCGACCATGTCGAGTACGATGCGGCCAGCGGTCTCTACCGGGAGTCCGGCGGTTTGCCCGCCCGCCATTCCCCCATCCTTGGCTGGGTCCGCGACGGCTGGCCGGTGTATGGACCCTACGGCTTTTCCGATGCCACCAACGCGCTGTCCGGACTCTCGCGCATGCGCAGCGGCTACCAGGTCCGGAACGGTCAACGCGGCACCGACAGCCTTTCGGCCACCGGCCGCGGTTCCATCCCTGCCTGGGCCTCCCGCCAATACGGGGTCGCCGCCGCCCAGCCCGGCCCCGCAGTCTCCGCCACCTATCCCCTGGGGCGCTACATGGAGGACAACGCCTACCTGGGGGACCTGGGTTTCCGGTTGGGCACCGACTTCGACCTCGACGAGTGCAACGGGCGGTGGTGCGTCACCCCGGAGTTTCCGGGGGGCGTCTACGCCTATTTCGTCGCCATCTCCGCCGAGGGCAGGCCCGTCTTCCCCTACAACATCGGGCGATCCTTCCGAAGCAACCCCACCGGTGCCGCCGTCCAGGCCATCAACGAGGTGGTCGTCACCCACTTCGTCGGCGGGACCAATGGGGTCGCGCGGATGGACTTGCCGGCCCGTGCAGGAAACGGCAGCTGGGTCATCGCGTGGTCCGGCATCGAGGGTGGCGGCTACACCGTCGAGCGCAGCGAGGATCTGGCGTCCTGGACCGCGGTGGCCGATGCCACCGTGGGCGGTGGTGTCTCGGGGGGCGTGACCTTGCCTGAGGCCGGTGGCGCCGCGTCCTTCCGGGTGCGGTTGAACGCCGTGGCCGCCCATGATGCCGTGGAGGCGACGTCCGGTGGCAACGCCGGCGGTGGAGGCGTGGGCGGGCCGCTCCTGGCCTCGGTCACCCCCTCGGCCGCCGACCGGGGAACGACGGTGCGCGTGACCTTCGTGCTGGGAGGACAGGCGCCGCCGGCGGCCCTCCAGCCTTCCTCGGCCAACCTCGGCACCTTCGCCGGCGCCGACGTCTCCCGGGCCGGTTCGCAGGTTTCCGCAACCTTCACGCTCCCGGCCGGAGCCGCACCCGGGCCCGTCAACGCCAGCGTGGTCTTCCCCGGCCCGCCCGGCATGGGGAGCGTGACCTTCTCCCTGGCCAACGGGTTCACCATCCGGTAGCCGCAGGCACCGTCCCATGAAGCGGCGACGACTCATCGGTCCAAGGATTTGTCCGGCAGGGTTCATCCCCGGTCTGCAGTCCGTCATGGCCTGGGCCTTGGTCGCCTGCCTCGCCATGGCGCCGGTCTCCGCCGCCGCGTTGCGCGTCCGTTGGATGGCTGGCCCCGATCCATTGGCCTTCGGCCGGTCCCGGGTCACCCACACGGCCGGGCAGACCTTCACCGTCACGCGCTGGGACGTGATCTTGTCGGGGATCGCATTCCACCGGCCGGAAGGCGGATGGATCACGCGCCCGGATTGGGTCGCCGTCTTCCAGGGCGGGGCAGGCCCCGAATCCTCCCGCCTGGCGGGCCTGCCTCCGGGAACCTACGACCGCGTGCGATTCCAGATCGGACTGTCGCCCGAGATGAACCGGCGCGATCCGGCCGACTGGCCCCCGGAACACCCCCTGAATCCGACGCTCAGCGGGTTGCACTGGGGTTGGACGGGCGGATGGGTCTTCTCGGCCATCGAGGGCCGATGGTCCGTCGACGGCCGCGACGACGAGGCGTTCTCGTTCCACCTGGCGACCGATGCCCTCCGCATTCCCGTGGAGCAGGCCCTGGTGTTCGACCCGGCGGATGGCTCCGTCCTCGAGGTGATCCTCGACGCCGCGGTCCTCGTGGGAGGAGCCGAACCCCTCGTCCTCGACCGCGCCACCGCCACGACGCATTCACGCCCCGGGGATCCGGTGGCCGCGCGGATGGCGACCCGCCTGCGCGAGGCCCTGCGCCTCGTCACGGTCCGTCCCAAGGAGGCCGCTCCCAACCCGGACCCGGGGCCCGCCGACCCGGCCTCCCGCCGGCCTGGAACCGCCAGGGACGCCCATCCGTTCCGTCTGGTCATCCCGGCCACCTTTCCCCGCCCGGCACTGCCCTTGGACAACCCCCTCACCGAGGAGGGGGTGTCCCTGGGGCGGAGGCTCTTCTCCGAGCCCATGCTCTCGGGAAACACCTCGCAGTCGTGCGCTTCGTGCCATGTTCACGACAAGGCCTTCACGGACGGATCCGCCGTCAGCGTCGGGGCCTTCGGGTCGGCTGGAACCCGCAACGCCATGCCCCTGTTCAACCTCGCCTGGAAGGGGGCGTTCTTCTGGGACGGCCGGGCCAGGACGCTGCGCGAGCAGGTGCTCCAACCGATCACGAATCCCGCCGAGATGGCGGCGACGCTGCCGGTGGTGATCGCCCGGCTGGAGCAGGCTCCGGCGCGGCCCGGCTATGCCGAGGACTTCCGACGTGCCTTCGGATCGCCCGAGATCACCGCCGACCGGATCGCGCGCGCCCTGGAGCAGTACCTGCTGGTCCAGGTGTCTGGGAATTCCAGGTTCGACCGGGCCCTGCGGGGTGAGGAACGCCTCAGCGAGCAGGAGGCCAGGGGGTTCGAGTTGTTCCGGACCGAGTTCGACCCGGTGCGCGGCCTGCGCGGGGCCGATTGCTTCCATTGCCATGGGGGGGCGCTGTTCCAGAGCCAGCGCTTCGGCAACAACGGGTTGGCGGGCAAGGCTCCGGATCGCGGGCGCGCCGGCGTGACCGGACAGGCGGCGCACGAGGGGCTCTTCGCCGTCCCCAGCCTGCGCAACGTGTCGCTCACGGCCCCCTACATGCACGATGGACGGTTCAAGACCCTTGCCGAGGTGGTCGCCCACTACTCGCACGGGGTGAGCCCGAGCCCGACGCTCGACCCCAACCTCGCCAAGCATCCCGAGGGCGGCCTCCGGTTGAGTGCCGATGATCAGGCCGCCTTGGTGGCGTTTCTCGAAACGCTGTCCGACGTCGCGGTCGGTTCCTCCGGGAGCGGACGGGGCGGTTCGTCCCACCGGCAGCCATCGATCAGGACAGCGCCTTGAGGGTGGCCGCGACGTCCCGGGCGATCTGGGCCTTGAGCGCCTCGAGGTGGGCGAAGCGGCGCTCGGGCCGCAGGAACCCCACCAGTTCGACGGTCAATTCGCGCCCGTAGAGATCGCCATCGAACCCCAGCAGGTGCGCCTCGAAGCGAAGCATGGGTTCCGGCGATCCCAGCGTGGGGCGCAGGCCCAGGTTGACCGCCGCCGGGAATTCGCCTCCGGCATGCCGGGCCCGGGCGGCATAGACGCCGAATGGGGGCAATTCGAGGCCCTCCACGTCGAGATTGGCCGTCGGGAAGCCGATCGATCGGCCGAGCTGGTCGCCTTTCACGACCGGTCCGGACAGGGCATAGGGCCGGCCGAGCAGTTCGGCCACCAGCCCCAGCCGGCCATCGCGCAGGGCCCCGCGGACCCGGGTGCTGCTCACGACCTCGGGCCCGATGTGGATCGGCGCCACCGCGTTCACCGAGAATCCCAGCTCGCGTCCCAGGGTCCGCAGCAGGGGCACGTTGCCGCTGCGTCCGTGGCCGAAGTGGAAGCCCTGTCCCACCGTGAAGCTGCGCAGGCCACCGAATCCCGCCACCAGGTCGCGCACGAAGGCCTCGCCGCTCTTTCGGCTCAGGGCCTCGTCGAAGCGCAGCACGAGCACGGCGTCGGCCCCCTGCGCCCCGATCGAGGCGATCCGTTGCGGCAGCGACTGCAGCAGGCGGGGGGCCTTGTCGGGCCGTACCACCCTCAGGGGATGGGGATCGAAGGTCGCCACCACGGTGGCCGCCCCGCGGGCATGCGCGTCGATCCGGGCCTGGCGGATGACGTGCTGGTGGCCCAGGTGGACGCCGTCGAACATCCCCAAGGCGAGGCAGACCCCGTGAGGGCCGAACGGTCGGGGGGCGTTCAGGACGGGCACGGGCATCACCGGGCCACGTAGGGGGGCTTGTCCCCGAATTGCAGGCTGGGGGCCTCGGCCGTGGCGCTCACGTCGAACCCGATCCAGTGGCCGTTGGCCGAATGCGAGGGGAAGCCGCAGGCGATGGCGTACTCGCCCGCCTCGCCGGCCACGAACCGGAAGGGCACGCCTGTCTTGCCCGTGGTGCCACGCACCGGGTTGGGCGTCGAGGCGCCCGTGAAGGCCGGGTCGCCCATCTGGAGTCGCTTCACCACGGGCCGCTCCACCACGATCGCACTGTGGGGCACCGGGCTGTTGTTGGTGAAGACGACCGACACGGTCCAGCCCTGCGGGATGGTGTAGCGCGCGCCGCCCTTGGCGAACCCGTTGAAGTTCATCCCGTAGTTGGCCGCATTGTAGGCCGAGACGACCACGAGGCGGGCGGTCTTGGGCTCCTTCGGGTCGACCGACAGGAACATCGACTCCTTGGGTTCCGGCGCCTTGTTTTCACCGGCGGGGGCGCCGTGGTCGTGTCCGGCGGGAGCGGCCGGGGCCGGGGCGTCGGCGGCATGGAGGGCCGCGCCCAGCATCAGGGCGCAGGAGAGGGCGGGGTTCCGGAACATGGCGTTCAGTTGGTTGGCGGCAATAGGACCCCAAAAACGACCCGGGGGCCAAGCCTGAGCTTGGCCCCCGGGCGGGGATCGGCGGGCTGGGGTCACTCCAGCGGGGCCACCTCGGCGCCGGCAGGCACCTTGTCGGAAGGCACCAGCATCCAGACCCCACCGCGCTCGTTCAGCGCCGGGTCGGCCGGGCCACCGTAGTTGGCCTTGGCGTCGGTCACGTAGAGCGTGCCGTCGGAGGCCTGGCCGCCGCCGGTGAACATCAGCTTGGTGTTGAGCAGTTCCTGCATCTGCCACTTGCCCTGGGCGTCGCGGGCCGTGCCCCAGACCTTGCCGGAGCCCCAGTCGCCGAAGAAGTAGGTGCCGTCCATCGCCGGGTACTTGCTGCCGCGGTAGACGCCGAAGCCGATGACGCAGTTGCCCTGGTCGACGTGGCTGTACTCGCAGATCGGGGCCTCGCCGACCCTCGGGGCGTCCTTGACCGCATCGAGGTCGGGCTTGCCGCTGGCGTCGAGCGGCAGCGGGAACGGATGGGTGC
>Ga0315902_10010992_pt1 | contig 11939 bp, 13 predicted proteins | sample LakEriMetagenome_9_FD_203523 | JGI IMG/M metagenome (GOLD analysis project Ga0315902, IMG submission 203523) | Freshwater fungal communities from buoy surface, Lake Erie, Ohio, United States - Buoy 12 MA117 | ecosystem: Environmental > Aquatic > Freshwater > Lake > Lake biofilm | place: USA... | reverse complement strand
GGCTCGCGGAGCGTTCGCTGGAGCAGGAAGACGCCTGCGTGCTGCGCCGCGTGATGACGCGCGACGGCCGCTCGCGGGCCTGGGTGAACGGGCAGGCGGCAACGCTCGCCGATCTCAAATCCCTCGGCGATCTGCTGGTCGACATGCACGCCCAGCACGAGCACCACGCGCTCCTCAGCCGCGCCACGCAACAGCAGGTGCTGGACGATGTGGGCGGGCAGGCGCCGCGCGCGCGGGCCGTTGCCACGGCCTATGCGGCCTGGCGCGATTGCCGGGACGAACTCGCCGCCCTCGAGGCGGGCGCGCGCGAGCGCGAAGACCGCCGTGAACTGCTGCGCTACCAGCTGCAGGAATTGCAGGAGCTGGGCCTCGCCGAGGGCGAAACGCAGGCACTGGAATCCCGTCAGCGCCTGCTCGCCAACGCGGGCGAACTCGGCACGCAGGTGCAGGCGCTGCTGGCGCTCTGCGAGGGCGACGAGCGTGGAGGCCTGCTCACGCTGCTGCGCAAGGCCAGCACCATGACTGCCGCGCTGCAACCGCTGGGCGCCCGCGCTGAGGGCCTGCGCGACCTGCTCTCATCAGCCGCGATACAGGTGGAGGAAGCGCGTCGAGAACTGCTTCACCTGGGCGATGCCATCGAATCAGATCCAGAAGCACTCACCGCAGTGGAGGCAAGGCTCTCGCTGATCTACCAGCTCGCCCGCAAACACCGTGTGACGCCCGCTGAACTCCCCGCCCTGCAGCAACGCTTGCAGGACGAAGAGCGCGGCATCGCCGGATCAGATGCGCGTATAGGACAGCTCGGGGAGCAACGCGACGCCCTGCGTGCGGCGTGGGCCACGGAAGCGAAGACCCTCGGCACTGCGCGCAAACGTGCCGCGGCAGAAGTCTCCGTACGGGTCGGCGAGCAGCTGGCCTTCCTCGGCATGGGCGCCTGCCGCTTCGAGATCGCGGTCACGCCGGTGAATGGCAAGGATCCCTCTCCCCACGGCACAGAACAGATCGAATTCATGGTGGCCACCAACCCGGGTGCCACACCCGGGCCGCTGGCGCGCATCGCCTCGGGCGGTGAGCTCTCGCGCATCAGCCTGGCCATCCAGGTGATCACCGCGAGCCGCTCCACCACGCCCACCGTGATCTTCGATGAGGTCGACGTGGGCATCGGCGGCGCCACCGCTGATGCCGTCGGCAGCCTGTTACAGGAACTCGGCCGACACGCGCAGGTGCTCTGTGTCACGCACCTTGCACAGGTGGCCGCACGCGGCACCCATCACTTGCGTGCCGCGAAGACGGTAACCGACGGGGTGACGAGCGCGAGCCTTGAGGCCTTGTCAGGAACCGACCGGGTGGAAGAGATCGCCCGCATGATCGGGGGCCGCAACCTGACGGCCAAGACCCGCGCGCACGCCAAAGAGATGCTCCAGACCGCCACCGGCTGATCAGAGCGGGTCGGGGTGCTCCTGCACGTAGAGCACCATGCTGTGCCCCACAATGCGAAAGCCATGACGCTCGGCGATCACGCGCTGCAGGCGCTCGATCTCCGGGTCGAAGAATTCGATCACGCGGCCGGTATCGACGCAGACCATGTGGTCGTGGTGCTCGCCACGCACCAGTTCGAACACCGAGTGCCCGCCCTCGAAGTTGTGACGCTCTACGAGCCCGGCCTGCTCGAACTGCGTGAGTACGCGATAGACCGTCGCCAGACCCACGTCGTCACCGGCGTCGAGGAGCGCGCGGTAGACGTCCTCTGCGCTCATGTGCTGGCGCTCCTCCGGACGGGATTCGAGGATCTGCAGGATCTTCAGCCGCGGCAGCGTGACCTTGAGGCCCGCCTTCTTCAGTCCGGCGTCGTCCTTGCGATCCATGGTGAGGCGATCCTGCGGGAGGGGTGTGATGATCCGGGTGCAAAGCGTTCGGGGCCTGTGGGAGAATGCTCCCGATCTTGCCCGAACGTCGGGCCAACATAACGGAACGCTTTTGCCAATGCAAAGCACGCGCTACGCACTGCTTCTCGCTGCCCTGGTGCTCCTCGGTGGTTGCAGCTTCAAGATGCCGAATCTCGGCGTCTACAAGATCGATATCCCGCAGGGGAACATCGTCACGCAAGAGATGGTCGACAAGCTGCAACCTGGCATGAGCAAGCGTCAGGTGCGCTTCGTGATGGGCACGCCGCTCATTCTGGACACCTTCGAGCCCGAGCGCTGGGACTACCTTCGCTCCCTCGAGACGCGCAAAGAGAAGCGCAGCCAGCAGCGCATCAGCCTCTTCTTCGAGAACGACATCCTTGTGCGCATGGAGGGTGATCTGGCGCCGGGGAGCGCGAAGACCGAGCCCGCCGCGCAATAAGCCCGATCAGGCGCGACGCGCCTTCGCCCTGCGTCTGCGTGACTCCATCGGGTCCACTCGCAGCGGCCGATAGATCTCCACGCGATCGCCGTCCGACAAGGTATGTGAGCCCGGATCCTCAACCCGCCGCCCGAAGACACCCACTGCGGCCTGCGCCACATCCAGCCCTTCAACCTGCTCTGCGATATCCGATCGCAGCAACGCCTCGCGTGCCGTGCAGCCTTCGGGTACGTCAAGGGCGATCAGGATCTGGCGCTCCGGCAGCGCATAGGCCACCTCGACGCGGATGAACCCCTGCTCAGCGGCCATGCAGCTCGCGGGCGCGGCGGCAGACGGCGTCGACCAGCCCATTGGCCACGGATTCGAACAGCTGCCGGGCCGCGCGGCTCGCGAGCGAATTGCTGAGGCGGAAGGCAAGCCGCAACGAGACCTTGCAGGCATCGTCACGCAGCACCTCGAAACTCCATTGGCCCTCGAAGCGCTCGAAGGGGCCTTCGAGCAGTTCCATGTCGATGGCTTTCGGAGAGGACAGGCGATTGCGGGTGGTGAAGCTCTGGCGGATGCCGGCCTTGGCCAAGTGCAGGCGGGCCTCGACCATCTCCTCACTGCGGCTCAGCACTTCTGCGCCCACGCAGCCCTCCATGAAGCGCGGATAGGACTCGATGTCGTTCACCAGTTCGAACATCGACTGCGCCGGATACAACATCAGGGCGCTGCGGTGGATTTCAGTGAGCATGGGCTGATGCGCGACCGCGTTCGTGAAAAGCGGCGGACTATACCCGATGCGCCCCACCCATGCTCCTTGGGCCCGGGCTCGGAGCCGGTTGTCGCGGGCGTGGCCCGAACACACCCCATGCTATCCTTCGCGTCCTTCTCAAAGTGCCTCGGTGCATGTCCATGACCGGCAAGAAAGCCAAGTCGAGCGGCGGCGGCGTGATCGCCCAGAACCGCAAGGCGGGCTTCGAATACCACATCGAGGATCGCATCGAGGCCGGCATCGCCCTCGAAGGCTGGGAAGTGAAAAGCCTGCGCGCCGGCCGCGCGAGCCTGGTCGACAGCTACGTCTACTTCCGCGACGGCGAGGCCTTCCTGCAGGGCGCACGCATCGAGCCCCTGCCGAGCGCAAGTTCGCACTTCGTGGCCGTGCCCGGCCGCAACCGCAAGCTCCTGATGGGCCGCCGCGAGATCGACAGCCTTATCGGCGGCGTGGAGCGCGAGGGCTACACGGCCGTCTGCACCCGCATGTACTGGAAAGGTCACCTCGTGAAGTGCGAGGTCGCACTCGCCAAGGGCAAGAAGCAGCACGACAAACGCGCCACCGAAAAAGACCGCGACTGGGCCCGCCAGAAGCAGCGCCTCAACCGTCACACCAAATAGCACCTGAACTTTCCGCGATCGCGCGGTCCAACCTGATGCGCAGGGGTGTTACCCTGCGGTTTCACGGGGGCGCTTTGGATTCGACGTGGGTCGCGAAGCCCGATGTGCATGCCGAGAGTGCAATGCCTCTCGTAAATCAACATTGCAAATCGATAGTTGCCAACGACGACAGCTACGCACTCGCTGCTTAAACCCCAGTAGGGTGCCGTCTGACCGGAGCCGTGCCTGCGCGTCCGTCATCAGGCGTCATATCTCGCAGGATCGTGCACGCGTACGTCCGGGACGCGAGCCCTAAAATACACCGGACTCGCTGCTCTCAGTCCCTGCCCGTCGGGTGGAGAGCGGTCAAAACCAGTAGACACGGCTAAGCATGTAGAGCAAACGGCAGAGGGCGCGCGGACGCGGGTTCAACTCCCGCCGCCTCCACCAATTACCCCATATTTCGCCTTGATTTATAAGGAAATCAGATCAAGGCCGCAGACCCTACCTCACCTTTTACCCCACCTTGGGTGGGATCGTGGGCCCGATCACCCTGTCGCGACGACAGGGTATGCCACCTGCGCTCGGTCCTCGCGATACCTGTGTCTTGGAAGGGGACGCTGCAGCCGTGCGCCGGGGGACTGCACCGCGAGCACGCCGGCAAAACCGATGTGCGGATAATCGACTTCGTGGACACCGGCCATCCAGCCCTGCTGCGGACGTGGGACAAGCGGCAACGGGGCTACCGCACAGTCGCTTGTCTACTTTGTCGCAATAGTTGCGACAGTTTGAGCCGCTTGTGCGACGCTAGGCCTATCTGATCGCTCCGAGAGGCTCCCATGTCCGAACGCATCAACGCTCGTCTGTCGCAACCGTTGGCTGAATTCGTGGATCGAATGGTCGGCGAGGCGGGTCTTTACGAAACGCCCAGCGAATACGTGCGCGACCTGATCCGACGCGACATGGAACGGCGTGACGGCCAGTTTGTGCAGGACGCCATCCTTGCCGGGTACCGAGACTTGGCGGCGGGCCGCGTCCTTTCGTCCAGTGGCGACTTCAAGGCCGACATGGAGGTGCTCGACCGCAAGGAAGCCGATGGCTGGAAATGACGTGCCATCACCCGTCACGTTCCTGCTGACCCGGAATGCGGCGCTGGATTTGCGCCGCATCCACACGCGGTCGCGCCGTGAATGGGGCGAAGACGTTGCCGACCAGTACCTCGCCGATCTTTACGCGGTCATGGGCGTTGCTGCCGCCAACCCGGAGAAGGGCCGCTTGCGGCAGTGCCGCTCGGCGCCGTTTCTGATGATTCCAGCGCGGCAGCACTTCGTTATCTACGACCTCGTGCCGCAAGGCATCGCGGTGCTCACGGTTCAACATCAGGTGCGCGACATCGAATCCCTGATCGCGGACCTGACCCCGGCCTTCCACGCCGAAGTCGAGCAGCTGAAACGAAAAGCCTGATCGCACCCGCCACCAATTTCCCTACTGCATGATGCACTGGCCTGGTGACCTCGGCCGGACAGAACTGGCAGGGTTGCCAGCAATAGGGGCTGGCGCGTCCAGACGGCCGCTGGTGCAGTCAGGCTGCAAATCGTCATTGCTTGTCGATTTGCGCCAGGAAGGGCCCGCTTGACTCGGACTCAACGCTGCTTGTACTGCGTCGGACAGTAGCCGCGACTGATCTCGGGATTTCGTAATTTCAGATGCTTTGAGGCACGACCGCTGACCCGCTCACGCCAAAGTTCAAAGCTGCGACGCTTCAGGGAACTGCGCATCAGAAGAATCACCTGCGATTCGTTCAAGCCAAATTGCTGTTCAATCGCTTCAAAGGGCGTGCGGTCTTCCCACGCCATTTCGATGATTCTGGAGTTTTCTTGTTCGGTTAACGCCATTGGCACATTCCTACGTCCACCATATGACCCATGTCCGGCACATTGCCACCGCCTGCCAGGAACGAGCTGAATCGAAGTAACGCCTGCTCGGTCAGTCCGGCACGCCCGACGCCAGCCGCGTCTCGATCCTGTCCAAGGTCAGCACGGCGGCGGGAAAATCGAACCCCTCCACTTCCCGCCAGAGGCGCTCGAAACCCTCCTCGCCGATCAACGCCCGCAGAGCCGGAGGCGCAGCGTGCAGGCTTGCGCGGGCGCGCATGTCATCGGCACGCAACAGCCCGCGCAACTCCAACAGGTAGTCCATGGCACGCACAAACTCCCCGGGCGTGCCAGCCAGCGGTTCGGCCTGCAGCACGCCGCCCACATCACCGGGTGCCACCAGCAAGCGGTCGAGGGTAGCGACCTGCACCGGGACCTCCAGCCAGAAGACACTGCCTTCGCCCGGGAGACTCTCGACACCGGCCGTTCCACCCATCACCTCGGCCAGTTGCCGCGCATTCGAAAGCCCGACGCCAAGGCCGCCGTAGGGGCGAGTGATGGAATCATCACCCTGCACGAAGGGCTTGAAGAGGCGCTCGGCCATATCCTGGCGAATACCTATGCCGGTATCCCGCACCTCGAAACGCAGCCAGAGACCCGGGCCTTCGGACACCGCGCGACGAACAGCCAGCGTGACACTGCCGCTCGGCGTGAACTTGATCGCATTGTCGAAATAATTGAGCAGCGCCTGCGCAACGTGCGCGCCATCGCCCAGCACCCACGGCGGCACATCCGGGGCTACATCGGTAAACACCTTCAACTCCCGCGCCTTCGCGCGGCGCCCGAGCATGGTGGCAATCTCGTTCAACACGGTAGCCGGGGCAAAATCCCGGGGTTCGTAGCGCACATCCCCGGCGGCCAGTCGTGCCACCTCCATCACACTGTCGATGATGCCGGCGAGCGCATCGGTCGCGTCGCGGGCCGTCACGATCCACCGGCGCTGGGACTGCGCGAGCTCGCCCGAGAGCAGGATATCGAGCGCACCCGAAATGTGGTTCAAGGGCGTACGGAACTCGTGGCTCACGTTGCGTAACAGCGCCTCACGCGCGCGGGTCGCGGTATCTGCATCCACGGCGCGTTGCGCGAGCCGCGTGCTGAGGAGTTCGAGCTCTCGCGTGTGGGCGAGATTGTCGGCAAGGCTGCGTGCAAGCAGCAGTTCCTGCGCCTTGCGGTGACTGATATCCCCGACCAGGCCCTGCATACCGCCATGCAGCCCTGCAGCATCGAGAGAGGCGCGCGCCATCACAGTGAGCCAGCGCTCGGTGCCATCCTGCAGGTGGATGCGGAACTCGATGTCGAGAGGTTCGAGGCTGGTTATGGCAGAGCGGAACGCCGCATCCACCTGCGCCCGGTCATCGGGATGCACCTGTACGAGCACGTCGCTGAACCGCAGCTGTGTGCCGGGGGGCAGGCCGAAGCAGGCCAGCGCAACGTGGGAGCAGTCGATGGTGTCGTCGATGACATCCCAGAACCAGACACCCATCCGGGCGCCCTCCAGCGCAAGCCGGAGGCGCCCCTCGGCGAGGATCAGGCGCTCGCGCATCTGCATCGACGCAGAGATATCGAGCAGCAGTGCGATGAATCCGGCAGGCTCGCCCGCCTCGGTACGGATGAGGCGGCAGACGCTGCTCACCCACGCAAGACCACTGTTCTCGCAGTTCAGCCGGAGATCGATGCCGGGAGAGGTGCTCCCCTCGAGCAGGCCATCGAGAACCGCGCGCATGGCCGGCCAATCCTCCGCGGGAACGCATTCGGAGAGATGCCGGCCGAGCAAGGCCTCCCGCGAAAAACCCGTGAGACGGCAGATCTGCTCGTTCACCCGCAGCACGCGCGCATCGAGGCTCAGCTCGAGAACGCAGGCCATGTCCTGCTCGATGAGTGCAGCGAGGCGCTGCTGGTCTTCCCGATGCAAGTTGATGACGGGGACCGGCGGGGCGAGGCGAGAGCTCATGTGATCTGGCTGGCCCCCGCGCGACGTGCGGAAAGACTGGCTTCACGTGCGAGGCGGACGGCTTCGGCGGCGGCTTCGGCGGCCTCGTGGGCAGAGAGCGCCGCCTGTGCGGAAGCCTGCAGGGAAATGTCCTCGGCCTGCTGGGCGGCGGCTGCAGCGGCTGCGGCAGCTGCAGCAGCAGCAGCAGCGGCAGCCTCGGAGGCAGCTTCAGCCGCGGCGGCTGCCGCATCGGCAGCCGCCTCGGCCGCAGAAACGATCGTGCGCTCCGCCGCCTCGCGCGCTGCCTTCGCGGCCGCGCTCGAGGCCTGCGCAGACTTCACCGCCGCTGCCGCAGCCCTTGCTGCAGCCTCCTTGGCATGACCTGTCAGGCTGCGAAGAGACGCCAGCGACTCGTTGTAGCGCTTGTTCACCACCAGATAACTCTGACGGAGATTACCCACCTCGCGCTCCATGTCGGCGAGGCGCGAAAGGATTTTCTGCATGTCGGTGTCACTGCCCATCTGCCGGTTCCTGAACGGGAGCGAAAGAACCCCCGGTTTCATCTACCGCCTTTTTGATCCAGAGCGTCAAGGCATTTCGCGGTAGATAAGGGCTGCACCGTAGTGTGGACGCAGGCTGTTGCACACCTGCCACCGAACTGCGGCTTAGAATGCGGTCGTCTTCCGCAAGGCTTCCCATGGACATCCTGCTGCTCGCCTCGCTGATCCTCCTGAACGGGCTCTTCGCCATGTCGGAGATTTCGCTCGTGACCGCGCGCAAGGCGCGGATGCAGCGGCATATAGACGAAGGGGACAAAGGGGCCGCCGCGGCGGTGGAGCTCGGCCAGAACCCGAACCGGTTTCTCTCCACCATCCAGATCGGCATCACGCTCATCGGTGTGCTGAACGGCATCGTGGGCGAGGCGGCACTGGCGGAGCCGCTGTCGCGGCAGTTGGAGCTCTGGCAGGTACCGGCTCACTACTCCGGCTACATCGCGACGGGCATCGTGGTGCTGGTGATCACCTACTTCACGATTGTGGTGGGGGAGCTGGTGCCCAAACGTATCGGCCAGACGCATCCCGAGCTCCTTGCCCGGCGGGTGGCACGCCCCATCGAGTGGATGGCGCTGGTGGCCAAACCCTTCGTATGGCTGCTGACGGTTTCCACCCAACTGATCCTGCGGCTGCTGGGCGTGAAGGAATCGGGCGTGCTCACCGTCACCGAGGAAGAGATCCACGCAGTGATTGCGGAGGGCACCAGCGCGGGCATCATCGAGACGCAGGAACACGCGATGGTGCGCAACGTGTTCCGCCTGGACGACCGCCCCATCGCCTCGCTCATGGTGCCGCGCAATGATGTGGCCTGCCTCGAGGCCTCAGCACCTTTCGAGAAGAATCTCGCGGTGGTGGCTGCTGCGGGGCATTCGATCTTTCCCGTGGTCGAGGACGGGCTCGACAACCTGCTGGGCGTGGTGGACGTGCGCCGCTGGCTTTCGGGCGCGCTCGCGGGCGAGTCGCGCGCACTCACAGAGCTGGTGCAACCCGCCGCGTTCGTGCCCGAGAGCCTGACGGGCATGGAACTGCTCGAGCGCTTCCGCGGCTCTTCGATGCGCATGGTGTTCGTGGTGTCGGAGTACGGCGAGATCGAAGGCATCGTCACCCTGCACGACCTGATCGAGGCGATCACAGGCGAATTCAGTCCCCACGACCCGGAAGACGTGCAGGCTGTGCAACGGGCAGACGGCTCCTGGCTGCTCGACGGCCAGATCCCGCTGCCGGAGCTCAAAGATCTGCTCGAACTCGACGCCGTGCCGGAGGAAGAGCGCGGGCGCTACCACACGCTGAGCGGGATGATGTTGCTGCTGCTCGGCCGGATCCCGCGCGAGGCGGATGCCGTCAGCTGGGAAGACTGGCGTTTCGAGATCGTCGACATGGACGGCAAGCGCATCGACAAGGTGCTGGCGACTGCCATCAAGGCCGAGCACGCGCGAACAGGCTCATGAACGACACCGCATCGCAACAGCCGCGAGCGGATCGCCCTCCCCATCCGAGTTTCAACGAAGCCCTGCGTTTCTGGCTGAAGCTCGGGTTCCTGAGTTTCGGCGGGCCGGCGGGGCAGATCGCGCTGATGCACACGGAGCTCGTGGAGCGGCGGCGCTGGATCGGCGAGAAGCGTTTTCTCCACGCGTTGAACTACTGCATGCTCCTTCCGGGCCCGGAGGCGCAGCAACTGGCCACTTACATAGGCTTTCTGCTGCACCGGAGCATCGGGGGCGTGGTGGCAGGGCTGCTCTTCGTGCTGCCGTCGCTCTTTGTTTTGATCGGGCTTTCTTGGATCTATGTGACGCTGGGCAACACACCGGTCGTCGCAGGACTGTTCTACGGCATCAAGCCGGCGGTGACTGCGATCGTGCTGCAAGCCGCGTGGCGGATCGGCTCGCGCTCGCTGAAGAACATGGCACTGCGGGGGATCGCCGTGGCGGCCTTTCTCGCCATCTTCGTGCTGCACCTGCCGTTCCCGGCCATCGTGCTGGGTGCGGCGCTGATCGGCGTTGCGGGGGCGCGCTTCGCGCCGGAGTTCTTCCGCGGCAGCGCGCATGGGGCGAGCGCAGCGAGCTATGGCGCCGCAGTGATCGACGATGACACACCGCTCGCAGCACACACGCGTTTTCGCCGCAGCAGGTTGGCAGCTGTGCTGGTGCTGGGTGCTGCAGCCTGGCTGCTGCCGATGGGACTGCTCACGGCGAGCTTGGGCTGGCAGCACATCTACACGCAGATGGGCTGGTTCTTCACCAAGGCCGCGCTGCTCACCTTCGGTGGCGCCTATGCGGTGCTGCCGTATGTGTACCAGGGCGCGGTGCTCCAGTTCGGCTGGCTGAGTGCCACGCAGATGATCGATGGCCTCGCGCTCGGCGAGACCACGCCGGGCCCGCTCATCATGGTGGTGGCGTTCGTAGGATTCGTCGGGGCGTGGGGTGCGCTTCCCTTCGGCACGGAGCATGCCCTTGCGGGCGCCGCACTCGCCGCGCTGCTGGTGACGTGGTTCACCTTCCTGCCCTCATTCGTGTTCATCCTTGCGGGGGCACCGCTGGTGGAATCCACGCACGGGAACTTGCACTTCAGCGCGCCACTCTCGGCCATCACCGCGGCGGTGGTGGGCGTGGTGCTGAACCTGGCGCTGTTCTTCGCGTGGCATGTGTTGTGGCCGCAGGGCTTCGGTCGCGCCTTCGAGTGGCCCGCAGCGGTGCTGGCCGTGCTGGCTGCGGTGGCGTTGCTCTATTGGAAGCGGGGCGTGATCGAAGTGCTCGCCGCTTGCGCGGGCTGCGGGTTGCTGTTGTCGCTGCGCTGACTCTTCACGGCATTCGCATCGCCGCCACACAGGCCATCAGCGCAAACACGGCAGCTGCCACGAAGGTGGCCGGCGCACCCACCAAACTCCACAGCCCGCCCGCCATCACGCTCGCCAGCAGCAGCGCCATTGCGCTGCTGCAGTGCAGCACACCAAACGCCGTTCCCCGCATAGACGCAGGCGCCACATCCGCCACCATGGCCGCGATCACGCCCTGTGTGGCGCCCATATGCAGCCCCCACAGCAGGATGCCCGCCCCGAACGCCCACCCACCGACATCGAGAGCAAGCAGCACGTCCGCCAACACCAGCACGGCCAGCCCCGCCACCAGCAAGCCGCGGCGACCGAGCCGGTCAGAGATATGCCCCAGCGGCCAGGCCGAGAGCGCATAGGTCACGTTCAACACCACAAGCACCAGCGGCACCTGCGCCGCGGGCAGTCCCATGTCACTCGCTCGCAGCAGCAGGAAAGCCTCGGAAAAACGCGCCAGCGACAGCAGCGCACCCAGCCACGCTACCCGCCAGAACGCGGGCGGCAGCGCAGCGATGTCGTGACGGTGCAAGCCCGTACTGCGGCGCGGCGCCGGCCGCGTGTGTTCGGGCTCCTGCACCAGTAACACGATCAGCAGCACCGCGAGCGCGGCGGGCACCACACCCGCCCAGAGCACGGCGCGGATGTCGCCATCCAGCACCGTCATCAGGAAGACCGCCGCGAGTGGACCGATCACGGCACCGACCGTGTCGAGCGACTGGCGCAAGCCGTAGGCAGCACCCCGCAGCGCTTCGGGCGTGACGTCCGCGAGCAGCGCGTCGCGCGGCGCGCCACGGATGCCCTTGCCAATGCGGTCCGCCACGCGCGCGAGCAACACCGTACCCACACCGGAGGCAAGCGGGAACAGCGGCTTCGACAAGGCGGCCAAACCGTAGCCGGCAAGGATCAGCGGCTTGCGCTTGCCCACCCTGTCGCTCAACACGCCGGCGAAGACACGCATCAGGCTGGCGGTGGCCTCGGCGATGCCTTCAACC
>Ga0315902_10010990_pt1 | contig 11940 bp, 8 predicted proteins | sample LakEriMetagenome_9_FD_203523 | JGI IMG/M metagenome (GOLD analysis project Ga0315902, IMG submission 203523) | Freshwater fungal communities from buoy surface, Lake Erie, Ohio, United States - Buoy 12 MA117 | ecosystem: Environmental > Aquatic > Freshwater > Lake > Lake biofilm | place: USA... | reverse complement strand
ATTATCGCAGATGCTACCAACATGGTCAATGAGTCAAACGAGGCTAATAATATCGCTTCGATAGCAATCTCCGTTTCGAATGTTCAAACAACACCCGATGTCGGAATTTCAAATGTGGCTGTATCATCCTCATCAGCTGCTGCAGGCAGCATCTTTACGCTTTCCTGTCTTCAATACGTTTCTATTGCATCCATAGCGGCAACCGATGTATTACTTCAATACCGCTGGGGGAACTCGCCCAATTACTCCTCTACATTTCAATTACTCGGCATCGATTACAGCTCGCTTGGCGGTGGTGACGCTGATGACCCGGAAGACTTCTCTTTTCCAATCCCTACAGGGGTTGGCCAACGATACCTTTTCCTCATCGCCGATGTGAATAATGTCATTTCAGAGAGCAACGAAAACAACAACATCGTTGTGATTCCAATCAATGTGGTATCAGCATTCCCGGAAGAAGATAGTCAAGCAGAAAAATTTGCAGCTCAAAACAAAATGGACGAGAGTAGTCCCGCTGTGTTTCCAAATCCTGCAACTACTTCTATTCGCATCGATAGCCACGGATTCAACTGGAATCAGCTCTCAATCTTAGATAGCAGAGGCTCTATTGTCAAACAGATAACTGAAAACACAAAAGAATCTTTCTCAGAAATCGACATCTCCGAGCTGCCGGCAGGTGTCTATTTGTTGCGCTTCGCCAATCGCGAATCAACACGAATATGTCGACTCATCATTGAGTAAGCTACTTGATGATACGCAACGTGCGATGGCCTTTCTCCGTTAAACACTCCAGAAAATACACCCCCTTCGGGAGTTCATCAACTTCAAGTGAAAGCATGCGTTCACCATTTGAAAGACCGTAGGGTGCGAATCTTCGAATAACCCGACCGGCGGCATCAAACATTCGGAACTGAACCTCTCCTGGTTCATTTAACCGCAGTCGAATATTCAATTGCTGATCCAACGGAAGCGGCCAAGCCTCTATAAATGCAATTCCGTCCCACTCCTCTATATCGGTAATCAGTATCGTCTCACACTCAGTTGCACTGCATCCGAAAATGATCTCATCATAATAAGTTGCACAAATTTCATACGGCCCCGGATTCGCGTACGTATGCGATCCGGTTGGGCTAGTTAAGGGTAATGAGCCGTCACCCCATTCGAGAAAATAGCCGGGAGTGCTTGCTCCGGTTCCCGACAACGTGACAAAAACTTCATTTCCAAGTTGACTTATGGATAGATCCACAGCACAAGGGCCGGATCCATTGGCAACCTCAACGGTTGTGCATTCAGTTATTTGACAGCCGATCGGATTGCTCAGGTCGGTATAAATTCCACAGATCTCATATGTTCCCGCCGCAACATATGTATGCTGCGCCGGCAAACCAAAATCGCCCTCTGAACCATCGCCCCAGGTAAAATAATACTCAGGATCTGCAGCACCCGCCGCCAGAACATCAATAGTGACATCTAAATCGCTGACCGTGGGAACAAAATTGAATACACAATCACTCGCAAATGGGTCAACATTTACTTCTATGCAACTGCTCGTTTGGCACTCGCTATTAGCAGCAGATCCATAGTAAATACATGCCTCATATAAGCCTGTATTGGCGTAGGTATGTTGAGCTACAGGATTAGTATCAAACGAACCATCGCCCCAGTTAATGATGTACTGAACATCCGACGTTGCAGTGCCGTTGATAGTAGCGGTCGCCGTTTGATTATTCAACGAAACTTGCAAATCAACATCACAAGCCACTCCTTCGCCGAAAATTTCTATTTCATGACATTGAAACAATTCGCACGGCAAGGTCGGATCGGCATCATACATCTGCACACAAACATTATAGATACCCGGCGCGCCATATACGTGCATAGCTGCGTCTGCTGTGACAACAGGACTTCCATCGCCCCAATCAATGGTATAAATCGGAACTGAGGTATTATCGCTAAAAGCCTGCAATGCCGCGGCGTACTCAACCGTTTGAACAGTGAAATCCATTATGCAGGATCCACCTGTAAGAATAATGGAGTCAAGCGAAAAGAAATAGCAATTAGGATTATCCAAATCGTTGTAGTAGTAGTAAATCACATACTGATCTACAATTTGGTAGTTGTGCTCAAAAAAGGGTGTTGATGCCGTATCAATTGTCCCATCACCCCAGTCAATCACGTACTGCGGATTAAGTGCGCCACTTGCCACAAATTCAACTGTCACATAGGATCCCGTTCCTCCAAAATTCAGATAAGCAGAACACTGACTCTTGACACTTTGAGCCACAACGAGGAAACACAGGAATGCGAACAGCTTTTTCATAGTCGTCTTGGTTTGATTTCAACAAACTTACAAAGTCGCGCTTCGAATTGCACGCCGTTATAAAAAAACAAGAGGCTGCCCATTGGCAGCCCCAAGTCACTAAACCTTTAACCAAAACCTACCCACTTGAGTTGGGAAGAGTCTTGCATATGAAACCAACTAACGCCCCGAACGGTTCACGGAACACAAAAAAAAATTACTTTTCCGCCTTTATCCAACTCCAATCACTATGCGGGTCATTATTCAACGTGTCAAAAGAGCATCGGTTACCATTGAAGAGTCTGTCACTTCATCTATCGGTACAGGCCTATTGATTTTAGTAGGAATCGAAGAGAATGACACAGGAGAAGACGCTATTTGGCTCGCTCAGAAAATCATGGCGATGCGTATTTTTTCAGATTCGGAAGGCAAAATGAACCTCGACATCACACAGGCAAGCGGCCAAATACTAGTAGTAAGCCAGTTTACGCTCCACGCACAAACGAAAAAGGGTAACAGACCTTCCTTCATACGCGCCGCTCGTCCCGAAAAAGCTATTCCTCTTTATACCCATTTTATTGAACAACTGAATATTCTCTCAGCGACACCGGTACAAACCGGAACATTCGGCGCTATGATGGACGTTGAACTCATCAACGACGGGCCCGTCACCATCTGGATGGACTCAGCAGCGAAGGAATAATATGCCCTTTCTTTAAAGCAAAGACAAGAATATGCTTGTGCGATTATTCAGGGTGTAACTACCTTCGGCGCATGCTCGATAAAGACATACTCTACCTAAAAGGAGTGGGGCCACAGCGCGCTGAAGTGCTGAAGGCCGAGTTGGGCATACGAACCTGGGAAGATCTTTTGGAGTACTTCCCGTTCCGATACATCGATCGATCGCAAATTACCCGCATAGCTGATGTCCAAAGCGATGCAGCCAATGTTCAACTTATCGGTCAAATCATTTCTACTCGTGAAATCGGTGTGGGCAATGGCAAACGACTTACTGCTATTTTCCGTGACGAGAGCGGCGACATTGAACTCGTTTGGTTTAAAGCACTCAAGTGGCTTACTCAAAGCTTAAAGCTAAATCAGCAATACGTTCTTTACGGTCGGCCAACCGAATTCAAAGGGCGATATAATATAACACACCCTGAGCTTGAGTTACTGGAAGATGCGCGCATCACACAGGGAAGCGAACTCAAGCCCGTCTACAACACTACTCAGAAATGCACCGCGAAAGGCCTACACAGCAATGGCATCGCAAAACTTACACGGCAGCTCATTGAAGATGCTAAACCCGTTGTACCGGAAAATTTGCCCGACTACATTCTTGAGCGCTTCAAACTTATGCCACGCAATGAGGCTGTAGCCCAGGTGCACATGCCCTCAACGCTTCCGCTGCTCGAAGCAGCTCGCCGACGACTCAAATTCGAAGAGCTGTTCTACATTCAAATACAACTCGGCAAACAAAAGCTCAGTAATACGCAACAAGAGCGTGGTGTTGTATTCGAAAAGGTTGGTGAAATATTCAACGCATTCTATCACCGGTATTTACCCTTCGAACTGACAGGTGCGCAAAAGCGAGTAATAAAAGAAATACGCGCAGACGTGGCGCGTGGTCATCACATGAACCGATTGATTCAAGGCGATGTGGGAAGCGGAAAAACCATTGTTGCACTGCTTTCTGCGCTACTCGCTATTGATAACGGCTATCAGGTTTGCCTCATGGTTCCAACCGAAATACTGGCCATGCAGCACTTCGCATCTATCAGCGAATTGCTAAAACCAACCGGAGTCGAGGTTGCATTACTGAAAGGTTCAACTCCCAAATCGGAACGCAAAAAAATTCACGCAAAACTCGAATCGGGTGAACTCCCCTTCATTATCGGGACACATGCCCTTATTGAACCAACCGTGAAGTTCATCAATCTTGGCCTTTGCATTATCGACGAACAACATCGCTTTGGTGTGGCTCAACGCGCATCACTCTGGAAAAAAGCTGCGTTGCCGCCTCATGTAATTGTAATGACCGCAACACCCATTCCGCGAACCCTCGCTATGACACTTTATGGCGACCTCGACATCAGTGTAATTGATGAGTTACCACCCGGACGTAAACCGATTAAAACCGATTGGAAAACCGACGCCAAGCGGTTGGAAGTTTTTCAGTTCATGGAAAATGAAATTCGAAAAGGACGACAGATCTATATCGTTTATCCGCTCATCGCAGAGAGCGAAGCCATGGATTACAAAGACTTGGAAGACGGATACGAGTCGATTGTGCGACGCTTCCCACTTCCTCACTATCGGGTAAGCATTGTGCACGGCCAGATGAAAGCGGAAGCGCGCGATTACGAAATGCAAAACTTCGTAGAAGGTAAAACTCAAATTCTTGTTGCAACCACGGTGATTGAAGTTGGCGTTAATGTTCCCAATGCTTCTGTTATGATTATCGAAAGCGCCGAACGTTTTGGTCTCTCCCAATTGCACCAGCTGCGCGGGCGTGTAGGAAGAGGTGCAGAACAGAGCTATTGCATTCTCATGACTGGCGTGAAAATCAGCAAGGATAGTCGTACCCGACTTGAGACGATGGTCCGTACCAACGACGGATTCGAAATTGCAGAAGTCGATTTGCAGTTACGCGGGCCAGGCGATTTATCGGGCACACAACAAAGTGGCCTTCTCGATTTAAAGATTGCTGATCTGGCCAAAGACCAAGTAATGCTCTCCGCCGCGCGCGAACTGGCACTCGAAATTCTCGATGAAGACCCCAACATGGAAATGCCAAAAAACAGATGCATTGTGGAAGAGGTCAAAAAGATCAAGAAGAAAAAGACAGACTGGAGCAATATATCATGATAGGTGCGAGGTGCGAAGTGCAAAGCATTTAACTTAGTGACTAACTTGGCCCCCTAGATTATCGCACATCGCACATCGCACATCGCACATCGCACATCGCACATCGCACATCGCACATCGCACATCGCACTTCGCACTTCGCACATCGCACTTCGCACTTCGCCCTTAAATTAGCACCATGAATCTCGACCTCACCGGAAAAACCGCAGTAGTATGCGGATCAACTCAAGGAATTGGCTGGGCTGCTGCTCAAGAACTAGCGATGATGGGCGCTCGCATTGTTTTAATTGCGCGTGATGAAGAAAAGTTGAAAGCCTGCCTGCCACAATTATCCGCGCAACAAGGTCAGCATCACACCTACCTCGTGGCCGACTTTGCTCATCCACAATCAGTCGAAGAGGCCATTCAAAAATTCACTGGTAACGACGAGGCCCAAATCCTCATCAACAATACGGGTGGCCCTAACCCCGGTCCGGCCATCGATGCGCATATCGACGATTTTCGTAAAGCATTCAACGCACACCTGGTTTGCAATCAGATTCTCGCACAAGCATTGGTACCGGGAATGAAAAAAGCAGGCTATGGACGAATTATAAATGTGATTAGCACTTCGGTAAAACAGCCGCTCCCCAACTTGGGTGTGAGCAATACGATACGAGGCGCAGTAGCGAACTGGTCGAAAACGCTCGCTATGGAATTGGGCCGTTTCAACATTACTGTAAACAACGTTTTGCCGGGCGCCACTCAAACCGGGCGACTCGAACAAATCATTCAAAACAAGGCGACCAAAATGGGTTCTACGGCAGAAAATGTTACTCATGAAATGGCAGAAGAGGTGCCCATGAAGAGACTGGCTGAACCTCAGGAAATAGCCAATGCCATTGCCTTTCTGGCATCCCCTGCTGCATCGTACATCAATGGAATCAATGTGCCGGTCGACGGTGGTAGAACATTGTGCCTGTAGGTTATTTCTGGCATGACGGACAAATCCCACTCACGCTAAAATTCGTCTCTGATACTTTGTAATTGCGTGGTAACTTGAACTCGGGTATAACACTCTCTAAGCATGTTACCGCATTGCATTGCGTGCAATGAAAATGAACGTGATGATGCGAATGAACGTGCGCATGTCCGTCGCCCTCGCACGAATTACATCTGGCATATCGAACAACTCCATCCAAGTGAACAACACGATGAATGTCGCCTTCATTCTCCAGCCGATCCAATACACGATACACAGTGACCCGATCGCACACTCCTTCCGTCTGCTCCTGAATTTCCGACTGCGACAAAGCCCTGCCCGCCTCTGATATCAGGCCGAGTATGAGTTGTTTGGTTGGTGTGTTTCTTACCTGCTTCATCACAGATAATAGAGTAATCTGATTTAGGAAATGTAACTCTTGGCCTTATCAAGCACAATTTGCAAGCCTCCGGTATTCGTGCCACCGGCTGTAGCAAAAAATGCCTGACCACCACCACCACCGTTAATCTCCTTTGCCAACTCGCGTATGATGGTTCCGGCATTCAAATTTTTCTCTGCTGCCAGCGATTCGGAAATAACGCACGTGATAGTAGCCTTGCCATTCGATTGCGATGCAAACATGCCAAACAATTTTGCGTGCTCTCCTTTCAACTGAAATGCTACGTCTTTTAACTCGGCAGCATCCAATTCTACATGCTCAGCGATAAATTCTACATCTCCAACATGAGTGATCTTCGACTTCAGCTCCTGCTTTACCTGAGCTGCCTTTTCCTTGTTGAATTTTTCAATTTGTTTTTGCAACTCACTATTGCGTGCCTGCAAATCTGTGATTGACTTCATGACGTCTTTCGCCTTCAACGTTTGGCGAATTTGATCTAACAACTCCAATTCGGAATTGATGAATTCAAATGCTCCGCTGCCTGATATGGCCTCGACACGCCTTACACCGGCCGCTACAGCTCCCTCACTCTGTATCCGGAACATACCTATTTCGCCGGTGCTTCGCACATGCGTTCCCCCACAAAGTTCAACGCTGTTTCCGAACTTAATTACACGAACCACATCGCCATACTTCTCTCCAAACAACATCATGGCTCCTGTCTTACGCGCGTCTTCAATAGCCATACTCCTATTCTCCTCGAGCGAATAGTTTTTGCGAATACGCTCGTTCACTAACAGCTCTACGCGAGCCGCTTCCTCGTCCGTCATTTTCGCAAAATGAGAAAAGTCGAATCGCAAATAATCAGGACTCACCAAAGACCCCTTCTGCTCCACATGCGTTCCCAATACTTCACGGAGCGCCTCATGAAGCAGGTGAGTAGCGCTGTGATTAGCGGTGATATTCGCTCTGCGCTCTCCCTCCACCCGTGCTGTAAAATTCCCTTCAACCTTTTCAGGCAAAGCATCGGTGAAGTGCACCACAAGATTATTCTCCTTGCGTGTGTCGGTGATCACAACCACATCATTGGGCGAAATAAGTCGTCCTGTATCACCAACCTGACCTCCACTTTCGGCATAGAAAGGAGTCTTGGACAATACAAGTTGAAAGGACTCTTTGCCCTTCGCCTTTATCTTTCTATACTTTAGAATGCGCGTCTCACACTCCAGTTCGTCGTAACCAATAAATTCCGAATCTCCCTCTGCTAATACAACCCAGTCCTCTGTTTCCAACTTAGTCGCTGCACGACTGCGTTCCTTTTGCTTCTGCAACTCTGCTTCAAATGCTGCTGTATCAATTCGCTTCTTGCCTTCCCCCGCTATCAACGCAGTAAGGTCAGCCGGAAAACCAAAGGTGTCGTACAATTCAAAAACCACCTTACCGTCAATTACATCACCCGACGTTTTGCGAATAATCTCATCGAGCAACTGAATTCCTTTATCAAGCGTACGCAAGAAACTCTCTTCTTCCTCGCGAATCACTTTACTCACCAGGGATTGTCCGTTCTTAATTTCCGGAAAAAAGTCGCCCATCTCATCCGCAAGCACCGGCACCAACTGGCAGATAAAAGGTTCTTTCAACCCCAAAAAACTGTAACCATAGCGAATGGCTCGGCGAAGAATTCGACGTATCACATAACCCGCTCCTCCGCTGGATGGCAACTGTCCATCAGCAATCGCAAATGAAACAGCACGCACGTGATCCGCAATTACGCGCATAGCTACATCGCGCTTCTCAGCTGTGCGCTCGTATTTCTTTCCGCTGATTTCTTCCACTTTGCGAATGAGCGGAGTGAAAACATCGGTATCATAATTCGACTGAACACCCTGCAAGGCCATGCACAAACGCTCGAAACCCATCCCTGTGTCAACATGCTTCGCAGCCAGCGGAATTAAAGAACCATCAGCCCGACGTTCAAATTGCATGAACACGTTATTCCATATCTCTACCACCTGCGGATGATCATTATTCACCAACGTTTTACCGTCCACATTGGCGCGCTCTTCATCCGAACGAATGTCAATGTGTATCTCCGAGCAAGGACCACACGGACCCGTATCGCCCATTTCCCAAAAGTTATCTTTCTTGTTGCCACGCAAGATGCGATCTTCCGAAATGCGCTCCTTCCAGATATCATAAGCCTCCTGATCAAACTCCAAATTCTCGGACGCATCACCTTCAAAGACAGTGACGTACAAACGATCAGTCGGAATTTTATAGACATCGGTTAGAAGCTCCCAGGCCCACGCTATGGCATCTTGCTTAAAGTAATCACCGAATGACCAGTTACCCAGCATCTCAAACATGGTGTGATGGTATGTATCAACACCTACCTCTTCCAGGTCATTGTGCTTTCCGCTTACACGCAAGCACTTCTGCGTATCAGCCACACGAGGGTATTTAATTGCTTCGTTGCCCAAGAACCAATTCTTGAACGGGGCCATGCCGCTATTAATAAACATGAGAGTAGGATCACCCTTTACCACCATAGGAGCAGATGGCACTATTACGTGTCCTTTCGATTGAAAAAAATCCAGAAATTGCTGGCGTATTTGTCGCGAAGTAATCTTTGTCATATCAGGCGCGAATGTAGCACGCCACCACCAAAGCAACATTGTTTTCCAAGCAATTCAAAGCAAGAAAAATTGACACTTTTTTAAACGAATTACTTTGGTTACATTCGCGAAACTAAATGCCGCGCCTCAAATACAAATTCAACCCCAGCACGCTCAATTTCGAGAAGATTAGCTATGGTATTCGGGACTATACCCTGAGTGCACTTCGCTACCTATTCGCAGGCCTCGTAATTGGAGCTATCGGCGTAGTTCTTTATGCTTCCTTCTTCAAAGATCCGGAAACAGCTCGTTTAAGCCGAGAAGTGAAATTCCTGAAAAATCAAATAGAAGACCTCAACCAGCAAATTGACACATTAGAATTATTTGCCTCCGATTTGCAAGACCGCGACGATAATGTTTACAGAAGCATTTTCGGAGCAGAACCCTTTCCGGATCACCTGCGACGAAGCGGTGTTGGTGGAAGCGACCGATACAAGGCTGTTAAAGGATATGATAACAGCGAGGACATAATCGAAATCCAAAAAAGAATCAATAGACTACAGCGAGCACTGGTTGCTCAGAGCAAATCGTACGAAGAAGTATATGAGCTCGCGAAATCCAAAGACACTATGTTGGGTTGCATTCCGGCCATTCAGCCGGTATCCAATAAGGATCTCAAACGACTCGCCTCCGGTTTTGGAATGAGAATTCACCCCATTTACAAAATTGCTAAAATGCACACGGGACTCGATTTCACAGCCGATATTGGAACTGAAATCTATGCTACAGGTGACGGGGTTATCGAATCGATTGAAAGCAAATTTTCCGGTTACGGAAACCACGTAATCATCAATCACGGATTCGGATACGAGTCGCTCTATGCCCACATGAGTCGAATAGCTGTTACAGCAGGGCAAAGGGTAAGAAGAGGCCAAATCATCGGTTACGTAGGCAACACGGGAGCATCCACCGGCCCTCACCTCCATTACGAGGTAATGAAGAACGGTGAAAAAGTAGACCCATCATTTTATTTCTACAACGATATTACACCGGAGCAATATGAAGCTATGCTGAAAAGATCAGCAAATGCTAAACAAAGCTTCGACTAATCCGCGAATACACCATGATTACCAAATCATTCGAAATAGAAAAACTGTATTACTCCATAGGCGAAGTAGCCGATATGTTCGAAGTGAACGCATCGCTCATCCGATTTTGGGAGAAAGAATTCCCGCAATTACAACCGCGTAAAAACAACCGTGGTAATCGCGTTTATTCTAAAAAAGACCTGGATCTATTCAAGAAGATACACCATCTTGTAAAAGAAAAAGGCTTCACGCTCGAAGGCGCAAAAAATGCTCTTCGCACAAAATCAGAGCCTACAGAACATGAAGTATTAACCGATCGGTTACTCAGCATCAGAAGTGAGTTGCTCAGTATTGCGAGTTCATTGCAATAACCGCACACACTAGTTATGCCTCAAGGCCTTGTCATTAAGTCAACCGGTAAAAACTACGACGTTCTAAACGACCTCGGCAAGATTATCCAATGCCAGGTTCGCGGTAAAATTCGCTTAGAAGGGCGATCTACGACCAATCCGGTCGCAGCAGGCGACAAAGTGGACTATACCCTCGAAAACGAATCCGAAGGAAGCATCAACTTCATCCATCCGCGCAAAAACTACATCATTCGCAAATCCGTTAACCTCTCTAAGGAAGCACAAATAATCGCTACGAATCTCGATTGTGCCATCCTCGTTGTTACCACCACCCGCCCCCAAACAACACCGGGCTTCATAGATCGCTTTCTCATAACGGCTGATGCCTACGACATACCGGCAGTATTACTCTTTCATAAAATCGACCAATACAACGAAAAGGAACGCAAGGAAATGTTGGCGCTGGCAGAAGTGTACAGAAGCATTGGCTATCGATGCATTTTCTCTTCACTTCACACCGGCGAAGGATTGGGTGAAATTCAATCGCTCATCGAAAACAAAATCACCCTGATCAGCGGACACAGTGCTACAGGCAAGTCATCGCTTGTAAACCATTTCATTCCGGGCAAAGATCTGCGCATCGGAGAAGTAAGCGAGTCGAGCAACAAAGGCCAGCACACTACGACATTCGCGGAAATGCATCAGTTACCATTCGGAGGGTTTTTAGTGGATACTCCGGGTATCAAAGGTTTTGGCTTAGTCGACATACCCAAAGAAGAACTGCATCATCACTTCCTTGAATTCTTCGAACTGCTTCCCGAATGCAAATACCACAATTGCCTTCACCTCAACGAACCGGGTTGCGCAGTGCGAAAAGCGCTGGCAGAAGGCCGAGTGGCTCCGTCGAGATACAATAGCTATGTATCCATGTACAACGACGAAGAGGAACGCAGCGTTTATCGCAACGGTTAAAACTTCACACGCAGCGAAACCATGAAGTTGCGCATCGCCTGTGGATAATAAAACCGCTCTGTAACCAAATCTCCATAGATATAGCTATAGGTATAGCCATTGGAGATATACTCTTTATTCAAAACATTATTTACCCAAACATCGAAACCAAAAACCTTGTCGAATGCCACAAACTCCACGGATGCTCTGGCGTCATTCACGAAATATTCCGGCAACATCCGATCAAAAATCCCCGTGTTATCAAGGTATTGCTGACCTACATGCTTAAGCATCCATGCAACTTCAAAGTAGCGTAATCGCTTATCAGACTTTGACTCATATCGCCAACCTAACTGTGCAGCACCTATCCAACCAGGAGAAAATGCAATCCTTGTATCCTTGTAAGTG
>Ga0315902_10010989_pt1 | contig 11940 bp, 9 predicted proteins | sample LakEriMetagenome_9_FD_203523 | JGI IMG/M metagenome (GOLD analysis project Ga0315902, IMG submission 203523) | Freshwater fungal communities from buoy surface, Lake Erie, Ohio, United States - Buoy 12 MA117 | ecosystem: Environmental > Aquatic > Freshwater > Lake > Lake biofilm | place: USA... | reverse complement strand
CCCGCAGGCATTAACACGAACGAGTCGTCGCCCGGCGCCCGGGCGGCGGCACCGGAGTGTCGCAGACCTGAAATTGCCACGGCGAGCACGCGTCAGCGGAGCGATTCGAGTAGGTACTCATGGTCCGTGAAGGAGCGATCCGACCTCACTTTAGCATGTCCCGCAGCATCGGCAGCTGCGTGGAGATGAACACCAGTACGGAGAGACCGACGTAGAAGAGTCCGCAGAGCAGCAACCCCAGCTGGCTGTACCAGCGCGGCCGCACCGCCGCGTGGAGCAGGGTGCGATTCAAACCGAGCAGCTGGAAGGCCGTGACCCCCAGCGCGACGTTGTTCAGGTTCGCGACCACCAGCACCATGAGCTTCGGGGTGCCGTAGCGGGCGAAGATCCATGCTCCGAGGAAGGACCACCCGACGTAGAGGACGAGGATGGAGTAGTACACGTAGCGGATCTGGTCGACCGCCAGCCGCTCGCGGGCCCGGCGGCTGACGGACCAGCAAACGTCCGTCCACATCCGCGTGAACGTGTCCACGATCGACATCTGGCTCGGCAGCAGCACGAGCAGCCCGACGAGCAGCATGCCGATCCACAGCACCCCCGCGAAGGCCGCGGAGAACTGGGGCGCATTTCGCATCCCGTCGGCGGAGATCACCGAAAGCGCCCAGCGCATCTGCTCCGGATTCGAGGAGAGCGGCGAGTGATGGGAAAACTGGAGCGAGATCAGCGCGGGCAACGCCATGCCGACGAAACAACCCGGAGCCCAGACCAGCACCTGGTCGGAAAGGATATACCTCCACCACGCGCGCCACCGGCGCAGGTTCTCGGCGGTCGGCGGAAAGGTCTTGCCGACGTGACTCAGCGTGACGTTCCGCCCGCCGACCGCGCTGGGGATCGCCCCGACCTTGCTGCCCATGCCCCACCCCTGATCCCGGACGAAGTTGCTGTAGAGCGCGTTGCCCAGCCCCCCGCCGCCCGCGTAGCCGGCGAAGGCACTGATGACCGCGATGCTCCCCAAGGCCACAACCGGCCAGGAGCCATCGGCGAGGAAGGCGGCGAAGACGTTACGCACCTCCTCCCCTCCCTGCGGCGCCACGGTGGGCACCGCGCCGAAGCGCAAGAAACCGCTGCCGACCTTCCACCAGTTCGACGCGTCGACGAGAAAGATCCCGACGATCAGGCAGAAGCCGAGCACGACGAACACCTTCACGGCCATGACCGCCCGCAGCGAATTGTAGACCTTTCCGCCCACGCAGATCGGGATGATCACCAACGCGAGACAGAGGTAGGCGTAGGTCGTGACGAGCGACGCGTCCGCCGATGACGGGGGCCGGCCCAATTGCAGGGCGACGACCGTGGCGCCCGCGTGGGTCGACAGCGCGGGAATCAGCGACCCGACCGAGAGCAGCATCAGGACGCCAACCCAGAAACGGGGCCCCGGCCAAAGTCGGGCAAAGCCGGTCGTGACCGGCTCGCCGCAGTACAGCGCGTAGCGGCCGCATTCGATGTTATAAAAGACCTGTAGGACGATGGCGATGGTGGCGAGCCACAGGAGCGATCCACCGTAGCGGTTCGTAATGTCGGGGCCGAACAGCCATTCGCCCCCGCCAATCTGCATGCCCATCATGACCAGCCCCGGGCCGATGAAGCTCCGCCAATTTTTCCAGCCGAGCGGCTGGGGCTCCGGCAAGTCGTCGCTCCCCCACGCCGGCAGTCCGTTCCCGGACGCACGATCAGGAGCGGGACGTTCAACCGGGGACATGGCTGGAGGTTACCGAGGACGCGACCCGCCGTCCGCCGTTTTTGGCGTGAAATGCAACGATTTCCCGTTGGCGCATGGGCACCCGGAGCGTGGGCGAAAGGGTCCCTAGCGACGCGCGAAGGACTTGGGGGACATCCCCATGAAGGCGCGAAAGGTCTGGTTGAAGTGGCTGACGCTGTCGAAACCCACCTCCAAGGCCACTTGCGTCACATTGAGCCGGCCCTCCCCAAGCAGCGCCGCCGCTCGATGGATGCGGTATCCCTGCAGGTACTTCACCCACGAGAGATTGAGGGTCTGACGGAACAGCGCCTTCAGCCGCGACTCGCTCACCCCGGCTGCCCGGGCGACCTCCTGCGCGTAGACAGGGTCCGCATGATGCTCCCGGAGAAAGTGCAGCGCCTTAATCACCGGTCCCCACTCGACGTCGGAGGACTCCCCGCCCACGGAAAGCCCGCGCGACTCCTCCCACCGGAGCAGGTCCACCATCTGCTCCAGCAGCAGCGAGCGCAACCGGACGTCGCGGCCGAAGCGTTGACCGCGGAACTCGTCGAGCATCGTCTCCAGGTGGGCGGTGAACCGGGCGCGGAGCTGCCGCGGCAGCCGCACGAGGCGCTCGCGGAGGCTCCGGCTCGCCGTGAAGCGCCGCAGGATGCGGACGCCGTCGTTCACCGGCCCGATGTCGACCAGCGCCGCCGGGAGGAAGTACACCGTGATCGCACGGTGCGGGTACGTCTTGATGCGCCCCCAGTGAGGAACCTCCGGCCCGAGCAGGAGGAGGTCGCCGGGCAGGCGGGCCGCTTCCTCATTCCCCACGAACGAGGTGCCCCCTCCCTTGAGAATCAGGTTGAACTCGCAATACGGGTGCCGTTCGGGATGGGGAACCGGCGGTCCCGAGGTGACGAAGCCTTCGCGCACCCAGATCGGGCTGGCGTGGTTGAGGGGCTGACGCGACTCCATGACGTCGATCAGCCACGCCAATTCACTGGGTCGAGTCTTGCGCGCCTTGATCTGCGCCATTCGCGGACTCTTCACCAGACCGGTTCCTTGGTCACGAACAATTCCTCGACCACCGCGCTCGCACGCGGACACCGTCGGCCGCCGCGCCTCCCGCCGGCCGGGATCGCGCCCGGGGTTCACCGCCGCCCGCATCCGCGCGCGCCCAACGCGCACCACGGCACCTGCCGCGCGCCACGGCGCGCCACGGCGCACCGCCGCACCGCCGCGCCGGCCGAATGCAAGGGCGTTCCCATCCACGGCCTCAGAAGTCCCGGATGTACCCCGCCAGCCAGCCGCCATCCACGGGGAGAATCGCGCCGTTGATGTACGAGCTTTCCGGCGCCGCGAGGAAGAGCGCGGCGTTCGCGATCTCCTCACAGTTGCCGGGGCGGCCCAGCGGTATGTGCGCGAGCAGCGCCTGCACGCGTTCGCTGAACTTCCCGTCCGGCGCGTAGAACAGCTTCTTCGTGCCTTCCGTGAGGATCGACCCCGGCGCGATGCAGTTCACCCGAATGCCCTGCGGGCCGAGTTCGAGCGCCATCGAGCGCGTGAGGTTCACCACCCCCGCCTTCGCCGCGACGTAGGGCGACTGGAGGCGCGCCGGCACCAACCCAAGCACCGAGGCGATATTGATGATCCGGCCTCCACGTCCTCCCACCATGCGCCGCGCCCCGGACCGGCTCACCAGGAACAGTCCGGTGAGGTCCACCTTCAGGATACGCTCCCACTCCGCCAGCGGAAACTGGTCGATGTTCACGCGGTGCACCAGGGAGTTCACGCCTGCGTTGTTCACCAGGATGTCGAGACGGCCGCAGGCCCGCATGACGTCCACCATCGCGGACTCCACCTCCACCTCATCCGTCACGTCCATTCGCACCGCCATCGCACCAGGCGTCGCCGCCGCACACGCGCGCGCCGCGTCCCCGTCGATGTCGGCATAGACGACGCGCGCGCCGTTCGCGGCGAGGGTCCGGGCAATGGCCTGACCAATGCCGCCAGCGGCTCCGGTGACGAGGGCGACTTGGCCTTGAAGGTCTGCGTTCATGGGATTTGCGGGGAAATGCGGCTGGAGCCGGCGACCGACACCGGCGGGCTGGAGGGAGCAAGGGAGGCAATCATGGTCTGGGTGAAGAGCGTGGTCATGAGGCAGCGGCGTCCGGATCGCCGGATCCGGCTTCCCCAAATGACTCGAGCCGGCGGCAGAGGTCCTGGAGGAACCGCGCGGCGGGAGCGCCATCCACCACCCGGTGATCAAAGGTGAGGCTCAGCGTCATCTGATCCCGCACGCCGAGGGTGTCGTCCTCCCGGACGACCGGCTCGCGGAGGATCGCCCCGAGGCCAAGGACGGCTGTCTCGGGGGGGTTGATGATCGGCGTGAACGCCTCGATGCCGAAGCCTCCGAGGTTGGTCAGGGTGAAGCAGCCCCCCTGCAGGTCGTCCGGCCGGATCCGCCGGGCCCGCGCCGCCTCGATCAGCTCCCGCGATCGCGCCGCCACGTCGAGCAGGCTCCGTCTGGCCACGTCGCGGACGACCGGGACCAGAAGGCCGTGCTCGGTGTCCACCGCAATCCCGATGTGGAGAGCCTCCGGGAGCACGATGCGGTCGCGCTCCCAGCGGGCCGCCATCAATGGGTGTCTCGGCAGCACGTCCGCGACCGCCTTCGCGACGATGTCCGTGTAGGACGGCACCGCGCCCACGCCGGCGGCCTTGAGCACCCGCCGCGTCGTGACGAGTTGGGTGGCGTCGCAGCGGCAGGTCAGCGTGACCGGAGCCGTGTCGCGGCGGCTCTGCATCATCCGTTCCGCGATCGTGCGCCGGAGGACGGTGACCGGGAGCTCACGCCCATGGGCCGCCGGACGGGCGGCCAGGACGTCGCACTCGCGGATGCGGCCGCTGCGGCCGGAGGGCGTCAGCGTGCCAAGGTCGACCGCCAGGCGCTCGGCCGCGCGGCGCGCGCGGGGGCTCGACCGGAGCGGTGCGGCCGCTGCGGCCCGCGGCGCGGACTCCGCCGGGACCGGCAACGCGGTCGCCTCCGGCGGCGTTGCGACCGGTGCGGTCGGGGCCGCCCCGGGTGTCGGCGCGACCGGCGGCACGGCCCCGGGCGGCGCCTCGCCGGCGGCCAGCAGGTAGCCGAGCAACGCGCCCACCTTGACCACCGCACCCGCCGCCGGCGCCTCGGCCGGGATGCTCAGGACGCCTGCGTCCGTGGCCTCCACGTCAAAGGCCGCCTTGTCGCTCTCCACGGTGAAGAGGGGCTCACCCGCCCGCACCGCATCACCGTCCTTCTTCAACCAGCCGACGAACACGCCTTCGTCCATCGACCAGCCCTGCCTCGGGACCACGATCTCAATGGGCATGTCAGGTTCCTCCGGCTTCACTCCGCGACCAGGTCGCGGATCGCCTGCGCGATGGACGTGACGCTGGGCACCACGGCCGCCTCGAGCGGCGGGCTGTAGGGCGTCGGTGAATGCGCCCCATTGAGGCGGCGGATCGGCGCGTCCAACTCATCGAATCCCGCATCGGAAACCTGCGCGGCGATCTCCGCTCCGATCCCGCAGGGACCGAACGACTCGTCGACAATGAGCAGGCGGCCGGTCTTCGCGACCGACTTCAGGATCGTCGCCACGTCGAGCGGCGCGACCGTCCGGGGGTCGATGAGCTCGACGGAAACGCCTTCCGCCGCGAGGGTTTCGCAGGCCTCGAGGGTGCGGTGCACCATCAGCGCGAGCGCGACGACAGTGACGTCAGTGCCCGCGCGGACCACGGCGGCGCGGCCGAAGTCGATGAAGTACTCCTCCTCCGGCACGGGTCCCTTGAGCGCGAGAACCTCGCGGTGCTCCAGGAAGAGCACCGGGTCGTCACTGGTCAGGGCCGTCTTGAGCAGGCCCTTCGCGTCGCGCGGGGTCGAGGGCACGACGACGCGCAGGCCGGGGAAGTTCGCGTACATCGCGTAGTAGCTGCCCGAGTGGTGCGTCGCGGCGGAGTGGCCGATTCCGATGCATCCGCGCAGGATCACCGGCATCCTCAGCCGCCCGCTACTCATGTATTGGATCTTGGCGATCTGGTTGATGATCTCACCGACCCCATCGAGCAGGAAGTCGGCGAACATGCCGTCGACCACCGGGCGCGCGCCGCTCATCGCGGCACCGCCGGCGAGTCCCACGAAGCCACGCTCGCAGATCGGGGTGTCCCGCAGCCGCTCCGAACCGTACCGCGCATGCAGGCCGGTGGTGGTGGCGAAGTTGCCCCCGCGGACGCCGATGCCCTCGCCGAGGACGAAGATCGCGGGATTCCGCGCCATCTCCTCGCTCAGGGCCTCGTGCGCCGCCTTGGTGTACGTGAGCATGCGGCTCGGCGCGGACTCCGGCGGCACGTCCCGCGGGGCGGCGCGGGGCGCATCCGCGTAGACATGCCGCGTTGCCGAGTCCGCCGGCGGAGAGGGGCTCGCCTCCGCCCGCCGGTGCGCCTCCTCGGTAAGCGCAGCCACGTCGCGGACGATGCCATCCAGCTCGTCCGCCCCGGCGAGCCCTTGCGCGAGCAGGCGCTCGCGCAGCCGGCTGATCGGGCACCGGGCCTTCCACGCCTCGACCTCCTCCCGGGTGCGGTAGGTGAAGTCGCCCATCCCCTCCGCGTGCGGCCGGGTGCGGTAGGTCCGGCACTCGAGGAGCGTCGGCCCCTGTCCCGCCCGCGCCCGCTCGACGGCCTCGCGGGCGGCCTCCGCCACTGCGAGGACATCGTTGCCGTCGACCTCGACCGCCCGCATGCCGTACGCCGCACCCCGCGCCGCCACGCTCGCGTTGCCCGCGACGGAGGCGAAGGGGACCTCGGTGGCATACTGGTTGTTCTCGCAGACGAAGAGGACGGGGAGGTTCCAAATGCTCGCCATGTTCAGCCCCTCGTGGAACGCGCCGTTGTTCACCGCCCCGTCGCCGAAGAAGGCCACCGCGACGTGCGGGGTCCGGCGTAGCTTGAAGCTGTAGCCCGCGCCCGCCGCCTGCAGGATGCACGGGCCGACGATCCCGCTCGTGCCGAGCAGGCCGATCTCCGGCGCGAACAGGTGCATGCTGCCCCCGCGGCCCCGCGAGCAGCCGGTCTCCCGGCCGTACAGCTCCGCGAACAGCGCCTCGGGCTCAAGGCCCTTGGCCAGCGCGTGGCCATGCCCGCGATGCGTGCTGAAGACGGCATCCTCCCGCGCAAGGTGCGCGCACACGCCCACCGCCACCGCCTCCTGGCCCACGTAGGTGTGGCAGGCGCCGTGCACCAGCCCGCGCTGGTGCGACTTCGCGAGCCGCTCCTCGGCGTGGCGGATGAGGAGCATGCGTCTCAGGAGACCAACCGCGTCGCGCCCCGACTCCGGCAGGGTCGCATCGGCGCGGGTCCGTGCGTTCGTGTTCATGGGATTTGGAAGAGACGCGGGAGGCGTTTCGCCGCAGGCGGCGGGACGTCCCCCCGGTTGTTCAGGCACCCGACGGTCCACCACCCTCGGCACCCGACGCTGCGACCTCCTCGGCCACCACCGGGTTGGTCAGCGCTCCGATGCGGTCGATCTCGACCGTCACCTGGTCCCCCGGCTGCAGGTAGACCGGCGGCTTGCGGGCAAATCCCACGCCATGCGGCGTGCCCGTCAGGATCACCGTCCCGGGGAGGAGCGTCGTGCTCCCGCTCAGGAACGCGATCACCGCCGGCACGTCGAAGATGAAGTCATCGCAGGTCCAGTCCTGCATGACCACGCCGTTCAGGACCGTGCGGATCTTGAGCGCCGCCGGGTCGGGGATCTCGTCCTTCAGCACGAGGCAGGGACCGAGGGGCGCGAAGGTGTCGAAGGTCTTGCCGCGGCACCACTGGCTGCCTCCCCACTTGATCTGCCAGTCGCGCGCGCTGACGTCGTTCGCACAGGTGTAGCCGAGCACGTAGTCCAGCGCGCGCTCGCGGGTGACGTTCTTGCAGCGTTTGCCGATCACCACCGCCAGCTCGCACTCGTAGTCGACCTCGTTGCTGCGGAGGTGGCGCGGCAGCACGATCGGCTCGCCGGGATGCTGCACGGCGGTGGTGGCCTTCATGAACAGGACCGGGCGCTCCGGCACCGGCGCGTTGCCCTCCGCCGCGTGCCGGCGGTAGTTGAGGCCGATGCAGAGCAGGTTCACCGGCTCGACGGGAGCCAGCAGCTTGCGGACGTCCGCGACGCGGTCCGTCACGGCGAAGGCGCCGAAGAGGTCGCCTTCAATGTCGCGCGCCGTGCCGTCGGCTTGCAGCGCCGCCTGCCGCACGGCGCCTCTCGGGTCCTGGTATCGGATGATCTTCATGGGGAAATCCTCGGTGGGTTCAGTCACTTCCCGGCCGTGTAGCCGCCGTCCACCGTCATGGCGCTGCCGGTGACGAAGGTGGAGGCGTCGCTGGCGAGATACAGCGCCGCCGAGGCGATCTCGGCCGGGCGCGCCATGCGCTTCAGCGCGTGCGGGGCCTCCATCTGCTTTCGGTAGTCGTCCGGGTTCGGATACTCCCGCAGCCTGGCCTCGACGAACGGCGTCTGGGTGCGTCCGGGGCAGATGCAGTTGATCCGCACCCCGGTCGGACCATGGTCCATCGCCATCGCCCGGGTCATCCCGACGATCGCGTGCTTGGTGATCGTGTACGCGAACCGCGCCTCCATGCCGATGACCCCGGCCACCGAGGCCAGGTTGATGATGGATCCCGCGCGCCGCGCGATCATCGCGGGGAGGACCGCCCGGCTGAGATGGTAGGCCCCGAGAAGATTGACCCGCCAGAGCCGGTCGAGGTCGGACGTCTCGGTGGTGAGGATCGTGCCGACATGGCCGATGCCGGCGTTGTTCACGAGCACGTCGCACCGCTGGTCGTTCTCGGCCAGGACCCAGCGGATGACGGCCTGCCCGGCCGCCTCGTCGGTCACGTCGAGTTCCGCCAGCCTCGCCTCGCCGCCCGCTTGGAGGATCCGCGCGACGGTGGCCTGACCCGCGACGGCGTCGCGGTCGGCGACGTAGACCCGCGCGCCCGCCTCGGCGAAGCACTCGGCGATGGCCGCGCCGATGCCGGAGCCGGCGCCGGTGACGAGGGTGACTTTCTGCGATAGGGAAATCATGGTGAGAGGCCTTTCGGCGAGGGATGGGAAATGGGCTAGATCGCGCCGGACGGGGCGAGTTGGAGGATGGCTTCGGCCTCGGCGCTGACCTTGCGGAAAAGCGCGGCCTGCGCGGGCTGCTTCAGATCCTCCTCGTGAGAGGGGATCATCTCCCGCATCCGCGCGCGCCCGGCAGGGTGCTCGAGGAGGTGCGGGAAGCACGTCATCACGACTTCGCGGGCGATGCTGGCCGAAACGGAGGCTCCCGGGGAGGCACCCAGCAGGGCCGCAAGCGAACGCCGCGAGTCGGTCAGCACCTCGGTGCCGAAGGTGACCGCCCCCCGGTCCGCCAGCTTCAGGGCCTGCACGCGGATGCCCGCGCTGACCAACCGCCAGTCGGCCGTGCACGCCGCCGGATAGAATTCCCGGACCGCCCGCATCTGCCCCTCCAACGACTGCAGCGCCTGCGCGACGAGGTAACGGACGAGGTCAAGGTTCCGCCCGCCGGTGCGGAGCAGCGTCGAGACGTTGTGCGGGCGCAGCGAGCGCAGCAGGTCGGACGGACGCCCCGTGTGCTTGAGGAACTTGCCCGTCCACGTGGCAAAGGGTCCGAACAGGAGCGTCCTCCGGCCCCCAATCGCTCGGAGATCGAGGTGCGGCGCTCCCAGGCTGGGCGAGGCCTTGGGCACCGCTCCATAGACCTTCGCCTCGTGGCGGGCGACGATCTCGGGCTTCTCACAGACGAGCCAGTGTCCGCCAATCGGGAAGCCGCCGAAGCCGCGGACCTCCGGCAGCGCCGTGGACAGCAGCAGCGGCAGGCTTCCGCCGCCCGCACCGACGAACACGAACGTCGTCCGATGCTCCCTCACGTCGCCCGAGTCGGCGTGCCTGACGCTCACGCGCCAACCTCCACCGGCCCGGCTCAGCCCGATGACGCGGCTCCGGGTCGCCAGGCCGCAACCCTCCTGCTGCCCGAGCCACCGCAGCAGCGCGCGGGCCAGCGCACCGAAGTCGACCTCCGTGCCCGCGTCCACCTTGGTCGCCGCCACTGGCCCGGCCTCCCGGCCCTCCATGAGCAGCGGCACCCACGCCGCAATCGTGTCCCGCTCGGTCGTGTACGCCATCGTCCGGAAGAAGTGATGCCGCCGCATCGCCTCGAAGCGGGCCCGCAGGAATTCCGTGTCCTCGCGCCCGGACACGAACCCAATGTGCGGGACGGCGCGGATGAACGCGGACGGCTTCGCGACGATGCCGCTGGCGACCGCGTGGCTCCAGAACTGCTTGGAGTGCTCGAACTGCTCGAAGATGTGCAGGGCCCGGCCGAGGTTCACCGAACCATCGGCCTCCGGCGCGGGCGTGTAGCTCAGTTCGCACAGTCCGGCATGGCCGGTGCCCGCGTTGTTCCCCCTCTCCGAGGCCTCCCGTGCCACGTCATCCGCGACCTCGAACACCTGAATCCTCAGGCGCGGGTCCAAGCGTTTGAGCATGACGCCCAGATTCGCCGACATGATGCCCCCGCCGATGAGGATCACATCGGGGTCGGCGATGACGGTAGGGGCGGTCGACATGTCCTGGGAGCCAGACGAGGCGCCTAGCGGCTTGGGGAGACGCCGTTGACGATGTTGGGCAACGCCTCGCCGCGCACCGCCCGCAGCGCCGTGCGCGCGGCGGACTCGCGGAGCGCGCGCACCGCCGGAGGGCTGGCGGACGCAATGTGGGCGGCGAGGATGACGTTCCGCATGCTTCGGATGGGATGGTCGGCCGGGATCGGCTCGGGGTCGAAGACATCCAGCGCGGCCCCGGCGAGGTGACCCGACTGGAGCGCCTCGACCAGGGCGCGGCTGTCCGTCAAGTCGCCCCGCCCCACGTTGACGAAGACGGACCCGGGCTTCATCCGCGCGAAGGCGGCGGCATTGAAGAGCTGCCGCGTCGCCGGCGACGACGGGCAGTGGGGGGAAACGACGTCGCTCTGCGCCAGCAGCTCATCCAATGACCCGGCGGCCACCGCGCCCGACCGGACGATCTCGTCGGCGGCCACCACGGGATCGAACACGACCACGCGGGCCCTGAAGGCGAGCAGGCGCTTCACCACCTCGCGCCCGATGCGTCCGAAACCCACGATGCCGACCGTGAGCTGCTTCAGCGCCGCCATGGTGCCGAGAGGCGTGGCGAGGCCCCACCCTCCCTCACGCAGCAGCAGCGCGTTCGGCACCACCTGGCGCGTGAGAGCGAGGATGAACGCCAGCGCGTGATCCGCGACCTCGTCGATGCAGTAGTCCGGGACGTTGCAGACCGGAATGCCCCGCGCACGCGCGGCGGCGAGGTCCACGTTGTCGAAGCCGATCCCGTAGCGCACGATGACCTTGGCCCGGCTCATCGCGTTCACGACCTCGGCGTTCACCGCGGCGAACTGCACCATGACCGCGTCGGCCTCGCGCACGAGCGCCGCCAGCTCGGCGGGCGGACGCCGCTCCCTGAGGGCGACCACCTCGATCCCTTCGGGGCGCAGAATGGCCTCCTCTAGAGCGAGGTCGGGGAAGGTGTAGTCGGTGATGGCAACTCGGGGCATGGCGGATGGGCGGCGGCGGATCGACCCGCAGCGCACGTCAGACCCGGACGAACTCCCAGGCCTTTCGCCCGAGCGGGTCGGAATCGGCGCACGGATCAACCCAGCGTCAAAGGGGTTGGTGGCTCCGGCTTACGCTACCAAACCACGCGCCCCAACCGCTTCCGGTTTTCGCTCGTTTTCAGCCGTTATCCCCGCCCGGAAATCCGGCTGGTTCCGGCCGCTGTCGAGGTGCACAATGGCGTCCGCCGCGGCCAGCAGGGCGGGGGCGTGCGAGGCGACGAGGAGCGTAAGACCGGCGTCCACGCGGCGCCGGAGGGCCGCCACGATTCGTCGCTCCGACTCCGCATCCAGCGCCGAGGTCGGCTCATCGAGCACGAGTAGTCGGCACGGCCGGTAAAGCGCGCGCGCCAGCCCGAGCCGCTGCCGCTGTCCACCCGAGAGCGCGGCTCCACCCTCCATCAGGACGGTGCCGAAGCCCTGCGGCTGCGACTCAATCCACTCCAACACCCCGGCATCGCGACATGCCGCCACGAGCCGCGG
>Ga0315902_10010988_pt1 | contig 11941 bp, 10 predicted proteins | sample LakEriMetagenome_9_FD_203523 | JGI IMG/M metagenome (GOLD analysis project Ga0315902, IMG submission 203523) | Freshwater fungal communities from buoy surface, Lake Erie, Ohio, United States - Buoy 12 MA117 | ecosystem: Environmental > Aquatic > Freshwater > Lake > Lake biofilm | place: USA... | reverse complement strand
GCTTTAGAATGCCAACCGAGCGGCCGATGCCACGGTGGACAAAAAATGCGGACGAATCAAGTCAAAAAAGCGGGAAATCCCACTTTATAAAATTCGTCTAAAAACTCTGGAACGCATAGTTCTTTAGATAGTTGCCGCCTGTGCGGTAACAGTATTTAATGCATCCGGAACCCTTTGCTGGGTACCAACCGAGAGATATAACTCCACGGTGGTAATAAGATGCGGGCCAACGGGTCAAAAACAAATAACTCCCCCTAACCCCCTCTTCCTGGTGCAGATTATTTCAAATCAATCTGTATGAAACCAGGTTCTATTGTACGCTGTATCGACGACTCCAAATGGAGTATTTGGGCTAAAAGGACTTATTCTAGTCTACCAGTAAAAGGCGAATACTACACTGTTCGTGAGATCTTCTCCAACATCTACAAGCCTGATGGCACTCCAGGTATCACTCTCGAAGAAATTAAGGGTGAATGGAGCCATTATACCACTTACTATGGAATAAGGGTATACATGGAGAGGCACTTTAAATCGACTCGTTTTAAAGAAGTACTCCCACCTTTTGATATAGAGTGTGAATTGCAACAATCAATAAAAGAATCAACATTAATCACCATTAAATAGTATAACATGAAAAATCAACCTGCCGCACATCTTTCATTTCCGTTTGCCAGAAATGCAGAGATTACAATCAAACGCAAGAAAAGAGTTATTAAAATTCAAGCTGAGCTGGCAACTTCTGAAATAGAGATATTTCAATCAGCCTGCTATCGTACATCAAAAGACCTCCCAAAGCCACTGGTTCTACTTTTTGATAACTCTACGATTCAGAGTTTTACGCTTCAGAACTATCAGACTCCAATTGAGCAAATTCTAGTCGAAGCCGATACAAACAATGTAGTAGGAGTCTTTTGGCTAAAACCCCAACAAGTAGCCGGAAATCATATCCAAGGGTTTACGGGCCTGCGATGTGTAATTCTTGCAAACCCAGGTTTTGCAGAAAAGAACAAAATCTCTTTAGATGATACAACTATAACCATAAAATACTAAGCCATGCCAAATAAGTTACAGTACATGCTATTAGAACGTCCTGGAGATAGAGCTTTTGCGCTAGAAATGCTTGGGCTTTATAGTAAAATGAGTAATGCCACCCTTATAGATACCTATAACAGTGCTTGGAAAGTGGGTATTGTAGGATCTCATGCTCAAGCCGTGTCTTACTATGCTCTTCACATTGCTTTTACAAAGCGTTTTGGGAAGTCCCCAATACTTATAGAGGACAAAATAATCCTTAGCCTGACTGATCCAATTACAACTTATGGAGAGTCTTGGGATTATAATTATTCAACATTAAATACAACACTATGAATGAAAGCACATTAAAGTTTCCACCCTATTTAGGCTATGGAACACTAAATCCAAATAGCCGTAAAAGCATTGGAAATAAAGAGATAGCTGACTATGAGTTCAATGGACATCCTATCATGACTGTCGAACAAACAGAGACTGGGGCTTCTGTGGAAGAGTACTATCAAGACAAGGCAATAGGTAGGTCTTTTGGCAAAAAGCTAGAAGGGGCCATATTTCAGCATTACTTAAACCTTGATCAGCTTTCAAGCCCTCTTCACAGAGCTTGGATAGATAAGCTTGTATCTCAAGGCAATATTTATGCTGAAATGATTAGTAAAACAAAAGATAGGGTTCTGTTCTATCCGGCCGTCTTTTTAATGGATATAAGAGTACCCGTTTTAGACGAAAGGCTTGCTAGCGTAAAAGAATTTATAGAAACTCCCGAGATGAAAAAGCACCTACCAAAGATTGAAGACTCTAAGCTTATTACAGTTTTTCCAAACTATAAAGAAACATTAACAATAAGCATTCTAAGAATTACAGCTCCTATTGCGTTTACAATAGACATCGCCAAAGAACTATCTAATGCTGGGATTATTGAAAAAGAAAAGAGGCTAAGAGCTATTGTAAGTGTTGCTAGACCTAATTCGGGCACAGTAGTTAGATCTTTTGGCGGGACTAAAACAGATACTTGGCTTTTCTATTCTATAACCTTAAATAATAACCTATGAACTTGCTTGTCTTCATTTTCTGGTCATTGCTAGGATTTACAGGAACCCCTGACTCAAAGAATCTGGATTTATTTGAAATGATCAATACTTATCGGGTAAAGAACGGGAAAACAGCTTTAAAGTATTCGGATTCCTTATCTATTGTTGCTTACATACATGCTGTAGATCAATTTGAAAACTACAGCTTTGATGACAAAGCCTGCTCTTTGCACAGTTGGTCTAAGTCCAACCGTTGGAAAGGCGGCTGTATACCCTCTGAGGATAAAGATGCTGACTGGGCTATTATGTGGGATAAGCCTAGAGAGCTAGTAGGGATGAACACAAAAGGATATGAGATTTCTTTTATGTATGATCCTAAAACAACGCCTATTGATCCAGAAGAGGTATTGAAAGGCTGGGTTAACTCCAAAGGCCATAGAGACTGTATACTTGAAAAAGGCTGGAATACCCGATTCACAAAGATGGGCGTTGGAATTCACTATGGACTTGTTAATGTATGGTTTGCTGAGTAAGATGAGTTTAACTTCTATTCTTAAAGCAAGAAGTACGTTAAAGTAGAGATGATATAACTAGTAAAAAAAGAAGAAGAAATATAGCACGGCCTCTATTCGTCGTACCCCTTCAAAATAGCCAAAAGTAGATCCTGAAGACGACTTAACTTTTCCGTCTTCAACGAAGCCAATTGTAGACCCGCTTGCATTCTTAACGCGATTATCTTCTAGGTATCCAATATTGGAACCACTACTATTTCGAATTCGGTTCATGTCAAAATAACCAATTGTAGCCCCACTGCTATTTTTAACTCTTCCATCTTCAATGTAACCGATTGTAGAACCACTACTACTTTTTACTCTCCCACTTTCAATATATCCAATTGTAGAGCCGCTATTATTTTTAAGTCTTTGAGCAAAAAGAGAATTAGATATAAAAATTAGGAGAAGGACGCCTGTTATAATATTTTTCATTTAGTTTATTTGTCTTTTTATTTATAATTATCAATTTAATGAATGTTTCTTAAAATAGTTAAATTCACGTACTAGATATATAGATTAGTTTTATGAATAGTACTAGTTATGTTAAATCTTAATCCAGAAATTAAAAGGTATATCGAAAGTGTAGAAATTTCACACTCATTTGCTAAAAATTACAGTCATGGTATAAGGTCAAATGGGTCTTGGGAATTATTTGAACCAACAAGATTTGTGTATGCATTTTTTTCATTTAACATGATTTTTTCGATTAATTGGCCTGAAACATTAAAAATTAATAAAGAACTTAAATATTTTAGTCGACGTGATGGTGAATTTGCGAAGTTGCAAATTGAAAGTCTTGTTAATTTTATTCATCAAGCAGACTCAAGTTGTTTTAAAAAGTGTTTAGTTGATTTTAAGGAAATAAAGCATATTTATCAAGAATGCTTAAATATGCCTCAAGACTTTAATTCTGGGCGAAAAAATCCATATACTGGTAATACAATTGCTCACGATTTTATCGCCGCTGCAAAATTGTTTACTGATGGCTTGAATTTAACTAGTGAGGACCACTTTAATTTATTACAAATGGCCTATGCGGTTCGAAACAACCTATTTCATGGTGAAAAAAAAGCTTTGGCCATGCGTGAGGAAGGTCACAGAAGAAGACTTTATCATTATGGGAGTATCATTTTAGCAACAAACGATAGTTTTTTTACTATAATTGAAAATGTATATAAGTATTTTCGTATTGAGTCTTGGGAAGTTGATGACAATATTTAGTTTACTAGCCCAAGCTGTATATTTAAATTAAATAAGTTTAAATGATTAAAGAAATAGTCCGCGTAAATCAAAGCGGGCTTTTAAAGATGAGCAGATTAAAACCAACTTTAATGCCAAGGTTGACTCCGATGTGCATGCCCTAGCGCTCGATATATAGCGATTTAGTTTTCTCTGTAATGGGATCAATTTAAAAGACATCGCGCTACTGAAGTGGGAAAACATTACCGACGACCATTTGGAATTCTTTCGAAAGAAGACCCAGAATACCAAAAGAGATAATGTGTTGCCTATTCGCGTACACCTGAATCCACATGTGCATGCTATCATTAAAAAGTGGAGGAATCAGTTAGGAGATACTTAGCAGTATCTATTCCACACTTTGGAGTTCGGACTTAGCATAAAAGAAATTGAGAATGGCATTGCTAATTTGACGCTTACCACTAATAAGTACCTGAAAAAGGTAGGAGAGCAGCTGGACTTACCAGTTAAGCTAACTACCTATACCGCGCGCCACTCCTTTGCTACTAAACTGAAGAATAGCGAGAAGGTCTCGTTTTCTTTTATTATGGTATCCCCCGGCCACTCGAGTATCAAGTCAACAATGGATTACTTGGCAGGGTTTGACGATGATAGAATCCGCAAGAACCATGAGGTGCTGATGGAGGGGTTCGAGTGGGAGCTTGTAGTAATATTTAGTAAGTGAAAACACGTAACCATTGCGATTACATACAATTTTCAGCAGGAATATTATTAGAAAGGCAATTTCGAGTAAAATTTGTATTACCAAGAATGGATCACAGCAATCATATTTTTAAATACATTGTAAGAGTAAGAATTCAGATCTAGGGCATATTTTTCAGCTTGCCTAAAGCGTAAATTGAAAGTGCCAAGTCTAGGTTACCCGAGCCACATGCAATTCGTTTGCGCTGCATTAATTGTTTGCTTCATATTGCATAGGGGTATTAGTCGTAACTTATGCTAGTTTTTAAGAAGTTTATGATTCATAGAAGAAGATGAGATTTGAAAAATTATTTATCAACCCAAAATATTATTTAGTTAGTATGAATTTCATAGATCTTTTTGCTGGCGCAGGTGGTATGTCGGAGGGCTTTATTAGAGAGGGTTTTCATCCTATAGCACATGTTGAAATGAGTAAAGAAGCTTGTGAAACTTTAAAAACTAGGATAGCTTATCACTATTTTAATTTAAAAAATCAAATTCATATTTATGAAGAGTATTTAAAGAATCTTATTTCGAAAGATGATCTATTATTAAATGTTCCAATAAAAAAACTTGATTCTGTAATACAATGCGAGATTTCGTCGAATACTGTTCATGATATCTTTAAAAAAATCGATAGCCTTCGACAGCGAAAAAAGATTGATGTTATTATTGGTGGTCCACCTTGTCAAGCTTACTCTGTTGCCGGCAGAAGTCGTGATCCGAATGGGATGAAACGTGATCAGCGAAACTTCTTATTTAGGCACTATGGGGATTTTCTAGCATATTATAAGCCTAAGTTTTTTGTTTTTGAAAATGTATTAGGACTACTTTCTGCTGGGAATGCAAAATACTTTCAAGAAATGATGCTTTTATTTAAATCTCTAGGTTATTCTATTGATTATAAAGTAATAAATGCTGAAGATTGTGGCGTGTTACAGAAAAGAAGACGTGTCATCATCATTGGGAAAAGGGCTAAATTCAATTTTATTTTTCCTGAAATTAAAAAGGCGGGATTTTCAGGAAAAGTCAAGCGAGACCTCTTTAGTGACTTGCCCTTTTTAAGTCCAGGGGATCAATTAGATTTCTGTAATTATACAAAGCCTTCAAATTCATACCTGAGGGATTCATTCATCAGAGATTTTTCGAGTTTTGTTACGCAGCATACTTGTAGAATGAATAATATTCGAGATTTAGAAATATACGCTATTGTAATAAATAAGTGGTTGTTAGAAAGTAAAAGGTTAAAGTATTCTGAGTTGCCTAAGAGGCTAATAAAGCATAATAACTTAGATAGTTTCCTTGATCGTTATAAGGTTATAGATCCAAATGGCTTTTCTCATACAATTGTAGCGCATATTGCGAAAGATGGCCATTATTATATTTACCCTGATGCTAAGCAGATAAGATCAATATCTGTAAGAGAAGCAGCAAGGCTTCAGTCTTTCCCTGATAACTATTATTTTGAGGGTGGTAGAACTGCTGCTTATAAGCAAATTGGAAACGCAGTTCCGCCATTAATGGCACAAGCGATAGCAAAGACTTTGAAAAAATTATAAAATTTTAAATAAGAATAATCTTGAAGAATAAATAAAAAGTTTGTAATTCCTTTTAAACGAATACATAGATGCTAAATCATAATTTATGTTAGATGATAAATATATTAAAGGAGAGGCCCAGCGTTTATTTCCAGATTTAATCAATACAAAGATTACTTTTAACAACCAATTGAATGTAAATTATTTTGAAACCTTACTTCTGCCTTTTTTAATTTTTCAAAATACTGTGGATCAAAACCATAGGCTTATAGGATTATATATGCCTGATAGTACCTCATCTAATCACATGGTACCTTTTTTTGTCATTTTAGCCCAATATCGAAAGGCGTTAAATAGTATTATGAGCTCAAGTACTTTTAAGAGCGAATCATATGAACTAAATCATCGACAGGTTAGAATCAATGGGAGTATTTGTAGTGTTACTTCACTCGATTTCGTAAATCGTCAGCTTGTAATTCATTCAGCAAGTGGGTATGAATCGACTATTTCTTTTATGGAATCATATAAAGTAAGCTGGGATTACAGAAATTCGCATGATATAAGAGATAAAATTGAATCATTTGAAAAACTTGATAGAGCAAGAACTGGAAATATTTTTAATTTTCCTCTTACTCCAAAGCAGACTGATTATGAGGGGGTGATTATTTTCACGAACATAATAAAGTTTGAGCAACTTTTGAATAATGTGAAAATATCTGGAAGTGATCTAAAAGACTATTTAAATATTAAGAAAGCTGTATTCTCTTCTGATCAAAAAATATCATTTGTATCACTTTCGCATAAAAAGACTCTAAGAAAGCCTGTTTCTGTGGTAATAGCTCGTCTAGATGCTTTTCGCAGCTATGAGAATATACTAGCAGCAGCAGGTGGAAGCTTGAATCATATTAAAACTATCATTATTGATGATTTCTCAAATCTTATAAATAGCTGGGATAGAAAGCATGTACTACACGATGAATTAAATTGGCTAAATGAAAATTATTTCCAGAAGTTGATGCGCAAGGAGTTGAAGGATATATATTTAATTTCTGAGGCATATAGGCTTGATATCAATGACATTTTGTTAGCCCAAAAAATTAATTACAGGCCATGGTTAATGCTTCCTCTAGAGCAAAAAAAATTTACCGAGTTTACCCCCTTAGTAACAGTATCTAGAGTAGGTGATTGTAAATTTGAAGAAATTTTGGAAAAGTTTTTTCAAATAATATCTCGCTGGAAGGAATTAGCTCAAACGAATTTTTGTAATGGGGAGGTCCTAAATATTCTATATTTAATTTATGGTTTAAGAAAACGAATAAATACATTTTTTAATTATCCAAATTTCATTCAAGATGTAAATAGTCTTTTAGAAAATTTAAAAAATTTTAGGGAAAAGTGGTTTTTCAATGGAAGTGACTTTAATACAATAAATGATACTGAAAGCTTCCTCAATTTCTTTATTATTAATAAAAATCAAAATAACTATAAATTAGATTTTATAATCAATTTTATACGCAAATATAATTTTAGTGGTCTTTTTATAATTGTAGGAGACAATGGCAATGCCTATGATATTAATTGGGGTATTAAATTCATGAAGGAACAGTTTCCTCACAGCGAATTTTCATACTACACTAGGGAAGAATATTTGAGATCTTCACCAACTGGACGTGAATTACCTAAATCAATCTTTTATCTTAATGCAGATCATCTACTTATTGGAAAGGCATTTTCACAAGTTAATTCCGAAAATCAAATTTTTGTTTTAAGCGATAGGGCCTTTCAGTTCTGCAGTTACTTTTCAAAAAAATATCTCAGGAATCAGTTTGAAATTGGGAGTGACATCGATCGATACAATCTCTTAAACTTAGAACCACCAGTAGATACAGGTGAAAACTTAGGTAATGGCTTATTACAACTAGAAATATATGAATCTGAAGTTATCGAATTGAAAAAAGCGCAGTTTATATTTGGGGAGGAAAGTGATCTTCAAGACATGTTCAAACAAGTTATCGAAAATCAACATGATACTCAGCACAATTCATTAGAGAGTTATTTTCTTTTTTTTAGTGATGGATCAGTTATGCCGATGCGCGGAAATCGTAGTATTTTTTGTTATGATGATGATACAAAAGACGAAGGTGATTTGGATGATTTAAGAAAAGCTGTCGAGGATTTAGAAATTAATGATCAATTGATTCTTCCTAAACAAGAGATAGATATTAAAGATCTAATAAACCAAGCTCTTAGAAAAAACGATAATTTTTTGAAAATGTTGGACGTTGATCAAGAGTGGAGAGAATTAATAAAAAATTATATACTTCAACATCGATGGACCATATCATTTTTTAGGGAAAAATTAAGAGAAAACGGATTTATAATTGATACTGATGTATCTGTGCAAGATTGGATTGAATCTGAACGTAGACGACCGCAGCATTTTACTGAATTACTTTTCGCTTTAAGCCGGCTTAATGTTATCAAATTGGAACGTATTAGCTTTTATAATAAGTGTAATTTGGAGCTTAAATCACAGCAAATTAAATTTTTTAGAATTGCAATTAAGAAGTTAGTTGCTAAATTGAACGGGATCTGTCTACCTAGTAGTGATATTTATACTGATGATTTACTGAATGAATTTTTAAATCTAATCGATATTAAAACTATTATTGGGATAAATAAAATTTAGTTATGCCCTTGAGCCCCTCATCGTTAAATGCTTACGAATTTAATTCGAAAGCTGAAGAAAATATTTATCATGCCGCTTTTGTGAGCGGGTATTTTAATAATACTGATAGATATTTTTTCCATTCTTTAAAAATGGTTAAAACTGGTAATAAGAAGCAAAAAGCTGAAATTGATTTTGTTTATCTTGATAAGGATTGTATACTTTTTTTTGAGGTAAAGGGTGGTGAGGTTAAGTTTGATTCAGCGCATAATGATTGGTATGTTCTTGGAGGAACTGAGCGGGGTGATCCATTTGAACAGGCGTATAAAGGTCTTTTCAATACAAGAGATAAATTACTTCCAGACTTATTCAAAAATCAATCTGTAACAAGTCGACTTGCTTTTGGTATTGGTGTTTTGTTTCCAGAATCATGTAGGCCAGATGAATTTAGAAAAGCAACTGTTGGACAAATGGAATTAGATCCAGATTTAATCTTTGATTATAATGATTTTAAAAATAATCGTTTAATTCTGTTTATTGAAAATACAAAAAAATATTGGTCTAAACACCTACAATATATTAATCGTCCTGGAATCAGTAGCCGGGAAATGAGTGCGATTAGTAAATTCTTTAGACAAGATCTGCATTTTCGTTTGCCTGTTTCTGATCTTTTAAAAAAGTCAAATTCTGAGCTTGACCGACTTACTGGAATGCAAATGTTTATTCTAGATAATTTGCAATATAATCCTGGAAGAGGTGGAATAATTTTAGGTGGGCCTGGAACAGGAAAAACAATATTAGCACTAGAGCTTCTACGAAAAAAAATATCTGAAAATAAGCGAGTTCTCCTAGTTTGTTATAATATCACACTTGCAGAATTTCTCAAGAAGAAATGCTCAAATATATTTAACTCTAATTATTTTGATGTTTATCATATACACAGTTTATATAATAAATATATATGGGGCACTAAATCGTTTAATCAGTTAAGTGAGTTAATAGATAATAACGTTTTATGGAATCAGACATTACCACTAGAATTTTCACGCAATTTTGATACCTCGCTAAAAGAAAAATATGATTATATAATTATTGACGAAGGGCAGGATATTTTAAATGAATACCATGTAGATGCGTTATCAAACATTCTCAAAGGCGGATTTGAGTCCGGCAATTGGGCAGTATTTATGGATAAAGATTTTCAAAATATTTATAATGACTCCGTCGAAGAATATTTTGAATATTTTAGAGAAGTCTATCCAAGCTTTGTCATGCTTTTATATTTAAATTGTCGAAATACTTTATCATCTATAAAACGAGCATCTGAACAAACTGGATTACCAATAATGCAATGTTTAAGGGTCGATCAAAATTGGAAAAGCGAAATACGGCAATATGAGACTGAATTAGACTTGCGTAATAAAATTAATGATGCAGTTAGTAATTTGGAAAAATCCGGTGTGGCTAGAAAATATATCACTATTTTGTGCTTTACAAAAGAACAGATCAATTCATTCATAGCTGCAAATCCTAAAAAATATGTTGAGGGGGCATTTGAAGTTGAGGGCTTTATAAATATTTCAACAATACACTCATATAAAGGACTCGAAAATCAATTTATCATTATTTGCGGGCCACGAGAATATATTCCAGAAGATAAAAAACAAATGTCATTAATATATATTGCGAATACTAGAGCTACATCACAAAGTATTTTTTTTATTAATAGTCGTTTTGTACATGTTATAGTTGACAGAATTAACTCTAGTCTTTAAAAACAATAATTTATGGTTCGAAATGAAATTTTAAGTCAGGTGACAAAAATACTCCATGGTCCAATTGATGGGCCATGTGAAAAGCTAGAAAAAAATCCACTCGATTTTTACTCAACGGGAATTTTATTTCCGCAGTCGGAAACTTTGGATGTTGAAGACCAAGCTGATAGTGAAGCTGCTACTGAATTTAGTGCGAAAACTCAAGATTTTGATACACATTCTAATAGTGGTCGCAGGCAGTCAATGGAGGCAGATGAACAAGAGAGTAATGTGGGTTTAGAGTTTACCACAAAATTTCGTCCTTCTGCTGCGGGCATTTCTGTGCTTGTTGAGACCTCCACTGAATTACACATAACAATACGCTTTGCAACCTATGAAAAGAAAATTAAAGAAAATGTGGTTCTAGAAAAAGGTAATTCAAAGTCACAAAAGCGACACTATTTCGAGCGACAGCCTCATGAGTTCACTTTCAGGGTTGTCAATAATAATCTTGATGCTTCTGGGTTGGATTTTAGAGCCAGCGAAAATAGTGTTTGGATTGATCTACTAAAGGATGTACAATTAAATATAACTACTAGACCATATAAAATTAAAGACAATCTTGTTATACGAACCATCACACTAATTAATAAAAATAGTGCCGTAGGGTTCAGTGAGCAAAAGAGGGCTGAATATTGTATTTTTCAGCCTGAGATAAATATTCACACACCATTTTATTTTTATCCTTTTGAAGATAATTCAGATATGAGTCTTCTTACTGACGAGGATTTAGGTCTTAAATTATTATATAGAAATTATAAGAGCTATGCTCAAGGTCATGGAATATCAGTAAATTGGAATACAGAAAATAAGTATATAAAGGAAGTATATACACAAGTATTGCCCACTGAATATGTTAATGGAGTTGATCTTAATCCTCCTATTTTCAAAGATAGCGATGTGCTTTTCATGAAACGACTTAGTGGTAAATCACTTAATGATACTTTTAATTGGAATGATCTTCATAGTGAGTTAATACAATTTGTAGGTTTATATAAGGGGTGGATAGATAATGAATTTGAAATTGTTGATGAGAGTATACCCAATGTTAATTTGAGAGATAAAGCAAAAAGTAATTTGCAGCAGTGCCTTAAGTTATATAGCCGTATGTGCAATGGTATTCAGATTTTAAATCAAAATATTGATGCGCGTAAGGCCTTTGAGGACGCAAACAGAGCAATGTTTATGCAAAGGGTGATGGTCGACTTTGGTAGTCATCGTAGGAATACAGATCGTGTTCAGCATAATAATGATAATTATGATGACCCGCTTCCAGACTATAAAAAAATTCCTTTTGATGCTTCTTCGGGCAAAATTTGGAGCCAAGGGAGGCTAAGTATTGAATCAAATAATTATGATCCTTCTG
>Ga0315902_10010986_pt1 | contig 11944 bp, 12 predicted proteins | sample LakEriMetagenome_9_FD_203523 | JGI IMG/M metagenome (GOLD analysis project Ga0315902, IMG submission 203523) | Freshwater fungal communities from buoy surface, Lake Erie, Ohio, United States - Buoy 12 MA117 | ecosystem: Environmental > Aquatic > Freshwater > Lake > Lake biofilm | place: USA... | reverse complement strand
AAACTTACCCGTAGTATGATCACGGAACTGCCGGAATACCTCCAGCAAAGTGTCAATATCTTTATGATCCTTATCAATATTCAGGAGCAATCCGATTTCGGGTGTATACAACACAATCGATCCGTCACTTTCATCGGCTTCAATCACCAGCCATTCCCCCTGGCCCACTTTTGCATTTCCTATTTTGCCCTCGCGGATGATACTCGTAAGTCCGGCACCACTGATAATACTTGGGTGCAACCCTGCATGCTGCAACACATCAAAGATCATGGCACTGGTAGTACTTTTTCCGCTGGTGCCGCCAACTGCAATCGTTCTTTTGCTTTTTGCAATGAGCGCCAACAGTTCGGCCCGTTTGATGATGGGTATGTTCAGCTGTTTGGCCTTAACCACCTCCTCTACGGTATCTTCCACAGCCGTTGATACCACCACCAGGTCGGTTGCTGCTGTAATACCTTCCCCATTCTGCAGAAAACAACGGATTCCTTCTGCTTCAAGCTTCTCCCTGGTTTCGTTGGGTTCACCGGGCAGAAAATACCGGTCGCTGCCGCTTACCTCTTTACCAATCCCTTTCAGATATTGGGCAATGGCACTCATGCCGGTACCGGCCACACCAATAAAAAAAACATTTTGAAAATCGTTAATCGAGATTATCATAAAGAACAAATGTAAATGAAATGCAGCGACGATCTGATACCTTTGCCCCACACAAACGATTGACTGCATGAAACTGATTACCTACCTGAACGAGGGTCACGAACAATTAGCCGTTCTGGAAGACGGCCTGGTGTACAATATGGATCAACTGCACCCCGACCTGCCCAACAGCATGAACCTCTTCCTCAACTTCTGGGACGACTATCTCCCTGCCGCACAAGCGGGCCTGAAAGCCGTCAAAGACGGCCGTCTCATGCCGGGGAACCCTCTTCGGATCGAAGAACTGGATCTACTGGCCCCTGTTCCCTTTCCTCCCTCCTGCCGCGACGGCTATGCTTTCCGCCAGCATGTAGCTGCAGCCCGTCGTAACCGGAAGGTGGATATGATTGCGGAATTTGACCAATACCCCATCTTCTATTTCACCAATCATCACGGTATTGTGGGACCCGGCGACGTACGCTGCATGCCCGATCATTTTGAAAAACTGGATTTCGAACTGGAAGTAGCCATCGTTATCTGCAAACACGGCCGCAACATCCGCGCCGAAGAAGCAGACCAGTACATCGGCGGACTGATGATCATGAACGACCTCAGCGCCCGCAGGCTGCAGATGGAAGAAATGCTGCTGAACCTGGGACCTGCCAAAGGAAAAGATTTTGCCACGGCCATCGGTCCCTGGCTGGTAACACTGGATGAACTGACATCGCTTGAAATACCTGCAAAAGAAAACCACACCGGCAAAAGCTGGAACCTGGGTATGCGCTGTTATGTGAACGGCGTGCAGGTAAGTAATGGCAATGTGGGCGAAATGGACTGGACTTTTGCTGAGATTATTGAACGTGCCAGCTACGGTGTGGATCTGTACCCGGGCGATGTAATCGGCAGCGGAACGGTCGGCACCGGCTGCTTCCTGGAGCTCAACGGCACCGGTAAACTCAACGACCCCAACTACGCCGAACAATGGCTGCAGGAAGGCGATGTGGTGGAACTGGAAATAGACGGACTGGGACGGCTGAGCAATACCATGGTAAGAGAGGAGGATGATTTTTCAATTCTAGCAAGGAAGAAGTTATGAGTTATGAGTTATGGGTTATGGGTTACGAGCTAATAAATCGATCATAACTAGCTGACTTGAACATTTTAAATTATCTAACCACAAAAAGCACCTTTTATGAAAATCACCTCATTCCAGGATTTACTAATCTGGCAAAAAGCACAGGATTTAGCAGAAAAAATTTATCTTCTTGCAGATACAAATACATATATAAAAAAAGACTTTAGTTTAAAAGATCAATTGAAAAGAGCTGCCATGTCGATATCAGATAATATCGCTGAAGGCTTTGAATACAATAACAATCCCGACTTTTTCCGATTTCTTCGAATTTCAAAAGGATCATGCGGGGAAATCAGGAATAAGTTACTTTTTATTAAAAGAATGAACTATGAAAATGATGAAACAATTTTGACTCTTTGTGACGAAGCAAAACAACTTGGCAATCAAATTGGAAAATTAATGGAAAAGGTGAAGCAAAAAATCCAGCAGCAAAGAACAGCAACCAGTAAAAAATAATGTCGGCCAGCAACCCGTAACACATAACCCATAACCCGTAACATGATAGTAGATCTTCATACATTAAATCCGGTCCAACGTCAATCATGGCTGCAGCACGCCGTAGCGCCCCGCCCCATTGCACTGGCTTCCACGGTTGATAAAGAGGGCCGGGTGAACCTGAGCCCCTTCAGTTTCTTTAATCTCTTTTCTTCCAATCCGCCGGTAGTGGTGTTTTCTCCGGCAAGGCGGGTACGTGATAACACGACCAAACACACCCTTGAAAATGTACTGGAAGTGCCGGAAGTGGTGATTCATGTGGTGGATTACGACATGGTGCATCAGGCATCGCTCAGCAGCTGCGAGTTTCCCAAAGAAGTGAATGAATTCAACAAAGCCGGCTTTACTATGGAGCCTGCCACCCTGGTGCGGCCACCGATGGTGAAAGAAAGCAAAGTAAAGATGGAGTGCCGGGTGGTGGAAGTAAAAGCGCTGGGTACCGAAGGGGGCGCCGGCAACCTGGTCATCTGTGAAGTACTGCGCCTGCATGTGGCTGATGACATCCTCAATGCAGAAGGCAGCATGATCGATCAGCGAAAACTGCATCAGGTAGCCCGGCTGGGAGCCGACTGGTACTGTAAGGTGGACGAACACAGTCTTTTTTCCGTTGAAAAACCCAATACGCAGCTGGGCATCGGCATGGATGCCCTGCCGGAAACCATCCGTAACAGCGATATTTTAACGGGAAACAACCTGGCCCAGTTGGCGAATGTGCACGAATACCCGGTGGTGGATGCTGCGTTTACCGATGATAAATTGAAAAATATAATTCAGTATTTTGCAATAAATCCGTCCGAAATGGACAAAGAGCTGCACAAATACGCCAAAGAGTTGCTGGATGCAGGGAAGGTACAAGAAGCCTGGCAGGTGCTGCTGGCAGATGTTTAACCAGATCATCAGGAAATATGAAAGGCATTCTTTTTTTAGCGCTTTTAGTTTCAGGCATCACCGCCCGGTCAGCTGCAATCGTTGACACCACACCGTATGTTCGGGTTATTAAAAACAATGACCGCCTGGTAAGCGGACGGATTGTTGCCACTACAGCCGATTCGCTGTACATCCGTCCGGGTACACCCAAAGAAGAACGGAAAGGCAAATTCTATGAAGAAATGGCCATACCGTACAGCGATATCCGCTCGGTTAAAATCAAACACACTGCCTGGATCGGGTTACTGGCAGGTGCTGCCGGCATTGCACTCTTTTACCTGGTATTCTTCCAGTGGGGAGCTGACCTTGCAGAATTTATCAACAACGACGGATTGGCACTGGTTATTCTGGCCCCGGCTTTGTTTGGTTATTCCCTGTTACAAATGTTTAAAAAACGCCAGTTCTATATTGGTGGTGAACAATCACGTTACGAACGTTTCCGCAATAAACTCCGGAAGCACCGCGATTAAGTTATCTCTTATTTCAAACCCAGTCGCTCCAGCAACGCATCCCTACGGGATTTGGAAACAACCAGTTGTTCTCCGGATTCGAGTTTCACATACCCGCCGTCGGTGCGCATAAAATGAGTTACGAATTTCAGGTTGACAATCGTGGAGTGATGAATGCGCAGGAACAAATCTGCAGGCAATAACTCTTCCATATCGCCCAGCGCCCGGGAAATGAGCTGCTGTTTGTTATTCAACTGGTGCACCCGGGTATAGGCGCCTTCAGCCTGGCAATAGATGATGGAACTTACGTCGGCAAACTCATAGCCATCTTTGTTGGGCAATGCAATACGTTGGTTGTGTACCGGCTGTTTAAAATTGCGCAGCAGGTTTTCAATGTGCCCGGAACCTGATTCCCGGTTCATGCGTTCCTCCACTTTTCTTACTGCTTCCTGTAAATCGGAGGAGCTGATCGGTTTCAGCAGATAATCCACCGCACTCAGCCGGAATGCCTTCGCTGCAAATTGATCAAAGGCTGTTGTAAAGATGATGTGGAACTGAATATCGCCGATTACTTCCAGCATCTCAAATCCATTCATCCAGGGCATTTCAATATCCAGGAATACCAAATCGGGTTTCTCTTTCTTAATGACGAGTATTCCATCTTTTGCTGAATGGCAAACAGCTGCCACAGCCACCTGCGGACAATACTGCTCCAGTTCCTGTTTCAGCATTTGTGCATTCTGTACTTCATCATCAATTATAACTGAACGGATCATGTTAGTTTAAATTAAAAGTGAGTATTACTTTCGTCCCGCACGCTTCGTTGTTTTCATATTTATCAATGATTTCCACTTTCGCCTCGGTGCTGTTTAATTTTTTTTCCAGGTTTAACCGGGATTGCGTGATAGCAACACCTTTTGAAATATGAAAAGAAGCGCCTTCTCCTTTATTTTTAAGTGACACCTCCCTGCCCACACCATCATCTTCCACCGTGCAGGTGACTTCTTCCTCCTGGCCGGCAATGGTGAGTGATATGGTGCCGCCATTTTCCTTCGGTACAATACCGTGCAGTACGGCATTCTCCAGAAAGGGCTGAATGATGAGCGCCGGCACCATTACCGATTTCAGATCCAGTTCCGGATCCACTGTGATACTCCATTTCAATTTCCGCTCAAAACGCATTTGTTCCAGCTGCAGGTATAACCGGCAGGTTTCCACTTCATCATACAGGCTGATCTGTCGTTTATCACTGTTCTGAAACAAGGTGCGTATCAGTTTGGAAAACATCGTGAGGTACTCAGTAGCCTTCAGCTTTTCATCACTTTGAATCAATGCTTTTATGGAATTGAGGCAGTTGAAAATAAAATGTGGGTTCATCTGAGCACGTAAAGCACGCGCCTCCATTTCAAGCAGTTGCTTTTCATGCGCTGCTTTTTCCCGTGCCTGCCGCCGTACTCCCTGCACATAATGATACAGAAAGTAAATAAGCACCCAGCCGGCCAGGGTGAGCAATACCGGAAACAGGTTAAAGAAATAGGCCTGTGTAAAAGTGGACGTACGGCCCGTTCCCTGGTCCACCAGCTTCCAGATATCGAGCGCCATCATAACACGCATCCAGATATAGGTTCCTGAAACGCCAAATACAACAATAATGAGCGACAGATACAGAAGCTGTAAGGAAAACCGCTTCTCCATCACCCGTAATGCATCAATCAGGAGCTTCATGCTGTGTGAAAAAACAAACCCCAGCACAAACATCGAAATGGAAAAAGGCACAAAGTCCATCCAGTCCCGGTAAATGATTCCATTGAACAGAAAAGCGACCACAGTAAATGCCGTCCAGCCGATCCATTGACATTTCCAGTAAAGTGATGAATGAGCGCTCATACTAACCTTATTATTTGAGGAACTACCCCCTACAATTTACAAATACGCAACCAAATTACGAAGGAGCTGCCGGATCAGCCGGGCCGGTTTACCGTTGCCCCCTTTCACCCAATAATTGGTCATTCCCGCTTCACAGTTGGCAGTTCCGGCCGGTTTCCGGTAATAGTTGAGGCACTCTGAACAACGATATGACCGGAACGGCAGCCGGTAAAACCGGTCTCTGCAACGGTTAAGTGTCTCTTCCGCAGGCTTGAATCCGGGTATAATTTGGACTTGAAATCGACAAACATGAACCGTCTATTATTACTTCTTTTACTCGCTCACAGCACAACGGCACAGCCGCTGCAAGAGACCTTCGGAGACAAAAAACCCCGGAAAGTAATTGTAACCACGCAACAAGGCAATCGTTTTAAAGGGCTGCTGCTGAAAGCCACAGATACAGCACTCGTACTGTACCCCGGCAAGTTAAAAGACCTGAAATATGGAAAATTTCCAAAACAGGTTGTGTTTGCCACGAACCGGATTTATTCGGTGCAATATGGAAAACAAAAACCAGTGAAGTTCACCCAGACCCAAACCGATGCCGCACTTATTACCAAAACCCTTCAACCCAAATAACATGAAACAACTGATCACCCTTCTCCTGCTGTGCTGCATGTACACTGCTGATGCCGGAAACACGATCGATACAGTACGCCGTATCAACTTCTTCGTATCGGGGAAAGTCACAAAGGTGGATCCTCCTGCCATAAGTGCCCAGCTGCAGGCCCGCTGGCAACAGTTATTCCGGAAAGATGAGTTTTATTGCATCATTGCGGGCTCTGCCGATGAAATGGCAGAACGCATGGCACGCATTCTCACAGAGAAAAAAGCAAAAGCCGGCAATATCTGGTTCGACAGCCATGGATATTTTGCAAGAAGAAGGTCCCTGTTCATGGTGGGTAAAGATGAAGTGAATGCCCAAAGTATCGCAGATACCACCTTTAACCAGCCTTTTCAGAAGCTGGCCCGCTTCTGCGATACCGGCACTGTGATTGGCATCGGCTCCTGCTACGGAGGTGCCACTTTTTCGCTGCCTGCGGTAGAAGGGCTTCCGGAAAAACGCATGAACGGCGACAGTCTGATGATCCGCCTGGGCCAGGTGCTCAATAATGCCACCGTTTATGGATCAGAAAGTTTTGTGATGACCGGACCCGGTATGTTTTACGCCGGTTACACACTGGCAGGTTTCCCGGCCCTGAAACGCTTTAAAGACTCCTTGTTCCAGAATGTTTGGGAACGGGTCGGTACCTGGAACTGCTACAATGGAAAAACGGGAGAATTCGGAAGGGTTAATACCGTATACCTGAACCGTTCCGGCTCCATATGCACCAAAAAACAAACCTACCTGGCCGAATCGAAGCACCGCAAGAAGCAGCAGAAAATACTTGCCAAATGTAAAAAGGGCAATTACAACCTGGCACTTCTGTACCAATACAATTAATCAAATGGCTTCCTTATTTTTACGCCGGCAGTATATGAATACTGCCGGTTTTTTATCTATAAGCCGTTTTGTATGCTTTATCCTGATGGTAGTTTTTTCAGCATTTTCACGTTAGTAAGCCTCCGCTATCTGCTGCTGGCGGGCCTTGCCTTTTTTGTTTGGTATGTAGTAAGAAAGAAGAAAATTTCATTCCGGAAAATCCAGTTACGGTTTCCTTCCGGCAAGGACTACCAGCGGGAAATTCTTTACTCGGTGCTGACGATGTTTATCTTCACACTTATACCCTGGTTGATCCTCGGAAATCCGGATATCAAACAACACACCACCTGGTATACAGACATAAATGAACACGGTACACTTTATTTCTGGCTGGCCTTCCCCTTAATGCTGATCATGCATGATACCTATTTTTATTTCACACACCGGCTTATGCATCATCCCCGGCTCTTCCGGATTATGCACCTGGTACACCATCAAAGCACCAACCCCAGTCCGTGGGCAGCCTTTGCCTTTCATCCGCTGGAAGCGGTTGTCGAAATCGGCATCCTCGTGGTTTACCTGTTTACCATTCCTGTCATGAAAGCACATCTCTTCTTTTTCTTCCTCTTCATGATGCTCTATAATGTATATGGGCACCTGGGGTGGGAGTTATATCCCAAAAACTTCAACCGCACCTGGATTGGACGTTGGATTAATACTTCGGTCAACCACAACCAGCATCACCAATACTTTAAAGGGAATTTCGGCCTGTACTTTCTGTTCTGGGACCGATTGCTGGGCACCCTCCGCAACGACTATGATGAGAAATATGAAGAGGTGATGAACCGCACCCCGGCTCAATAAAATTTATACGAAGTGATTTTGATATAGACAAGCCCGGCGCATTCACGGTCGGGCTTCCGGTTAAATGCTATGTTTATTGGGAACGGCAGCTTGTAAAAGTCTTCCTTTTTCATACCGGGCAACGATTCAACCTGGTAGGTTGTACCATTTTCCGTCTCCAGTATTACACCGCCACAACAGGCACACAGGCGCAGATCGGGCCCCTTCATTATTCCTTTTTCTGCATAAGATACCGGCTCCCGGCTGCAACCGTTACCCAGTAACTGCACCACGAATAACACCATAAGTACACGAAGTATCATCTGGAAAAAAAGACAATCCTTCCGGAACAGTTGCTGCCTCAGTTCCAGGTGGCTCCAAACACTTTTTTGAGAATGTCGGTGGTTCGTTTGACAGGATTTTCCCGGATCTCCTGTTCTTCTCTGGCAATCTGATCAAACAGGGCATCGACGGTTTTACCCACGACATAAGCGGTAAGGTCAGGGTTCAGTTTATTCCGTGTCGTGGGGAATTTATTGTAGGAAGTAATGAGATCGCCGTAATAACGGGTGGCTTCCACTTTATCGAGCGACTGCTGCACCATAGGTGTAAAAGCCTTGATAAGCGCCTCGCTTGTTTTTTCCCGGAAGTAGCTGGTAGCTCCGTTTTTGGGCCCCCGGATGATGGCAATGGCATCAGCAATACTCATTTGGCGGATGGCATCTGCAAAAATGGGCCTGGCAGCACCCACCGCATCTTCAGCACCCCGGTTGATCTGCAGTACGGCCCGGTCCACCATCTTTCCCAATCCCAGCCGGCGCATGGTTTGCTCAGCTTTCTGCACTTCGGGCGGTAGCAGGATTTTATAAAACTGGCTTCCAAAAAAGCCATCTGTCTTATTAAGGTTCAGCACGGCCCGTACCAACCCCTGTCCCAGTGCTTCTTTGACGCCTTCACCGGCTTCAGCCTGGGTAACCACATTTTTACCCGGTGCAGCAGGGAGCTGACTGAACACATCGCAGGAATTGAAAGCAAGCAACAGGGAGGTGAAAATCAATAACCGTTTCATGGGACTTTATTTAAATTTTATACCCCTTGTAAGAGATAAAACCATGCCAAAACTGGCTCTTTGCCCAAAGCTAAGCAACCAGTACCTTTGCCAACTGTTAAACTGAGTACAATTCTACACATGAGCACACATTTATCTGAACAGGAACTCATCCGCAGGGAAAAACTGGCCGAGCTGAACAAGCTGGGAATTAATGCGTATCCTGCCCCCCTTTACACAGTAACTCATTATTCAACCGCCATAAAAGCCGGTTTTCACGAAGAAAACAAAGACCATTATCAGGATGTATCCATTGCCGGACGCATTATGAGCATCCGTGATATGGGAAAAGCCTGTTTTGCAGTGCTGCAGGACAGCCATGGCCGTATTCAGATTTACGTGAAACGCGATGATATCTGTCCCGGCGAGGATAAATCCCTGTACGATGTGGTATTCAAAAAACTGCTGGATATAGGCGACATCATCGGCGTAACCGGATTTGTGTTTACTACTAAAACCGGTGAAACAAGTGTGCATGTGAAGGAGCTGACCATCCTTACCAAATCACTGAAACCTCTGCCCATTGTAAAAGAAGCAGAAGGCCAGACTTTTGATGCAGTAACCGATCCGGAGTTCAAATACAGGCAGCGGTATGCCGACCTCATCATCAATCCCCAGGTGAAAGATGTGTTTGTTAAACGTACCATGCTCATCAACACCATCCGGGAGTATCTCAACGAACATGGTGCCCTCGAAGTGGACACCCCGGTATTGCAAACTATTCCCGGCGGTGCCACGGCACGTCCGTTTGTGACCCACCACAACGCACTGGATGTGCCCATGTACATGCGCATAGCCAATGAGCTGTATTTAAAGCGCCTGATTGTGGGTGGTTTTGACTGGGTGTATGAATTCAGCCGCAACTTCCGGAACGAAGGAATGGACCGTACCCATAACCCGGAATTCACCATCCTCGAATGGTACACGGCTTACAAAGATTATTTCTGGATGATGAACGTAACCGAGAACCTGCTCGAACGTGTGGCTATTGCCCTGCACCACGGCACCGATGTACCGGTAGGCGATAAAATCATCAGCTTCAAAACGCCTTTCAAACGCATCTCCATTTATGATGCCATCAAAGAAAATACCGGCGTGGATGTAAGCGGTATGGATGAGGAACAATTAGGGGCCACCTGCAAACAATTCAACATTGCCGTAGATAATACGATGGGTAAAGGAAGGCTGATTGATGAACTCTTCAGCGCCACCAGCGAAAGCAAATACATTCAGCCCACCTTCATCATTGACTACCCGGTTGAAATGAGTCCGCTTACCAAGAAACACCGCAGCAAAGCCGGCCTGGTGGAGCGTTTTGAACTCATGATCAACGGCAAGGAAATTGCCAACGCCTACAGCGAGCTGAACGATCCCATCGACCAGCGGGAACGTTTTGAAGACCAGGTGAAACTGAAAGAACGTGGCGATGATGAGGCCATGTTTATTGACTACGACTTCCTCCGCTCCCTGGAATACGGTATGCCGCCCACAGCCGGAATCGGCATTGGTATTGACCGCCTGTGCATGCTCATGACCAACCAGCCGAGCATACAGGATGTGTTGCTGTTCCCCATGATGCGGCCGGAACGGGTGGAAGAGTAAATTCATTAAAAAAGGTGAGTTATACGAAAACCGCAGCAAACATACTGCGGTTTTTTTTGGCGGATAATTTTTAACTGAGAGTGTATTTACAACAAAGGAACCTGCGGACTTACCTTGTTAATTCCATCCGCATTTCATTAAGAAGTTCATTTGATATTTCTGACTTTACTTTTACAGGAAATTCAATTGCTTTTCTCGCCCAAAACCTTGCAGTATCTGGTTTATTCCATTTCTTATAAAGGTTTACCAACTGGTACTTAGGATAAATATGAGATGGAGCAATATAAATAGCATGTAAATAGTTTTTTTCTGCGTAAGCAAATTGATTTAAGCCTAAATACGCGTCACCCAGAAAAACATAAAGGTTGCTGTAAGAATTATATTTCCTCGCTCTTTCCAATAATTTTATTGCAAGATCATAATTTCCTGCAACTGAAGCTTCTGCACCATAATTATATAAGAAATCGCCATTAAAACGTAATACAGAGTAGGCTTTTTCATAATATTTACTTGCTGATGAAAATGAGCCAAATTTTGCAAGTTCAGAAGCCTTCATCCAACTTCTTTCGGCTTTGATGTGAAAAACAATATATAAACCAATAGTTAATGATAAGAAACAAAATAATATGAACGGAAATCCAAACTTAAAACGGGCGACAGTCAAATTGCTATTTTGAGGAATAATCACTGCCAGATGAAACGCAGTTGTCATTAAAAGCGGTGTCAAATGAAATGGATTTGAAAACAGACCGGCAATTACAGTTGTTACAATACAGCCAAAAGCACCTGCTTTTAACCAGATTTTATTCTGTGAAGATATTTGTGCATTCTGAGCCTTTACCAGAAGAAAGGCAAATGTTACAAAAAGAAAAAACCCTGATATCCCGTATTCGACAAGAATCTGCAAGATACAATTGAATGCCTCAAGGGTATTATCTGCTAAAACCTGCTTTTGGATTGAATAATCGCCTGTTCGAAAATGACAAGACTGATAATTGTTGTAAACAGATGAAAATCTGTTTGCACCTACTCCAAAGATAAAATTATCACTAAATATATTAAGCGACACATTATATATTGTAAGACGCCCTGAAGCTGATGCTGGTTTAATGTTATATAAAACACATGCTATTGCTGGAACCATTACAATAATTACTCCATAGACAATGAGTCTTATAAATTTTCTGAGCTTTAATTGCGCTAACAATACAAATATGCAGCCAATAAGTGCTCCAATAATAGCAGCTCTTGCAAATGTTGCAAATATTAATCCACCTGTAATAAAAATAAAAATGAAACAGGGTAATCGAACTAATTTACCAAACCCTGATTTCCGCATCATCAAACTAACATAAAGGGGCAATATGCCTGCCAGGTAGTTTGCATAAAAGCCTGAATTA
>Ga0315902_10010980_pt1 | contig 11946 bp, 7 predicted proteins | sample LakEriMetagenome_9_FD_203523 | JGI IMG/M metagenome (GOLD analysis project Ga0315902, IMG submission 203523) | Freshwater fungal communities from buoy surface, Lake Erie, Ohio, United States - Buoy 12 MA117 | ecosystem: Environmental > Aquatic > Freshwater > Lake > Lake biofilm | place: USA... | reverse complement strand
TTGATTTTGATGACCTAGCCACCTTTGACCGCGCCTTATACAGCCAAATTAGCAATCCTTTGGTGCTGCGTTTGTTTTTAGAAACCTACCAAGGTAAGAACTTACCCAAAAAAGGAAACCAGCACCTAGCTATTTGGAGCGACTGGTTGTCTTCTTTCACCCAGCAGGAGCAAGAATTCTTCACGGCCTTAGCCGATGCGATTTGGGATAAAGGAGAAAATGAATTGTTACTCGACGATGTTTTAAAAGACAGCCAACTAAACCACTATTTAACCAACGATCAATTGAACACCCCCTATCCTCGCCTGAGAAACTTGGGGTGGATCAGCCGATATGTAAAAGATCTGAATGCCTGCATAGGATTCACGGTAGAAGGAGCTTTGTTACATTTATTGGGAAAGAAATTGGGAGACCTAAAGCCAACGATATCAATCCAACAGATTCAACAAATATTGCGAACCGGAAGTCCATTGCAGAAGGCAGGAGTCGGCGCTTATCTTCAACAACGAGCATTACAGGGCGACTTGACCGCAGTATGCGAGCTGATTGATGCCGACGAGGAATTTATAGAAACCTGCGTTACGCCATTATTGCTTCACCTTAAAACGATGGGAGTAAAAGAAACTTTAGACATTTTGCTACAAGACCCAACGGAGCATGATTGGAAAGCGCTGCTGAAAGTTGATGCAACTTTAGAAGAATTGACTTTGCATCGCATACGCGAAGAGGTCGCTATTCATGGTTTACCAAGAAATGATTTTTCTTTGAAGACAGCTATTCAACTAGGCTTAAAAGGGATTCGTTTGATTGACAAAGAGCAAGGAGAGTCCTTCTTATCTAAAATCAACCTGAATCAATACCACTTCCGTGATGATGCTCAAATCTGCAGCAACCTCGGGGATTTATTTGAACACTTTGGCGAATACAATAAGGCGCTAGAGTTTCATCGGAAGTGTTTGGATATTCGACTCAAAACCCTCGGAAACCAGCACCCTGATGTGGCCACTTCATATAACAACATCGGCTTTACTTGGGATAGCAAAGGCGAATACGACAAAGCTCTGGAGTTCTATCAACAGTGTTTGGATATTCAACTAAAAACCCTCGGAAACCAGCACCCATCAGTGGCCACTTCCTACAACAACATTGGTTTAGCTTGGAAAAATATAGGCGAATACGACAAAGCGCTTGAGTTCTATCAGCAGTGTTTGAATATTGATTTAAAAACCCTCGGAAACCAGCATCCATCAGTGGCCACTTCCTACAACAACATTGGTTTAGCTTGGGATAGCAAAAGCGAATACGATAAAGCGCTGGAATTCTATCAAAAGTGTTTGGATATTCAACTAAAAACCCTCGGAAACCAGCATCCATCAGTGGCCACTTCCTACAACAACATTGGTTTAGCTTGGGATAGCAAAAGCGAATACGATAAAGCGCTGGAATTCTATCAAAAGTGTTTGGATATTGAACTAAAAACCCTCGGAAACCAGCATCCATCAGTGGCCACTTCCTACAACAACATTGGTTTAGCTTGGGATAGCAAAGGCGAATACGACAAAGCTCTGGAGTTCTATCAACAGTGTTTGGATATCAGACTAAAAACCCTCGGAAACCAGCACCCATCAGTGGCCACTTCCTACAACAACATTGGTTCAACTTGGAAAAATATAGGCGATTACGACAAAGCACTGGAGTTCTATCAGCAGTGTTTAAATATTGAATTAAAAACCCTCGGAAACCAGCACCCTGATGTGGCCACTTCATATGACAACATCGGCTTTACTTGGGATAGCAAAGGCGAATACGACAAAGCTCTGGAGTTCTATCAAAAGTGTTTGGATATCCGACTAAAAAACCTCGGAAACCAGCACCCATCAGTGGCCGCTTCCTACAACAACATTGGTTCAACGTGGAAAAATATAGGCGAATACGACAATGCGCTGGAGTTCTATCAGCAGTGTTTGAATATTGAATTAAAAACCCTCGGAAACCAGCATCCATCAGTGGCCACTTCCTACAACAACATTGGTTTAGCTTGGGATAGCGAAAACGAATACGACAAAGCGCTGGAATTCTATCAAAAGTGTTTGGATATTCAACTCAAAACCCTCGGAAACCAACATCCATACGTGGCAACTTCCTATAACAACATTGGTTCAGCTTGGAAAAATATAGGCGAATTCGACAAAGCACTGGAGTTCCATAAAAAGTGTTTGGATATCCGACTAAAAACCCTCGGAAACCAGCACCCAGATGTGGCCACTTCCTACAACAACATTGGTTTAGCTTGGTATAGCAAAGGCGAATACGACAAAGCACTGGAGTTCTATCAGCATTGTTTGGATATTGAACTAAAAACCCTCGGAAACCAGCACCCTGATGTGGCCACTTCCTATTGGAACATTGGCAATTGCCAAAGAGAAATGAATCAATACCCTGAGGCTATCCAATCCTTCAATGCTTGTTGTGAAATTGAATCAAAAGGTGGCTATCCATTCCAAATAGCCAAATGCTATGAGGCGCTTTCAGAAAATCTAGATGCCTTAGGTTACTACATTCAATCCGCTGAGATCAGAAAAGACAACCCTGATTTAGGAATTGGAGCCGAATCAACTCAACAATCCATTAAGGCTTGTATTCGCTTGGCTAAAGAATTGGGCAAAGAAGATGAACTTCCGGATTGGATACAAGAGAACTCGTAGTATAATTGTGAAAAGAATATTATGAAAGCAAAAACATATAAAAGCACAAACGGTTTTACAGCTCCACAATCTCTTTCAGATTTTGGAATTGAAGTTTCTAATGGAAAAGAAACAAAGCACTTAGGATTGGAGGAATTTAATTTTTGCCCAATCCTTCAAGAATATTCCTTCAAGGGTAAAAACACGGCGTTCTTGCCCTGTTTCAGTATCGATAGAGCAGGAATGCTAATAGAAAAACTAGAGTTGTTCTACCTTTATGCCCCCAAAGTTACATTTCACTATGCTACGCTTTATGGTGTTACTCAAATTCAGACATCGGAAATCACTGCGATTCGTAAAGATTTAATTTCTGTCGGACTTCCTGCATTCGTTCGTAACTCTATTGATTTTCAGAATAATTACGGTCCACTTTTTCAACCTGCGGTTGAAATTTGGAATACTTGTTTTAACACTGACGTAATTATTGCTGGAGATAGAGATGATCGGTTTATCTTAAATACGTTCTATGAGAGAGTTGAGCATCACAATCCAAAAAGACAAGTTGATTGGGCTAACTTAATGTTCGCGAATAATCTATACAATTGATTTACCTAATTACGTGGAAATCATATATGGCCAGATTTTAAAGAAATTCTAAGCCATTTTGAGACATCCACTCTTCCAAATTACCTAGTCTAAATTGAGTAACCCGACTCCAATTGAGAACATATCCTGCAGTGCGGCGATTCAATGCCTCTTGAAATGGTATTTTATATAATTCCTGTAATTTGTAGCTTGGATCAAAGACCACTATCACAATAAAATTTATTGGCGCATTAGCTGGGTATTCAATCCTGGACCATCTCGCATTAGTGGTTAATGCTTTGGCATGAGATTTAACTTGATATTTATTACCCAAGGCATCTACCAAATCCCAAAATGGATTGATCCCGCTTGTTGCTATGCTTGCGTCAAATAATACACTAGCTACCCACTCACCCAATTGTCCTGTAATATCCTTTTGGTTTCTCAATATTCCAATTTGCTTTAATGCAGAATATGACTCAATAAAAGATGTAAACAATTCGGACATCTCTTCAAGATTTCCATTTATTCTATTTTCATTTTGAAATTGTGTCTCTTCATTTTGATTATTTAAAGTTGGGAAGTCAATCTCTTCTTCTGCCCCATTAATTGCATCAGGCGAAATCAGAAGAATTTCATTACCCACAACTTCTGATTTCCATCCATCCTTGAGCAAAGAGAAAAACAGAACATGTGATATCTTGCTGGTTGGCCCTCTATTCTGCCTCCACCATTTCTTCAAAGTTGTTTTTATGGCATTTCCTTCTTCTATCGTAATGACAAAAAATCTCTTATTCATAGTCTTTTATTTTCATTGCAAACTCCTCCTCCGTGATCTTCCCTTTTGCCACTTGCTTGGCCCATAGTTCTATCTGCTCGCGGTCGTCCTCGTCCGCTATTTCCTGCAGCCAGGTATCGAGGTTGGTGGAAGTGCGAGCGGTTGCCGCCTCTGCGCCGGGGAACTGCGCGGTAATATCCAATAGCCATTGAATGTTGAGCGTTCGGTTGAGGCGAGCGGTAAGTTCCTTTGAAGGCTTGCCCAAAGCCACTTCTCGCGAGGCGTATTTCTGGAGAAGCGTTTCAACGGATTCGGGATCTTCTGCTAGGTAGGGAAGTGCCTCTTGGATGCAATCTGCATTTGTAGCAATGCTTTCTAAATCCTCGATACATCCTTTTAAATAGAGACGAATTGCTTCTCGCGACTTCAACTCCTTTATCATTCGAAAACTTCTTTTCAGACCTAATTGTTGAGTTGTGGCAGAAGCCAATTCTTTCCAACAATAATCACGTTGAGCCTTGTCAGGTAAATCCTGCACTATTCCTTCCGCCTCTATCCAATTACCTTGTTTAGCAAATTCAATACTACAGTATCCAATAATCTCAGTGCGTTCTCTATGGTTATCAATGATACTAGAAGATGTTAATAGCGCTTCTTGCATAATCGAATTAGATTCATCTCGATAGCCATTCATTATTAGGGCTTTTGCTATGTCCTTCAAAGCCCTAGCTTTCCAATAGCCATTACTTATTCCACGGGCAATGGAGAGTGATTCATGTATGACTGATTTTGATTTCTCGACATGACCCTGTTTGAATAATTCAACAGAAATACCCATCAAACCATTGGCTTTATAATAGTCGTCACTAATTCGCTGGACTACATGTAGTGATTCGAATTCCTTCCCCAGCCCAGCCATTTCTTTGGCGATATCCATTAAAGCACTGCTTTTGTAGCCTTCATCCCCTATGCTTTGCGAAATAACGATTGCTTCCTCCACCTGGCCCTTCTTGGCTAGTTGCACAGCGATTTCTTTTAAAGCGTTACTCCTACTATTTTCATGGCTTATGCCTTGGGCGACAGATAGAGCTGCTTCATTCTGCCCAAATTTGGAAAGTTTGATAACTATTTCAGCGTAAGTATTACCCTTATTAAAATCATCTTGAATATGCTCCGCACTAATTATTGACTCTTGTAGTATTGATGCTGATTTTTCCTTTTCTCCCCTGCGAGCCTCGATCAATGCTAAGTTAACAAGTGCAATACTCCTAAAACGATCATCACAAATATCTCTCGCAATCCTCAAGGAATCTTCATACCGACCCTGCTCAGCCAATTCTGAGGCAACATCATTTAAAACGCTACCTTGATCTATCCTATTATTTATAGCAAGAGCTGTCGTAACTGACTCCCATTGACAACCAAGTTTTGCGAAGTGATTAGATATATTCTTCAGAATTCTGTTCCTTGACCAACCCAATGTTAAACCTGGCTTTACATCAAGTGATTCTAACAAATTTCCATTTCGAGAATGGTTCACTATTATCCCCTTAATGGCCCTAACTTCAATTGTTGCCGAATCAAGACTTGCCAATAATTCAGGTCGCCTGTCAGGTGAACAAATTTTAGTTAATTCAAAATGAATGTCCATTAATGCCCGATCTTGCCAGAATTCATCACTAATCTCAAATACGCAGCTGAACGCTTCACCGAGTTTCTCTTGCTTTGCCAATTCTCTTGCGCGGTATGCCAAAGATCGACTCTTCCAAATTTCAGCACTAATTCCTTCTGAACATCCAATCGCTTCCTTAGTTAAAATCTCAGCTGACATATGCATACCGCCCTTTATTAGTTCAGTAGCGATATCCTCCAATGTCCGACTCTTCCAATAGAGATCTTCTATTGTGCGAGCAGCAGAAATTAGGGTCTCTACTTGCAAGTCAGAGTAGGAATCTTCTTGAGGTATCCAATCCTTATCCCAAATTTCTGTTCGACTATAAACTTGTGTGCAACCTATACCTAATTCAGTCCACACACAAGCCATTTGAAACATCAACTTCGACGGAAAGAAATCATTCCAATTTAATATGCTATAATCACTAGGAAGATGCTCATCCAAATGATTGAGGAGCTTCTGAATGCCTGATTTCCTGAATGGTTGAGCCTTACTCTCCAACAAAGTCAGCTCCATCAGACAAAGCATATATAATATAAATCTACGAAGCACACCTTCATTGTCATTCCCCCCAAAACTCTCGATACGTTTTAACGCTAGTTCGATTTCACCATTGGCAACCATGGCAACAATCTGCGGAGCGTCGTTGGCCTCTTCGTATTTCAGATCTACGAGGCCGAGGGCGGCTTCGAGTTGTTCATCGTAGCGTTTCAAGTCGGATGCCTTCAGCAGACTGAGACGGAATAAGGTGTTGGAAGAATCGAAACCTCGCAATACTTTTTTCTGTGTGGCGAAGTAGGCCTCGTTCCACATCAACTTCAATAGCGATTCACTGCGTGAATCCTTGACGCTTTCATATAAATGTGCGGCATAATGCTCCAACGCATATCGCTGCTCCCAACTGCCCTCGAGCTCGCGCCAGCCGGCACAGAAATCAATGATGCGCTCGCCCGCCTCAAGTACCTTCAACGCCTTCTCTTTCACCAAATATTCGCGGAAGCTTTCGTGAAAGAGCTGGTAGTCGAGCGCCGCCTCTGTGAGCGGATTCTCATACAGCACCTCCTTCAAGGTGCTGCCTATGCGTTGAACGGTGGCTTCGCCCAGCTTGTTTATCAAGCCCAAGTGGGCCATGGTGAGGTAATCCTTCGCTGCGGCAAACGTGTATAGCCCGGCAAGCAGGGCGTCGCCGTCGGTGAGGTCGGCGGCATAGCGCTGCAGAATGGCTCTATAATATTCGTCAATCTCTTTGGGTAGTGCCCCAATATCGTTCAGGGCTATGCTTCCATTTTCCAAGGCATCGCACAACAGCTTCAAGTAAAGCGGATTGCCCTGCGAGCGCTGTTGCACGGCATCAATCCAAGTGCTCTCGCGCTCTACTTCGTATTTGTTAGCCACTTCATAAATCAGCGCGCGTATATCCTCCTTGCTCAACCCGGTTAGCTCCAATTTGGTATGATGCTCTACCGGCAATGTGCCCCAAAGATCGTCGATGCTCTTATGTCCTCCGGGGCGCGAGCCATAGATGAATAGTATGTTCTCAAAATTCTCGCGTGGCAGGTAAGTCACCACGTTGTTTTCCGTGCCCTCATCAAGACCATCGATAAGAAAGAGCAGCTTTTTGCCTTGGCAGTGTTCGTTCCACATCCGCCACTTGGAAAACAACTGGTTCTGCAAATCGAAAACCATTTTGCCCTCGGCACGAATTTCCTTTCCCTGAGGGAACACCTCGTCGGTGCGTTTGATGAGGTAGTTGAACAGGTATTCGGCCTGCGCCTGCTGTGTTCCGCGACGAATGAAATACTCAATTACCGTGAGCTGCTTCAGCTCTTTATGCGCCTTTAGGTCTTTAAAAAACTGTGCAATGATGGCCGATTTGCCAATACCGGGATTGCCCTGAATGGAGCAATAGCCCTTGCTCTTTTCGGAAACAAACTGCACCAGGCTTGCGCGTTCATGCGTTCGTCCTTTGAACGTTTCCGTGAGTTCCTCGATGCGTTGGTAGAACTCGTTGTTGCCCGTCTTCTTCCATTCGTGGAGCGGAAGGTATTCATGGAATTCACGGAAAAAATCCTTCTCGCGGTAATGCTTGCCGAGTGGATAATTGAGCAATCCGATTTTATCGTTTTTGATATCGTTGAAAAACGCAAACGAAGCCTCTGAGTTCTCGTGGCGGTAGAGCAATATGGGGTGAAGCGACCGTACTACCTCGCCGCCGCCTTCTGCTGCAACCTGACATCGCAGAAACACCTTTCCATCGATCTCTTCGAGCGACGAGGCCGAAAGCCATTTCGACTGCAGCAATTTGTGCAGGAAAGGCTCGTACTTTTTAATGTCGGCCTCACAACTACTATCGGACGGGGTGGCACCATGCGCATATCCGTTGCGAAAAGCAATTACGTTGGTCTTATCGGCATTGAGAGCTTTGTCGAGTTCGATAAACTCTGCCGCAAAATCGGACAATGTCCATTCGAAATTCTCCTTCTGCAGTTCCTCAAACAACACCCTGCTGAAGAGCTGCCAGGTGCCCAGCGAAGGAGTGCGCAAGCCTTGCGAAAGAAGACCTTTGGCTGTATCGCTCAGTTTATTATGCCGCACATACTCGGACAGTATAACCACCGTGTGTGTTTTGATGATGCTCTCGAAAAGATCGATCATGCGGTGGACCTTGCGAAACGGCTGCGTTTCGGCTAGGTATAGCTCGTGAAGAGAAGAAAGATGTGGGTGCATAGTGCTTAGGTGTGGGGAAGATAATGGAAAAACAAAACACACCAAGGCAATGGACACTATTCCAAGATTGCAACTACAGAAGACTCACTGACGGGTTCACCAAGAAACCGAGAAAGGCCAGAAGGTGGCGCACAAGCGCGGAAGGAGTACGCTAGAGAATTCATCTGAACGAACAAAATTGGATGAAGACACAGCATTACACGCCGATTTATAATAAAAGAAATCGGACAAGTCATCGTAGATCAAATACTGGTTCATCTCGCTGATGAGTTCGTTTTGCATCTTGATATCCATTGACGTCAACTCCTGTTCACAGTCCGACAAATGTGCATTCGAGAAGTGTTTTTGATAAAAGCCATCGCCGGAAGGAATGGCTATCCACACTTCGCCGCCCTCATTACTTGGTTCGGTTATTTTATAAAAACAATCCTCCTGACAATTGCCCCCTGTGTAACCAATTGCTAGGACATAGTGAGCAATGACCTTATCATTCTCATCGTATACGCTCCTATGCGCACAGAACATGCGCAGAAAGCGAATGGATTGAATCGATTCTTCATCCGCAGTTTCAATATTTTCTGCTAATTGGATAAGGTAACTCACACGAAACGATGTTGGATTTTAACAAAAAGGAATTTCTCTATTGAAAGCCATGCAAGCTTGTGCGGCTGCGCACCTGGTCACACCAATTAATCGCCGTGATAGACGATATTGAAATTGGCATTAGCATTTTAAGGAGTTAGGACAATGGAATTAGGCCAATGCCTTTATTGCATCCGGCAACTCAATATCCTGCTCAATCCATTCTAGCTCTTCATCATACCAAAAACCCTTGCGCTTGTTATTGAGGTGATCATACACAACAACGTACTTCTCATTCCGTTCCGCGAAGCTCTCCAACGCTGTCCAAAATTCAAAGTCTGCCATTTTCGTTGATTTGTAATGAAACCACAGAGCAAAAGCGTTTTCCGGATCTGACTCATCCGGGTGAACAATTAAATTATCCGGCTCTCCAATCCAATTGGGAATAACTCGCATACATTTATTCTTAAGTTCAACTTCATCCGTGGAGAAGGTATCAAACGTAATAGTCATCATATGACATTTTTTTTCGATTGTCAGGCTAAAATAAGTACTTTTTTTTTTACCCATTCAACAAATTTTTAGACTTATGATGCGACCCAAGTTGCGATTATATTTGACGATTATAAATCGTTGTTTCTGATTAAACACTAAAATATGAACGTCAAAAAACTCTTCAGCAACAAAACCAAGTGCACCTTGGAAATTGATCAATTCAATCCAAATCTTCCTCAATCTTGGAGCGGTAAGCCCGACGGAAGCTATTTGTTTCCTCACAATGATATCGACTGCACACCAATGAAATGGGTCATGCTGCACGATGTGAAAACTAACGACCTCTCGTGGATTTCAGATTTGTTTCCGAACCTAGAAATGTTGGAAATCGATTTTCAAAAAAATCAGTCGCTCACTAGCCTAAAGGGAATTGAGTCGCTATCCAATTTAAATGCTTTGATTATTAATGATGGCGGAGGAGAACTCAACCTAGACTATCATGATAAGCTTAAACTCGATTACCTGATATTTGGAGGCAGCAAATCCGATCAATATAAAATGGATGCGCACGTAATTGTGAACAAGCCTATCTATGTGAAAATCTTGTTCACATTCGTGGATCGCAAGGAACATTTGAAAGAACTTAACTGCGATAGCCTTTACCTTTCCGGTCTGCGCGATGAAACAGGTAAAATCTACATTCATTTTGAGGGCGACGCCAAAGATCTGAAATTTGTTCTAGATCCTCTATTGAACACTTAACCCGTTTGAGAATTCGAAAATAATAAGACTCCACCAAGAGGATATAAGCGGGCTCTTCGAACCATTTGAAATCCGATCCTTCTCTTCCTTATATCTGAATAGATCTCATTCAATTATCCCGATTCGAAAACCCAACACCCGTGCTGGAAGTGTAATAATAAGCCGGAATGTTTACCACCGGGTTGGTATCATACATTGATTGATAGTTGAGCTGAAGAGAAAGCCACGAGTTAAACTTGACGGAAACATTCAGCTGGGCTGCCCAACGAAAAGAGAAGCGATCGGCACTAAAAGGCATTTGAAAGAAGTTGATGAAACTCAATTCTACATGCTTACCGATATTGGATGTCATGCGCAAAACATTGTTCGACTTGAGCATGCTGCGACTCACGGTGCCCAGCGTTACATCCGTACTACCCGAACTATTCCAACGCTCTTCCTCCTGCATAGCGCCTGTTGACAGCTGCAAACAGAAGTTGTCACCTCGGTATGCATCAAACCGCAGGTTGGCCCCCGCTAATTTTCGCATCACCAATCCGCGACCCGCGTCAATTTGTTGCTGTAGAAAAAACTGAGTAGCTAGGCGTCTATGAAAATGAGGTGTAAATCGAACGTAGTAATATCCGCTGTTGATGAGCACCCCATCGCTCGTGCCGGTGTTGAGGTACTTTCCATTCAACAATACTTGGTGCTTATCGTTTCGATGATAGACCGCCTCTGCAATAATGCCATAATCGTATACCAAGATGCTTTGTCGCGATAAGTTCCCGCTGAGGCCTATCCCCCATTTGAAATCATTTTTTGCCAGCGAATCGAGAGGAGTCGTTGGGTCCTCGATATTGAGGACTTGGGCGGTTGTGCTGTGTGCTGCCAGCAAAATTATCACAGCAGCCAAGGAATATGAAAGGCATCGATTTAACCTTATCACTCGCTTCATCGTGAATTTTTCCGCTAACATATGAATTCAGATTATATTCGAAACCGAGTTTTTATCGAGACTAAAATGGAACTAACCTTTAAACACTGCCTTCTAAAAATCGTTGGGGTATTTGCCTACGATGAAAAAACCCACAACTCCCTCTTTCCAAAAGCAGGCTATACTCCCATGCTGAGCCTTGAGCTACATCCTCAAGCTTATTCTCAAATGAGTCCAAAAGAAAGAGAGGAAGCAAAGGATAGAACCATCGCCAGTTACAAAAACATCTACTACTCCGAGTTCCGCGACTTCATGTTTACCGGCAAAGACCGCATGGATGTTGATGGTTTCCGAAAGGAGAAAATCAGCACCTTCCAGCGTGATAAAACACTGGAAAGTACGTTCTTATATGAACAATATAATTCTAAGATTCAAGAATCAGAAACAGTACTATTCGCATTCCGTTCTAACAGACAAGAGATCTATTTATTCCCTGATGGCATCGGTATATTCTCATTGACCCTGACTCCCATTACCAATGAATTGGTTGATTTATCCCAGCTCATCAATCGCTCAAGATCCTTTGAAACAAAGGTGTTGGATGGAACCGGCGCCATAGAATTTCACAAATGGATCAGTCGTGAGTTGTTGTTGAATATTCCACTGGTTGGCGATAACCTTGAATCAGATGAATACAGTGGCTCAAAATTCAAGGTATATACTGTAATTGACATGCCCGAAT
>Ga0315902_10010979_pt1 | contig 11947 bp, 6 predicted proteins | sample LakEriMetagenome_9_FD_203523 | JGI IMG/M metagenome (GOLD analysis project Ga0315902, IMG submission 203523) | Freshwater fungal communities from buoy surface, Lake Erie, Ohio, United States - Buoy 12 MA117 | ecosystem: Environmental > Aquatic > Freshwater > Lake > Lake biofilm | place: USA... | reverse complement strand
GGCTAATACTTCAGCAGCCACCTCAGTAGAAACCTTCATAGACTACATAATAGCTCGCATAGCTACTGGTACTGATAATAATAGTACCATTACCGGTACCAACATTACTACGGATGCGGCCCGTAATCTACTCCGAGATGCCATAGCCTTCCGCCGTAATGGACTGACACTCGTCATGGAGTCCATAGGTATAGGTACCACGTCTAACCTAGTGAACATTACCATAGGTATCACTATCACAGGGGGGGCCCCTAGTAGTATACTACTCGTCGACGTGCCCAGCGGTCCCATTGGAGGTGCAGCCAATACTAATGAGTTCAAGTTAACTCGCCGACCCGTCAAGGAGGTAACACGACTAGTAGCTACGCTCCAGGAGAATACGGCTGCCATAGTGCGCGGGCCTACACCTGGCACTAGTGACTACCTAGGGCGCGATACTGTATCTAGAGTGAAACGGGTATTCCAGGGCTCCATTAATTACGCAGAGGGCCGGGACTTCCAGGTTCTCGATGGTGGTAGACTGGAGTGGGCTCCTAATGGCGCAGGAGCTCTAGAGCCGGCACCTGGCACTACCTACTTTGTGACGTATACGTACTCCAGTCAATTAGCACTAGGAGTAGATTTCAATCTCCTGACGGCTACTGACACTATAGTATTTACTGGTACACGGAGCCCCGCACCTAATACCACATTCCAGGTAGACTATAGCTATTTCCTCAGCCGTATAGCTATAGTGACGCTAGATAAGGAAGGGCAGCCCGCTGTCATATATGGTGAGGTAGGAGTTAATCCTCAGCCTCCTGCCGTTAGTGATTCAGTATTACCACTAGCACGTGTACTTATAAGTAATAATAACGCCATCATTGAGCCCATCGATTGCCGCCCTGTCAATTACGATAGTATACGACAGCTATCCAGCGCCGTATCATCGCTATCAGATGATATAGATAGACTACGACTCACAACGAGAGCAGAGGGGCTGGCTTTCACTAATACAGGGGCCGTACCCAACTTTACATCTATCGATGCTCTAGTGAATAGTAGTGGTATTAATCTAACGGAGAGCACAGGTATGCTCTCGCCTCTAACTAATAGTCTGACATCCAATAGAGTATATAGTGATGTCAGAGCAACGGCTCCCTCGGCTAGACCTAATAACGCAGGGGACCCCTACATTGTAGTACCTACATATACAGATAGTATATTCCTTGAGCAAACTAAGCTGACGAAAGAGAGGAGTATACAGCAGACTACAGCCCCGCGGTTATTCTGTCGTAGAGTCATCATGGCTAATCGCGATCTAGGGCGGATTAACCCCTGCGACGAGCTGGCCGTCCGAGGAGCTGCTCTATTCAGCTCCACTAGTAATCTCCTCTATCGATTTATCAATGAGGGGAATAGAGCAGAGTTCACGCGGCTATCTCGTCGTGTACGAGAGGCCATCTCAGCAGGTGAGGCTATACCAGCTATAGGCGCTAATCTAATGGGGAGCGAGGAGATAGATAAGGCGCGGGCCCAGAACATACGATACACTATACGAGGAGAGGGGCTCCCCCAGGGCAGCTATCAACTACTGATAGCTGATACTATCATGACTACTGCAGTATCAATTAATAACACACCAATATCGGGCACCCTACCATTCGCGTTCCGGCCCCGCTCTAATGGCATACTCGAGGTCGAGCTATTCCTACCCGCACTACCCCCCGGTGTCCATGCCGTAGTGCTACACTCTGATACACTGAGTGTAAGTAATACGCTATCTATATTCAATAATAACCTGACCCACGTGGCGCTAGGCGGGGCGGCCTCCTGGGGTTTACCATCATCCTCAGTAGATACTCAGCCCCTACCCCTGATGCCGAGGGTAGGCTTCGACCCACTGATGCAGACATTTCAGGCACCCTCTGATATGTACCTGAGCGGCCTTGATATAAAAATAGCATCGGCGCCGGCATCAGGGGCCCTAGTTATATCACTACGGGATGGCACAGCTACTACACCAGGGCAGATACTACTAGGAGAGGCCCTTGTCAGTGGAGCCGTATTACCTGATATACAGGGGCGGCTCTGGACTAAATACGTATTCCCTACTCCCATCTATCTCAAGGAGGATCAGTATTATACACTAGGCTTCCGCAGTACAGAGGGAGACTGGAGCGTATTCACTAGTGAGATAGGAGAGGCCGATATACTAGATGCGGGGCTACTAATAGGACAGCAGCTAGGCATAAATGGTAACCTCTGGTCTAGTGATGGTACTACCATCTCTAACCACGAGAGAGAAGATATCAGTATGCGTCTCTACCGCGCTGTATTCCCGACGACTCCGATTAGTATAGACCTAGGTAGTTACTCTTCCAATATGACGGCCTTCGCCCTCAATATACGAGACATAGTACCAGCGGGCTGCACAATAGATTATCAGTACAAGGCGGGCGTGAACCCCAACTGGATATCTATAGCACCTAATACGCCTATATGTCTAGATAAAGTAGAGTCTATACTCCTCCTACGTGCAGTATCCACAGGTACGGCAGCCCTAGCTCCTATCATAGAAATAGGGACAGTATCCATCTATCGTAACCTGTCACCCACACAGCACATATCTAACTGGCAGCCTATCCTGCAGACGAGTACGAGATTTACAGTAGCCATAACAGCGCTAATGCCGCCATCGAGTACGCTACAGGTAAGAATACAGTTCAACACAGGGGGTTGGCACACCCTAAGCAACCCGACCACAGTCACGCTAGATGCAGGACTAGGACTATCTCGCCTAACTTATGTATATGTATCTCCCGGCCCGCGTAGTGGAGAGCTGAAGTGGTCTATAGACGCATTTGGAATCTCGACAACAGACGTGCCATCTATAATGGAGGTAGTGGTATATGGAACGAACTAAGCTACTATTCACGGATGGCCGGCCCCTACAGGCGCGAGAGCTCATAGAGATGCAGGATCTCTTACACTTGCATGTAGAGGAGATGAGCCGCAGTCTATACGATGTCTATTACCTAGCAGAGGTAGATATAATATGGGCGTCCCCCAGTCTAACAATACAAGGTGGTCTGATATATATAGAGGAGGAGGGATGGTATCGTATCAACCCAGCCCAGCTAACTATAACCGGTAACGCCAACGTTACACTCCGCATATACCGGATAGATTATGATGGGCGCAGTATCCTATTTCCTGAACCAGTAGTAGGGCAGGACGGTTACCCATTCCTGCAGATATCGGGGGGCCAGATACTCATATACGATGGTAAGCGATTCAGTCGGGCCCCGCGCAGTAAAGTAGCGTCACTAGAAGAGACCATAGAATTAGTGGACAAGGAGGTATACGGCAACTACATCCAGCGAGGCCTAGAGGTACTGGGCCTGCGCTTCGATAGTGCACTAGAGATAGACCTAACACAGAATCAACCTATTCAACGTCTGGCCGTCCAGCCGGGCCGGGCCTTCATAGATGGTAAGATAGTGGATCTATACGAGCCTGTCTATCTGCCCATGATGGTTAGTGGTGAGATCGTCATAGATAAGAAAGGTGAGGTGAGAATAGGTACGGGGCCCCTCACGCTAGCGCGTATACGTAATAGTGAACTAATAGCCAGCGATAATAGATGGGTAGAGCCCGGCCTACTGCGAGATCTACAGGTTAAGTTGAACACACTACGAGAGGAGGCTATAGATATCGTTCTAGAACGACTTAACTTCTACTCGGGGGCCCCGCGTATTCTAGAGAGCGGCTTTGTAGAATCCTTCCAGAATACACTGGGGACTGACATCACAGCTCCTGGCTTCGATTGTGCTATGACGGGGTACATGACACTACCTAGCTCGTATAACACGATCAGACCCGATAATCTAACTATAAGCAGTAGTAGTAATGTAACCATAACGGAGTCTGGAGGGAGCCTGCAGACGGCGTATCTACGACCTGCCCCTGGTACTATAATTGATCAACGACGCGCTACAGGCAGTCTGGCATTAGCAGCCCAGACACGAGACGTGCGTATGACGCTCAACCCACCAGTAGTAGCACCCGATGCAAGGCGCATCGAGTACCAGATAGGCCGTCTCACTATAGCCACCGAGGCAGTGCAAGTCACAATCACTCTACAGGGTCTGTTATCTCTAGAGAGTGGTATAGTATTACAAATAGACGGACGGGCTCCCCAGGCTACAGTAACCCGTGGCTCTATAGAAGACGGACGCTATAGGGCTGATGTCAGCGGCACACTAGTAGCAAATATAGCAGTCCCTTCTAGTAGCGCAGCACTATCTATAACAGCAACAGGAAGTGGATGGACAATAGGGCAGTGTCTGGAGTTCGGTTCCACTGGAGCCCCCGCACCAGCTGTAGTACAGGTCAGGGAGGGTATGGCACAGCTATTTACTCTATCAACAGCCAATACTATAACGGGTATACGCGTATATCCTGCGGGGGCCATAAGCGCTTGGGTGAGTCTAGTAGCAGCACCCAATAATATACCAGAGGAGAGGGAGCTAGGACGGGTCCGCCTACAGGTAACGAGCGGTAGCCCTGATACACCAGTAGAGTTGACCTTCGACCCGCCCATTAATCTAGTGGCAGGTAGTTACTGTGTGGTCATTAGTGCCACTAGCCCGGGCTCTATGCACATCAATACAAACGCACAGCTTGCTATATCACGAAACCAAGAAGGGCCCGACATACCCGGCTACCTCCTGACACGCAGTGGTAGTAACTGGCAGTCACAGACCAATAGTGATCTAACATACCAGCTAATAGGAGGGAGTCTAGGTTCGACAGGCTATATAGACTTCACCTATAGCCCAGCGCCTGAGGCGGACACTCAGGTAGACCTAACACAGCTCAATAGCCTCTGGAGTTATAACCTAGGTCAGGGGGGCTCATTCTCTACCTTCTATAGGGAAGGGCAGGAGCTAGTGCCCTTACCCGAGCGAGCTACGGAGCTGCCAGATAATCTAGAGATGAGGCTAGTGCTCTTCACTACAGGTACGACACCCATAGTCTACCTCAACAGGAGTATACTGATTATAGGGCGGGCCCGTTCTAAAGCTACCTGGATCAGCATAGATTATCCTACGCGTGACTACACTAACGTCAAGGTTATATACCGCGCCTTCCTACCGCAGGGTAGTAGTGTAGTAGCCAGTGTCAGCTCCAATGGGGGCCAGACGTGGACTGAAATGCCTACTCCTACCACTACGCTGGTAGATGGTAATATACCCCTCATTGAGAATGAGACTACATTGTCCGACCTCACTCCCACTGTATTAGTGCGTCAGGGTGATAATGATGTACCATTGGCCAGAAATCGCATACGCATTAGATTACAAATAATCGTAAGCGGCACTATAACTAGATTACCCTATGTCTCGAGCCTGCAGTGTCTGACATATTAGAGAGTATAGTAACGCGTATACCAGTTAATCACGCTGTGCCCCTCATCATAGGGGCACTATACCGTCGTACTGTATCACAGCTGGCAGCGCGGGGCTACGATAATAGACTGGCCCTATTATTACAAGGCCTCCCTATAGCTGACTTCACAGATGAGGAGCTCGATTACCTAACAACGCTACCACTAGGCCTCCTAACGGCAGGTATGACTAGTACGTATAGAGAGCTGTATTACCGCGGGCAGTATATTCATATACCCTCTTATCTATCTGACCACACCATAGCCCAATTCCTAGTAATAGTGGAGAGCCTACGTGAATAATCCCTTATCTTTAAATGGCACTATACCATCGGGTCATTCCGTTAGAAAAGCGTACTTTGAATTATTAGGTGAAGATGATACAGATGCGACTGCAATCCTATCGGTTAATACTGTTATTGTTGAATTAGGTGCTATTATACCTACTAGCTATAGCCCTTCTTATATAAATCTTCTATCTCAATTATTATCAACAGCAGATGGTAGCTTAAAAGCCCACGTAGTAGAGAAAGTAAGAGCAATAATTGGGAGAGTTGGTAATAATCCTAATATTCCACAGATGCAGGCGATTATTGGCGATACTCCCTCACGATTAGCGCCCGCCCCACCTGGCACAACAGTTAGCCCTAAGTTGGGGTTAACTGATGTAGTACCAGAGGAGGGGTTACGCCTTACCTCCTATTTTAATTTTGACCCCTCCGATAGCGATATAAATCTTCTTGTAGGACTACTAGTTGATGATCGATTAGATGATGAAGCCAGAGGACAGGCTATAAAGTACCTTAAAGATACAGTCTCTACATTGCCTATTAGTATGGACCTCACCGAGGTAGGAAAAGAGAAGGCTAGGGCGTATATAGCAAAACTTGACACTCCGAGTAGTACAGTTATACCTACAGGTAGTAAAGTAGATATTTCTAAGGGGGATGCCAACAAATCAACAACTAAGCAGGAGCCGACTATAACGTATCCACCTGCGGCAGACTGGGGTATGAGGGTTACACAAGTAGACACTAATAAGAGTTATTTCTTCAGTCTATTGCCGGCTATGGACTCAGTCATACCTATGACAGCGAGTAAGGATGTACCCAACGCACTGCCGGGATTATACATACGAGTTAAGGCTAATATAGCTAAGTTGCGGGTACCAGGCAGCACACCTATCTACCAACACATGGGGATAGATAGTGTGATGGTAACTGTAGTAGGGATGTTCACTGGAATGGATGGTGATAAACCGAGCCCGGCTACCTATCTATCTCATGCTACTGGTAAGGATAAGGTCGGGACTCTTATGGCTAAGCTAGATACTTATGGCGCTATGCAGAGTTTTTACGAGCACGCATACCTGAGTGGGGCTGATCTAGACGTAGAGATCAACATGGCACGCTACCAGGCCTTCGACGTAGAGGAGGGGGTGATACGTTCAGCTAAGACAGGTAATCCCCGCTTCCGCGGGCACTTGTCACTACTCGAGGTAGCACATGCACGTAGCGATAGAACATACTATACGCTACAATTCGAGACGCGCTCTCTAACGGAGGATAAGTGTGAGATAACTAAGATAGATCACATACCTGATAGTCTCAAGGAGAGACTAAGCCAGGTCGCAGTAGAAGAGCAGACCGTCGCAGTTGAGAGCATCAGGACTATAACTGACGACATTAATATGGCTAAGGAGGGAACCAATGGCAAAAAGATATCTGAGTGGGAGAGTGGGGATCCTGACCCCAGCGGCCGGGCCCTTCGCGTAAATGAAGTATGTGATAACGACGGTAAGTGTAGATACTACGTCTTCACTCCAGGAGGGCAGCTATATGAAGAAACTGATAAAGAGGAAATAGATAAACTCAAGAATGAGAGAATAGGGGGCTGGAATACTAATAGACTTATACGCACTGGAGCAAGTATTGCAGCTACAGTGACAACCTGTGCTGTAGCTGCAGGCTCCATACCTGCAGCTGTTACCATTGTAGGAGGAGTAGTAACAGCAGCGGCGGCCGCAGGTTGCGGTGCTGTTGCAGGTGATCTCATTAATACAGTTGCTAATGGAGATAACAGACAATACACGCCTGTCGAGGCGGCCATAGACGCAGTAACTATACTGGCTCCTACTAAGATAGGAGCCGCAACGCTAGGCAAAGTAGTTGGTGTTGGGGCTAAGGTTGCATCTGCCCCAGTAAAACTCGCGGGTAAGGTTGTATCAAAGACTGGTATATTAAGTACTGGGCCAGCAGCTAAGATAACTAGTAGCCTGGCTCAGTCCACTCAAGGTGTTCGTAGGGCTATTCTCTCTACTGCTAATAAGGCTAAGAATAGCGCAGTAAACTTTGCACTGAGCCCCACTCCCGATATACTACAACCTCCCTCGAATTATCTCAGTAGTAGTAACGTCGCGGCTAGGTTCACTAGGTTTATAACTCCTGGCCTAGGCTCAGCCAGTAATACAACTAATGCAGTCGACGACGCAGGCCGGTCGACTGGCCGCGTTTCTACTGCTACTTCTCAGACTAATAATATTGTTGATGATACAGTTACTAACGCTACACGGTCAACTTTAACAAGAAGGGATATTCCTAATATAGATAAGGTAAGTCAAGAAAGCGGCAACATAGCCATCCAAATGCGTAATGAGAATATATCTATAGATGATGCGTCTAGATGGATAGTTGATAATTATCCAAATGCTAATTCTGGAGAAGTACTCCGTGCTAGACAAATTATACGTAATAATGTTGATTTTCCAGTAGAAGATGATCCTGCTTCGTTGGCCACTGCCCTATACAAAGAAGGTTATAACCCACAAGATATGAGCCCAGCTGAATTAATTAATTATATTAAGAATGCTAGGCCCGGCATATATGACGAGGCTAGGCCCGGCATATCTGACGAGGTTGTGACTAGTTTAAAGAATCAGGTACTCAGTGAATATAATGAGAAGTATCCCAGAGCTATAACTGATGAGGGCGTATACAATGACATTATAGAGATTGCCGATACTCTACGCCCAGACGCCACTCAGGCCCAGAAGCTAGAGGCTCTTGAGAATATCCCTGATAAAGAGGGGGGCCTCCAAGTACTTAACGAGGTACTAAATAGACGATTAACTAGTAATATAAGAGTTACTTCAGTAAGACCTCCAGAAGAGGCGCTTCCTCCTCCACTTAATCCTGACGGTACCCCTACTACCTTAGGTCCTGCTGCAGGCTCTATTGATGGTGAGCCCATTGTTATTATAGACGATACGTTCAATACTATTGATTCTATAGTACCTATACCTACGAATACACTAACCGCGCCAGCCGCACCAGTAGGATCGCCTGGCAATATACAAACTAATACAGGTGCTGCACCTGTATCTGCACCGGCTTCTCCAGCTAATAAGGTTATTTCTATTACGGGAGGGGGAACCATATCAGAAGAAGCAGTTGCTAACGACATAGCTGCACTCATACCTGATGTGGGGAATATTCCGGATGCAGTACTTGGAAATGAAGTAATAGACTATCTAGGGGCTAGTCAGGCAATATATAGTCCTGATCAAGTAAACGAGATAGTAAACTTAGTCAAGCAAAATAATCCTGGGTCTCCAGTAGTACCTAGAGTAGCTAATACAGGTGATATACAGGATATAGTAGAGCAACTACCTGATAGATTGGGTACGCCTACTAATCAAGTGGTAGGGCGGGCTCCAGATGCTACAACTGGTCATGCTACTATTAGCCGTTCTACTTCGCCTATACAAATAGAACAAATAGCAAAGAATCAGGCACAAGCAATATTAAATAATAATCCCGACATAAATCCTGATAGGCTATCTAATAATCAGATACTCGCTCTTGTTGACGTAACCTTTGCGATAGGTTTTAACAGAGATCTATTTGCTACTACTATACGTAATTATATAAGAGTTTTGAAATAAGGGAGGGTCTAATGAGATTACTGATATACATAGGTCAGTCTGTAACTATGAGATATCTAGTAGGTAAGGTAGAGTCTCAGGTGACGGGTACGCTATCTATCACTGATAAGATAGTGACAGTAGGGCCCGCCCGTTCTAACCTACGAGATGTACTGATTATAATACAAGGCAATAATACTATCTACACTAGGCCAGATGGCACGCCGACCTATAACGCCCCAGTGGCGCAGACACTAACACGTCCGTTTAACTGGGCTGCTGACGCAGAGAGGGCTGTGATAGAGTACCTAGAGCAGGGTATAGCGCCAGAGGTACAGCTTATACGCCGTACTGCACTAGTCACATACATAGATAGCATCATAGTAGAAGCAGTCAGATTAATTGATAATGACCTCATATTAGAAACAGCAGCAGGAGACGTAAGAACGGCAGTCAACGCAATACTCCAGATTACTACTGGGGTTCCATCTCGATGGAGTGATAGTATAATAAACCTGGAGGTATGGTTAGAATCTCTGGGCTCAGGTCGTTTCTACATAGATAGAATAGGAGACGCCACAACGATAGAGGCAGATACAGTCTATACTAGTCGGGGCCGTCAGATAGTAGGTAGACTAGGGGATATAACTGTAACAATGCCAATAGAGACAGTAGAGAGTGTAAGACAAGGCGATAAGACGTGGTTTAATACCCGGCCGCCGCGGGGGCCTATAATTCCTAACTTAGGTCTACTCCGTGCTGCTACTAGGTTTATACGAAACTACACAATAAATGAGACTATAGGCGCAGAGTTATACGATACGTATCTAATAGATGGTACTCGTATAAGCAGCCGGGCCATGTATTTACAGGATGGCTGCATAGTATTAGCAAATGGGCCAGAGAGCTGGTGGGTCAGTATAAGAGATGTAAGGTTACTGACGGCTACTATGTTCTCTGGTCTATCAGTTAATACGCTTATACAGCCGGGCAGGTCTACTCCACAGGCCCGTACTGTATCTATACAATCATCGATAGGCGTAATATATAGGGAAGGTGACTATAAGCCCATATTCTTCTTATCTATAAAAGAATGGAGTAATATATTCATTCTTGCTACATACGAGAATGATAATTACCTAGTAGCTAAAGAGGAGATTGGCCGAATTGAGTACTATTAAACCATGGCAAGAACTAGTAGCAGAACAGCGGCGGCTCAACCCCACGCGGCCGTATCAGCCGCAGGCAGGTCTATTTGAGTATAAGGGCCTAGATGCACTAGTCATAGAGGTAGAGAGTTACACATGGGTAGGAATTCAGTGGCTGGGCGGCGATTTATGGGGCCGTCGTGGCTGGCAGGAGATAGCCGTATTTGTAAGAATAGATGGCCAGAGCTGGGCCAATAGGCGATATATCTACTTACCAGTAGATTTAGTAGAGCATCTCCTGCCATATATACCAATGGTAGATGGTGGTTATACACTACGTTATCCCTCAGCGAATGATCTAGTACCTATATTCAGTGGTAGGGTGGTGTTGTTAAGTAGTCAGGGTATACACCCCCTATTACCCGGCTGGGTATGGACTGGGCGAGTGATATGGCCTTACTATGAATATCAGCATGTATCAGGTGATATAGCACCGCCTGATACTCTCCAGTGGAGTAGGTTGAGACCTACTAATCTACTAGATCCCCTTGGTCCACCAAGCGTAGAGCAGATGACGCGTACACTACCTAATCTAGTAGGTGAGTTACCCACTAGATTAGAGGAACCCTGGATAGGAACGTATACGGGCTGGTCTACTATTAATTATGGTGAGGAGACGACGCTATATCAATATAGAGCCCAGACTCAGGAATTATTCCTACTAGATAGCCCCCCATTATTAGATAGTATTTTATACAAACAGCAGTGGTTAATTGATAGGGTGCGCCTCAGTCATAGAGTTGTACAGGGCGTAGTTATACAGCAGACAGTAACAGCAACATTGAGATTATGGTAACTAAGCTAGATCTAGTTAAGGATAGAGCTATTATACGGGGGGCCCTCTGGGATCTACTGACTATACTACGTCAGGGAGATCTAACAGCAATGCAGTGCCGGGGCCAGATACGAGATGGGGAGGATGGTGAGTTATTTGCTAACTTTGAGTTTGAGCCCCTAACTACAGTAAATAGAGATGGAGTGATCTACACACGTATTAAACCCTATCTAGGTGCTACACGTACTAAGCAGATACCTACTACAGCGCTCCGCCAGACATGGTTCTATGATATAGAGTTATATGACCCCCTTGATGATGATATAGTGTATAGAATCATCGACGGCGCTGTAGAGAGCCGCCTTAACATAACACTACCTTAATATGTACACAAGAGCACTATACTCCTTCCTACTATCTCAGATTAATACTAATCTAGTAGTCATTCTAATCAATCGACCCCAATTAGGTATCGGTACTGTATTAACCGCCGATGAGATAGATGCCCGCCTGAATATCACTATGGCTCAGGCAGCCCTCTGGGAGATTAGTGGTTATAGTAGATTCATCATCACTACCCCAATCATCACTATCCCAACGCGTACAGCCCC
>Ga0315902_10010977_pt1 | contig 11948 bp, 11 predicted proteins | sample LakEriMetagenome_9_FD_203523 | JGI IMG/M metagenome (GOLD analysis project Ga0315902, IMG submission 203523) | Freshwater fungal communities from buoy surface, Lake Erie, Ohio, United States - Buoy 12 MA117 | ecosystem: Environmental > Aquatic > Freshwater > Lake > Lake biofilm | place: USA... | reverse complement strand
ACCTCGATGTCGGCTCATCACATCCTGGGGCTGGAGCAGGTCCCAAGGGTATGGCTGTTCGCCATTTAAAGTGGTACGTGAGCTGGGTTCAGAACGTCGTGAGACAGTTTGGTCCCTATCTACCGTGCGTGTTGGAAACTTGAGAGGATTTGTCCCTAGTACGAGAGGACCGGGATGAACGCACCTCTGGTGCACCAGTCGTTCTGCCAAGAGCGCAGCTGGGTAGCTAAGTGCGGACGGGATAAACGCTGAAAGCATCTAAGCGTGAAACCCCCCTCAAAACTAGGTTTCCCTAGAGAGCCGTAGAAGACTACTACGTTGATAGGCCAGGTGTGGAAGAGCCGCGAGGCTTGAAGCTGACTGGTACTAATCGCTCAATCGGCTTGAACGATCATCGTTCATGCACGGCGACAACTGCGTCGCCCTGAAGAACGCAACACCAAAAGACAATGTCATCCTAGAATTTGCGCGCGGCTCGCGCCGACCTGGCGGCTATGCCGGGGGTTCCCCACCCGATCCCATCCCGAACTCGGTAGTTAAGTCCCCCAGGGCCGATGGTACTACGTCTTAAGGCGTGGGAGAGTAGGTCGCTGCCGGGTCTGCCCGAGCCGCGTGCGAATAAAGAAGTCCCAGAACCCTCAATCACAATGACGGCCTCGGCCTTGACACTTGCGGCCGCGTTTACACGCGGCCGTTCGTGTATCAAGTATTCGGAATTGATCTTGAGACTGACGCGGGATGGAGCAGCCCGGTAGCTCGTCAGGCTCATAACCTGAAGGTCGTAGGTTCAAATCCTACTCCCGCACCCAAAAGTGTTCTCAAGATCCCAACGGCCCCGCTGATCAAGCGGGGCCGTTTTTTCGTGTGCACGCAGATGGTTTGAACCGTGCGTGGAAATCTTTAGGGTCGCCCGCGTTTCGGGAGCGCGCATGTTCGCTGTGCAAGTTGCGATCATGAGGGGAAAGGGCGGGGTGTTTACCTCGCTCTTTCATTATGCGCGATTGTTTGAGGCAAGCGGCGTGCGCTCGGTGTGTCTCTATGCCGGCCCCGCCGCACAACAATTGCGCGATGCTGGCATCGACGTGATTGAAGCGCCCCGATCGATCACGTCGCCACTCTTTCAATTCTTGCCCGGGTTTGCGCGCATTCGCGGCGAGATCGCGGCGCGCAGCGGTGCGCCGGATTTCGTGATGGCGCATAGTGATCTGGCGATGCCGACGCTGAAGCGCATGTTTCCGCGCGCCGTGATTATGACGCGCTGCCATTCCGACAATTTCAAACACAAGGCGCGCGCCGATCTCGTCGTAACGCTGAACGAAGACCAACAGGTGCGCGCGCAAGCGGCTTTGCCGCGCACGCGGGTCCGCATGTTTGGCAATCCTTTCGTGCCCAGCGCAGACGAGCAAGGATCGAGCAACGAGGCGCCTTCCCGCGTGCGCTTCAATTTTTTGGGCCGCGTGGAGCAGGTGAAGGACCCTCTCACGCTGTTGAAGGCGTTCGCGACGGCGACTCTCGCGCCGGACACGGAGCTCCGCATCATTGGCGCCGGCTCGCAGGAGGCGGAGGTGCGCGCAGCCGCCGCCGCGAGCAGCAAAAACATCAAGATGGCCGGTTGGTTGGCCTCGCCGTTCGCATATTTTGATCAGAGCGACATTCTCGTGCTGCCGTCGGAATGGGAATCTTATTCGTGGGTGATCCGCGAGGCGCTGCATCACGGCGTACCCGTCATTGCGAGCGATATCTTCGTGCATCGTGATGCTTTGGGTGGAGGCGCCTACGGCTTGCTCTTTCCCGTCGGGGACGTCGGGGCGCTGCGTGAAGCGCTGGAGCACGCGGCGTTGAACCTTCCGACTCTGCGCGCCATGGCCGCGAAGGGGCGCTACGATCTAATGGCCGCTTACGGCGCCAAGCCATTCTGGGCGAAGATGAGCGCGGAAATTTCAGACATCCGGCGCGCGCGCGGCGCATAAGGGGAATTTTAAATGGCCTCGCAGCTCGTTGACCAGGTTCTCCGTGCGATCCGCATTGTCGGTCTCGACATCGGCGCGCGCGGCGGATTCACCAGGGATCTTTCGCCGATCGGCGCGGCGGTTGAGGCGATTGGATTTGAGCCGGATAGCGAAGAATGCGATCGGCTGAACGCAAGCGTGGATGCTGGTGCGTTGGGCTTGCGTGCGCTGCGTTACATTCCCACCGCTGTGGGACGCGCCGACGAGGAGCGCATGCTCAATCTCTATCGTGCACGCGGCTGTACCTCGTTGCTGACCGCTGATCCGGATTTTGCCGTTCTCTATGCGCGTGACGATTACTTCATTCTCGACGGACAGGTGCGCGTACGCGTCGAACGGCTTGACGCCGCAGCGGAGCGATTTGGCTTTACCGATGCGCACTACATGAAGATCGACATACAGGGCGCTGAGCTTGAGGCGATGCAATCGGCGCCAAATCTGCTGTCGCAATTGCTTGCGATCCGCAGCGAAGTGGAATTTGCGCCGCTCTATCAAGATCAGCCCTTGTTCGCCGATGTGGATGCGGAACTGCGTGCGAAGGGCTTCATGTTGGCGCGCTTTCCGCAGCTGCACGCGTGGCGACGCGGAACGAAGGTGCGCAATGATCGTCGGGCGTCGGGGCCAGTTCCGCTTTCGGAAGGCCAGCTCATTCATGGCGACGTCCTCTATTTTCGTCGCCCCGAATTGATGGCTGCGGACACCGAGACGCAGCAAGATCGGCTGATCGCACTTGCGCTGATCGCGTACGCCTACGGCCACGTTGATTTGAGCGGCGTGGTGCTGGCCCGGTCAGAAGTCGCGCGGAGGCTGAGGACGCTGGCCAATGTCGAAGCAATAGCGCTCGTCGCCGAACTCGGTCGTCTACATGTCGTGCGTCGACGCAAGCAATTGCGTCGCTCAGCCTTCAGCGGGTTGCGCGGTGTGATCCAGTAAGCAGCGCTTAGGTCAGGCCGGCTTGGGTTTGCGGCGGATCGGGGCTGGGCGCAGCAATGGCTCTGCCGCTTCTGTTTGGACACTCGTGCCCGCGCCGAATGCCGCGCGCGCGGCCTTTTCGATTGAGCGCTCCCAGCGATCTGAGTGGCGGAGCGGGATGCCAAAGCGTTTGGCCATGGCGCGGAAGATAATCTGCGGCACATCGACGGCGCAGGCGCGCTCCAAACCTTGGAAGCCGGGCGCCGAATTGGCCTCGCAGACGCGATAGCCGGTTTCATCAAACAGAATATCGACGCCGGCGATATCGAGCTCCAATTCGCGCGCGACGCGCACGGCGAGTTCCGCCATTTCCTGCGGCGGATCGTAGAGCGTGCCGTGCCCACCGAGCGAGATGTTCGACTTGAAGCCGCCATCGTTGGAGCGGCGCTCCATTGCGGCGACGGCTTTGCCATCGATCACCAACACGCGCACGTCGCGGCCGTGGCTGGCGCGCACATATTGTTGGAAGAGGAAGTCGGCGCCGCTCGCGCCGTCGAGCAAGTTCGCCAGATCATCGAACTGGGCGCGGTCCTGGCAGAGCATCACGCCCGCGCCGCGCGTGCCTTTCAGTTTCTTGACGACGACAGGAAAGCCGAGCTCGCGCTCAACCAAGCCGACATCCACCGGGAATTTGCCGAGGATCGTTTTCGGGACCGGCAAACCTGCGCCGGCGAGTACTTGCAGCGTGTGCAATTTGTCGGCCACGGATTCCACTGCTGCCGGTCCATTAGCGATGGCGACGCCTTGATGTTCGAAGTGCCGAAGCACAGCGAGCGTGAAGTAATTCGTCTCTGCGCCGCAGCGGGGGATGATGAGATCCGGTTTGCGTAGCTCGCGGCCCTGGTAGATCGCCGACCAGCCGTCTTTGGAATCGACAACGAGATCGAATTCGCCCGGCCTCAGCACCAGCAATTCGATGTCGAGCGCTTTCGCGGTTTCAGCAAAGCGCAACACTTCCGGCGCTTCAGGCACGTCCGGTGCGATGTTGCGGTTGAAGAACAGCCAGCAGCGCACGTGTTCACCCCGTCGGAAAGCCGCGGATGGAGACGCCACAATGTGGATAAAAGTTCCTTAGGTGCAATGCCCGTGTGCATCGGCGCGGATTAGATGTGCGACAGGTTCCCAAGCCAGCGAGGGAACTTCGCGGCGCCTTTTCGGCTCACCAGCACCTCATCGTAGATCGCACGCAGGCCGCGCGTTGCGTCGTCAATCTGGAAGATCGTTGGGTTTGAGCTGCTTGCGCGGTCGAGACTGTCGCCAATGATCTGGCCACGTGGGACGTTGGGCGCATAGGCGCTCGGCGTGTAAGCTTTGCACTCGCGCCACAATTTGTCGGCGGAAACCGAACCTGGCGAGCATTCGTGGATGCGCAGGTCACGCCAGTTTGGAAACATCTCCATTACAACGGCGATCAGGGCGCGTTCGCGCGGAAGCGAATTGCAGCGCGTGCATTTGTATTTCTCGTGCAAATCGGCATGAGGCGTCTCGAACACGCTCTCGCGCTCGCAAGATGGGGCAAATGCCTTCGGAACGAAGAAAACGCGCGCCCACGTTCAGGCCTCGATCGCCGCGCGCAGCGCCACGAGCTTCGGGTGATCGACGCCAAGCGCGCGTTTGTCCCAAGAGCTGATGGCTCGGACGCCGAAGATGGCGTTAGTGATTGCTGCCGCTTCCGCGTTGTCGATGTCGGCGCCGGTAAGACTGGCCTCTTCAATTAGGCGTCGCTGCAGCAATTCGGCGCGCACGACGCCGGGGAGTGCGCCGTCCGCTATGGGCGGCGTCAGCGCGCGTCCTTTGATGATGAGGATCAGATTGCCCGCGGCGGCGCCGGCGAGATGCGCCTTGGTATTGAGCTGCGCCGCTTCGTCAGCCCCGAGCGTGCGTGCTTCGCGGCGTGCTTCGATCTGATCCAGATAAGAAAGCGTCTTGTGGCGCGCGGAAGGTGCGGTTTCGTTGCGGCGAATGCTGACGGTTGCGAGCGCGATGCTGGTGTCGCTTGCCGGAGCGGGGGCGATGCGCGCGGAGAAGGTGACCTGCGGCGTGTGGCGATCGAGCCCGCGTTGGCCGAGTACGGCGAGGCGCAGGTTCACGGCGGCGCGGTCGGCGCTAAGCGCATTGCGTTGGGCGAGATCGGCAATGATGTTCGCGATCGTGTTTAGGGCTTCCGGCGCCGGAAGTCCAAGCGCTTCGGCGCTGGCGCGCATCCTGGCGACGTGACGCTGCAGACGCACGGCTGCGCCATTGCGCCAGAGGATCGTCTCGAACAGGCCGTCGCCGAGCGTAGCGCCGCGATCGTTGTCGCTGGGTCCGTTGATCCATTCGCCATCACGCCAAAGCGTCATGTTTTGTCTCCGACGTGGCCGGTGATGGCGCGCTTCAAGCTTGCGGCCTTGGTGACGGTTTCCTGTGCTTCTTCCGCGGGATCGGAATCCGCGACGATGCCGGCGCCGACATTGAACGCGACACGCCAACGGTCGCGATCTTGCGTACACGTCGCGGTGCGGATGAGGACGCTGGAATCCATCGCGCCATCGAATCCGAACCAAGCCAGCGAACCGCAATATGGCCCTCGGCCGGCGCCTTCGTGCGCGCCGATTAATTCCATCGCCTTCACTTTCGGCGCGCCGGTGATCGAGCCTGGTGGAAAGGCGCCGGCGAACAGATCGAATGCGTCGGCATCATTGCGCAGGCGGCCTTCAACGTCGGAAACGAGGTGGTGGACGTTCGCGTAGCTCTCCAGTCCGCACAGGCGCGGCACACGTACGGAGCCGGGTGCGCAGGCTTTCGAGAGATCGTTGCGCATAAGATCGACAATCATCAGGTTCTCCGCGCGATCTTTCTTGCTTTCGAGCAGCGTGCGCGCGTTGGCCTCATCCTCGACGCGCGTCGCGCCGCGTGGGCGTGTGCCTTTGATCGGCTGGCTGAAGGCGTGGAGGCCGTCATTTCGGCGCGAGACGGAGAGGAAGCGCTCGGGCGAGTTCGAGACCAGCGCGTGGTTGGCAAGTCGCATATAGGCGGCGAATGGCGCGGGGCTTTGCGCCGTGAGCCGTGCGAAGAGCCCGAAGGGGTGATCGCCTGCGCCAAGGTGGCCGGTGTAGCGGCGAGAGATGTTGGCCTGATACAAATCGCCGGCTCGAACATGCGCGATGATGGTGGCGACGGCGGTCTCATAGGTTTGGAGAGCGGTCTCTGCGCGGAGCGTACCGAAGGCGCCCGCGCTCGTTGGCATGCGCCCGACGCCCAGCTGGTGCGCGAAGCTACGCGCGCGATCCTGCGCACGCCGCGCCACCGCGTGCCACGCCACGACGAACGCGCGCTGTGTGTGGTGATCGAACGCAGCGACGCAATCATAAAGGCCGAGCGCCAGGTCCGGCGTGCCGTCCGGCGCGACGAAGCGCGGCGCGCGCTCAAAGGCGCCCGCCATCTCGTAGCCGACGAGGCCAGCGACTCCGCCGGAGAAGGGCGGCAGGACCGGCGATGTTGGCGCGTTTGCGTACGCGACACATGCCCGGGCGCGGGCAAAGGCGACGCGGCCGTCAGCGGCGTTCGCGCTGATCGTCTCAATCGGATCGGCGGCGATGTAGCTCCAGCGACTGCGCTCGCCAGCGCCTTGGAAGAGGAGCGTCATCGGCGTATCCCGAAGCGGCGCGCAGGCGTCGATCGGGTCGCGGTACTCGATCTCGTGGACGTAGGGCTTCACGCCAGCGCTTATGCGGCGAAGGCGTATGCGGCTCAATGGAGCAATGTGACTGCCTCGCCCGCCGCGCGAGCGCTGACCGCCTGACTGGTTAAAAACGACGAATTAGCAGTCGCTTACGACGAAAGCCCCAGAAATTGCGACCGGCGGCTCCCATAACTGCAAGGCTAGCGCCCAATCCTGCGGCGAATTGGCTAGGTTGGGGTCCATGAGCATTGGGGCGCAGGCAGAGCGAAGCGCGGCGGGTGAGGGCATCTTGGCCCATCCCGCCTGGACGCGCTGGGGCGCGCACGTCGCCTTCTGGCTGATGTACCTCTTCATCCGCAGCGCGGCCGCCGGCGCCGATCCGCCGGATGACATGAGCGACTTCCCGTACCTCGTGAACCGCGCTCTCGTGGTCACGACCTATTTCGTGCTCACCGGCATTCTTCTGGCTTTGATCGCGGGGCCCCGCGCGGACAAATCCAATTGGGTGCGAAATATTTTGCTGGTGGTCGGTGCGCTCGCGCTCGGCCCGGTGACGCAATACGCTGAAGAGTTCTGGCCGATGATGCTCGCGGGCTTCTCGCCGGATTCCTACCCGTTCGTGATTTACCTCTTTCAGTTCGGTTGGGCCTTGCCGCTTTGGGGGCTGACGCAAGCGCTACTAGGCTACCATTTCCAATCGATGGCGCAGGCGCGTGCCGTCGCACGTGCGCAAGCGCTGGCGTACGACGCGCAGCTCAAGATGCTGCACTATCAAATCAATCCGCACTTCTTGTTCAACACGCTGAACGCCATTTCGACGCTCGTGCTGGAGAAGCGCAACGAACAGGCCGAGGGCATGTTGCTGAAGCTTGCGGGCTTCCTGCGTTATTCGCTCGATCGCCAACCGACGGAGCTTGCGGCGTTAAGCGCTGAACTCGAAGCGCAGCGCAAATACCTGGAGATCGAGCGCACGCGCTTTGATGACAAGCTGAAGGTGAGCTTCTCGATCGAGCCAGGCCTGGAAGGTGTGCCGCTGCCGAGCTTGATCCTGCAGCCGATCATGGAGAACGCGATCAAATACGCGATCTCGCCGCGCACCGAGGGCGGTTCAATCGACGTGTCCGCGTTCCGTGATGGTGACCTGCTGCGTATACGCATTGATGATGACGGGCCGGGTCTGTCGCCGGAAGGCGATCCGCGCCGGCGTCGCGGCGTGGGCCTCGCGAATGCGCGCGAGCGTTTGGAATTGATCTACGGCGAACGCGCGGGTCTTTCCGCGCAAAATCGTGCGCCCAATGGTTGTCGCGTGGAAATCTGGTTGCCCCTGGAGGAACAAAGTGTTGGCCGAACCCCTGCGCCTGCTCTTAGCTGACGACGAACCGTTAGCGCTGCGCCGCATCAGGCTGGCGCTGCAATCGATTCCGGACGTCGAGATCGTCGGCGCCGCCAGCGACGGCATGCAAGCGATCAGTGCAATGCGTGAGCTGAAGCCCGACGTCGTGTTGCTGGATATCAAGATGCCTCTGGCTGACGGCTTCGAGGTGGCGAACGCGGTGGAGGCTTCCGGTGGGCCAGCGGTGATTTTCGTCTCTGCGTACGATTCGTATGCGGTGCAGGCGTTCGAGACCTCGGCTGTCGACTATCTGGTGAAGCCGGTGGAGTTCGAACGCTTGGCCTGCGCGCTCGATCGCGCGCGTGAGCGCCGCGCTCACAAGGATGCAGGGCGCCGCGCCGAAGAACTCGCGTTGGTGTTGGATGCGCTGAAGCGCGAGTCCGATGACCGTGAAGCGCCGCGCTTTGATCGTGAATTCTGGATCCGTGATCGTGGGCGTTTTTTGCGCGTGCCTGTGATCGACGTCGATCGCATTGAGGCCGAACGCGATTATGTGCGCCTCTATTGGGAAGGGCGCACGCTGCTTCATCGCGAGACGATGTCGCATTTGGAAAAGAAGCTCGACCCCAACGTGATGCTCCGCGTGCATCGCTCTGCGTTCGTGAACTGGAAGCGGCTGAAGGCCGTGCGTCGCGACGCGAACGGGCGCTTGATGGCGGTGCTCGAAAGCGGCGATGAGGTCCCGGTGAGCCGCGCCTACGCGCAGCGCGTCATGGTCGAGATGAAGCAGCGCAGCTAAAAAGCGGCGGGCGGTGTTACCCGCCGCGCCGGAAGTAAAGGCATAAGGCAGACGAAAACTCGTCCGCACTGAAGGATGCCGGCGCTCTTGGTTTTGGATGCAGGCGCGCTAAAGGTCTTCCACCAAGGAGATCTCGCATGCGGGATAAAATGATTGTCATCACTGGTGGCTTCGGCGCGTTGGCGCGCGGGGTGCGCGAGGCGGCTTTGACGCAAGGCGCGCGCGTGGCGTTGATCGACTACGCGCCGACGCCCGCCGAGTTCACGAACGATCCCCTGGCGCTTGGAGGCGTGGATATCACCAAGTTTGAGGCCGCGCAGGCAGCTATGACAAGGATCAAGGACGCGGCTGGCCGCATCGATGCGCTGCTGAATATCGCGGGCGGCTTCGTCTGGAAGCCTTTGGCGGAAGCTGACGGCGCGATTTGGGATCGCATGTACGAGATCAATGTGAAGACGGCGATGAACGCGTCCAAGGCCGCTCTACCGTTTTTGGAGGCATCGCGCGGCGCGATCGTGAATGTGGGTGCTGCGGCCGCTTTGAAGGCGGGCGCGGGCATGGGTGCTTATGCGGGGTCGAAGGCCGGTGTGCTGAAACTCACGGAAAGCTTGGCCGAGGAGCTCAAAGGCAAAGTGCGCGTGAATGCGGTGCTGCCGTCGATCATCGATACGGTGGCGAACCGCAAAGACATGCCGAACGCGGACTTTGCGTCCTGGGTGCAACCTGCGGAGCTGGCGAACGTGATGCTATTCTTGGTGTCAGACGCGGCGAGTGCGGTGACGGGCGCGTTGGTCCCGGTGACAGGGCGCGTCTGATCAGAACTTGCCGTGCCGGCCTTCGCCGCCGCTGAAGCGCGCGGCGCCGTCTGCAGTTTCCCCTGAGCGCAGCGTGTTCAGACCGTGCTTGATCTCGTTGTCGATCGCGGCGCTCTCGTCCAGATCCCATTGCTCCATCGCCGACATGCGGTCGTTGCGCATGCAGACTTGCGGGAAGGCGGCGATCTCCCTGGCGAGCGAGATCGCGTGAGCGATTGCTTCGCCTTTCGGCGCGACGCGGTTGGCCAGGCCGAACGCAAGCGCTTCGTGCGCATCGACAGGGCGGCCGGTGAGCATCAAATCCATTGCACGGGCATGGCCGATAAGACGCGGCAGCCGGATTGTGCCAGTATCGACAAGCGGCACGCCAAAGCGGCGGCAGAAGATGCCGAAGGTTGCGCCTTGCGCCATCACGCGCAGATCACACCACAGCGCGAGCTCCGCGCCGCCGGCGACGGCGAAGCCTTCGATTGCGGCGACAACGGGTTTGCCGAGGCGCAAGCGGGATGGCCCCATCGGCGCGAAAGAGTTTACGCCCCCAGGCTCGACGCGCTTGCCGCTTTCGCCGCCGGCGAGGGCTTTGAGGTCAGCGCCAGCGCAGAACATGCCGCCCGCGCCGGTGAACACGGCTACCGATGCGCTGGTGTCCACGTCAAACGCGAGGAACGCGTCGTAGAGTTCGCGCGCGGTGGCGAGATCGACGGCGTTGCGCCGCTCGGGGCGATTTATGGTGATAATGGAAACCGGGCCGTCGCGGGCGACGAGGATGTTGCTCATGCAAGGCTCCTTGCGCGGCATGGGCGGACGCGATGAACGCGCCCGCCCGTTGACGCTTAGCGCGGCGCCATGCGGATGCCGCCGTCGAGGCGGACGTCTTCGCCGTTGAAATACGAGTTGCGGCACATCTCGACCGCGAGGCTCGCATATTCTTCCGGCATGCCAAGGCGCTTCGGATAGAGCACGGAAGCACCGAGTGCGGCCTTCACGTTTTCCGGCGCGCCTTGCAGCAGCGGCGTGTTGAAGATGCCAGGCAGGATCGTGTTGACACGAATGCCTTCGCTGGACAGATCGCGCGCGATCGGCAGGGTCATGCCGACGACGCCGCCTTTCGATGCGGAGTAAGCGGCTTGGCCGATTTGGCCGTCTTCAGCGGCAACGGACGCCGTGTTCACGATGGCGCCGCGTTCGCCGTGTTCGCCTGGCTCGAGCGTCATCATGCCGGCAGCGGACTTGGCGATGCAGCGGAAGGTGCCGACGAGATTGATCTGGATGATGCGGTCGAAGTTTTCGAGCGGGAAGTGCTTGATCTCGCCACTGGTCTTGTCGCGGCTGGCGGTCTTGATCGCGTTGCCGGTGCCGGCGCAATTGATCAGGATACGCTCTTGGCCAATGGCTGCACGCGCTTTGGCGAAGCCTTCGTCCACGCTCTTATCGTCGGTCACGTTGACGTTGCAGAAGACGCCGCCGATTTCCTTGGCGACGGCTTCGCCTTTTTCGGCGTTCATGTCGAAGATGGCGACTTTCACGCCTTCCTTCGCCAGCGCTCGCGCAGTTGCCGCGCCTAGACCGCTCGCGCCGCCGGTCACGACCGCAGAGATACCTGACAGATTCACGTTACGCCTCCCTTGAGATTTCGGGTGCGACGGCGCGCGCCGTCGCCTTCGCTGACGGTCTTATCGGAGCGCCGCAACGGAAGGCCAAGCCCGTTTTCACAATGAGGCGCCTGTCGGCGGCGACAGGTTAGGCTTGCTTCGGCATCAAGGCGTTGTCGAGTTCGTTGGCGCGCTTGGCGGCTTCGCGATTTTGGATGCGCGCGACGTACTCCGCGAAGCCAGGACGCGCTTCCATGCTGCCGAATTGCAGGCCCCAGCCGATGTGCGAGCCGAGATAGACGTCCGCCGCGGTGAAGCGGCCGCCGAGCAGGTATTCGTTCTGTGTGACGGCCTTCTCCAGAACGTCGAGCACTTGCTTCTGCGAGCCGTAACCCACCATCTGTTTGCGATCAGCGTCGGACGTGACGCCAAGTGAAGCATTGGTGGTGGCGGCTTCGACCGGACCCGCAGCGAAGAAGAGCCAGCGATAATAGGGGCCGCGCAACTTGTCGTTGGGAGCAGGCGCTAGGCCGGCTTGCGGGTACGCGTCCGCGAGGTAGGCGCAAATCGCCGCGCATTCGGTGACGACTGCGTCGCCATGCTTGATGGCCGGCACTTTGCCCATTGGATTGATGGCTAGATATTCCGGCGCCTTCATCGTCGTGCCGTACTCGAGCGTAACGGTCTCATACGGTTGGCCGACTTCTTCCAGCATCCAGCGTGCGATGCGGCCGCGCGACATTGGGTTCGTGTAGAACGTGAGC
>Ga0315902_10010976_pt1 | contig 11949 bp, 7 predicted proteins | sample LakEriMetagenome_9_FD_203523 | JGI IMG/M metagenome (GOLD analysis project Ga0315902, IMG submission 203523) | Freshwater fungal communities from buoy surface, Lake Erie, Ohio, United States - Buoy 12 MA117 | ecosystem: Environmental > Aquatic > Freshwater > Lake > Lake biofilm | place: USA... | reverse complement strand
ATCTGTTTCGCCATAACTGATGTACATGACTTTAGGACGCTTAGTTGCTAAATAATATTTTGCTTGTTGATGTGTGAACACATCTAAACACTCTACTTCTTTAAATGGTTTATAACTATTTTGAAGCATGTCTTCCAACATCTTTGTTTGAGGATCTTTGAGGATGCTTGATACATTTTCAAAACCATTGATCACCGGAAACCCAGACGCAGCCTCATTTAAAATACGATTGTATGCATCCCATGCGCCAAATGCAATGACTTTATTTTGATAGGATTTTTGTGTTTGTAAAAATGCCAATACATTTTGATGCGGGTTCGGGGGATAATTATTAGAATTAATTGCTGAGTCTGGATAGCCCGTAAAAATTTCATTGTAGCCAGGATAAGAGAACCAATGTGGGTTCGCAACATCCACTTTATTTTCTTTAAAACGATTGCCAAATAAAAGTCCTTTTTTAGCCATGCTTTGCCAAAAGAATGGGAGCAGTTTTGACTGACGCTCCGACACCGAAATTGAGCCGTACTTTTTATAGAGGTAGGCGCTATCCCCATGATTGAATTTTTTATGGTTGGCCAAGGCAAAATCCATCCCGTTAAAAACCTCCTGCCACCTAAGACCGTCGGTGGTGATCACAATTAAATTAGGGGCATTGTCCTGTGCTTTTAGGTTCAATTGTAGAACAAGGGAGAGGATTAGAAAAAAGCTGAAAAAAGCCTGTTTTTGTGTCATTTTATGCAATTATGCCCTTAAATTAGGCATTTTTGGGTTGTTTTTGGCATTTTTTAAACTATTTCATTAAGTCCTTGTTAATCCTTTTAGTAATCTGCTTAAATCAATTTTTGATAAACTAGTAAAATAGCGTATCTTTAATGTTCAAACATTGATTAAAGGCATTTAAGCATTGATTGATCCAATTTCAAACTATAAATAAAAATAAAAACGATGAGTTTATTAGACAGCCTTAAATGGCGCTACGCAGTAAAGAGAATGAATGGCAACAAGATCCCAGAAGCTACAATGAATACCATTTTGGAAGCAACTAAATTAGCACCTAGCTCTTTTGGTTTGACCCCTTATAATATCATTGTAATTGAAGATGAGGAAACTAGAAAAAAATTGCAACCGCATTTTTACAACCAACCTCAAGTAGGCGAGTCTTCTGCATTGGTGATTTTTGCTACTTGGAATAGCATCACAGAAAAAGAAGTAGCCGCATACATGCAAGAAATTGCAGAAGAAAGAGGCGTGCCTGTTGAAAGCTTAAATGACTTTGCAGGATATATTAATGGGTCAATCAAAAATTTAAGAGCCGAGCAATTACAAATTTGGGCTGCTAAGCAAACCTATATTGCACTTGGATTTGCATTGGTAGCTGCTGCTACTGAGGAAATTGATGCAACACCTATGGAAGGGTTTAAGCCGGATGCAGTGGATGAAGCTTTAGGTTTAAAGGAACTTGGCTTACACAGTGCTGTAGCCGTGACTTTAGGATATAGAGACGCAGCAAATGATTATTTATCTGGCGCTAAGAAAGTAAGAAGAGCGTCTGAAAAATTAATCATCAGAAAATAGTTTTGAATTGAGTTTTTAAGCAAGTATTCGAAAAAAACGGCTCCTAATCTAGGGGCCGTTTTTAATTTGCCCATTTTGAATCTAAATCGGGTGGAAGCTTTAAGCGTCTATCCTGATATTTTTTGATAGATGGTATCCATGCATGTCGATTTTATCTTAATTTAGGTAAAATCAATTGTATGAAAAAAATCATAGGTTCTATCACTGGCTTTTTTATCCTAGCCTTATTGAGCTTAAACAGTTTTGCTCAAGATGCATCCGCGTATCAAGTTCCAGCAAAAGAAATTGCAGACTTATTGTTAGTAGCGCCAACACCAACGATTAGTGTGGATGGAAAAGCAAAACATATGCTTATTATGGAGCGTCCTTCTTATCCTTTAGTAGAAGAACTTGGACAAGCTGAATTTAAAATTGCTGGTCTTCGTTTAAATCCAAATAATTTTTCTCCTACCCGTCAGAATTATATTAAAGGGATGACGATTAAAGTGATTGCTACCAATAAAGCTTTAGCAATTAAAGGCATGCCTGCAACCATTGCTGCATTGAGTCCAACATGGAATCCTTCAGAAAATAAAATCGCATTTTACAATGTGTCTGCAAATGCAGTAGACGTTTATGTGATTGACATCACCACTTTAACTTGTCAAAAAATAAACAAGACTGCAGCTAATTTAATTTTAGGTGCTAGCCTAGTTTGGTTAGATGATGCAACAGTGATGTATAAAGTGAATGTGAATGCAGCAAGCGCTTTAGCTAAAAGACCTATTACACCTAAAGGACCAACCATTCAAGAGAACTTAGGTAAAGCTGCACCTAGTGTGACTTATCAAGACTTGATTAAGTCACCTTATGATGAATATGTATTTGAATTTTTAGCGAAGAGCCAATTGGTTAAAAATAAAAATGGCGTAGAAACTAAAGTAGGTGCTCCTGCATTGACAAATAGCTTTAGCATCTCTCCAGATAAAAATTATATCCTTACACGTACATTAAATAAACCTTTCTCTTATTTAGTAACTGCTTATGGTTTTGCGTCTTCGATGCAAGTGCTTGATAAAAATGGTGCATTGGTAAAAACAATTGCACAACTACCTTCTTCCGAGGGTACTGCAAGTGGATATGACAATGTACAAAATGCGCCGCGTGGTTTTGAGTGGAAGGATGATGAAGCCGCTACCATTGTATATGCCATGCCTTTAGACAGTGGCTTAATTAAAAAAGCAGTTCCTTTTCATGATGCCGTGATGGCCATGACTGCGCCTTTTAACGAAGCCCCTAAAGAATTATTTAAAACAGCTGCACGTTTTTCAAATATCAGCTGGGGTGACGAGACATTGGCTTTGGTGACGGAAGTATTAAGAACAAAGCAACGTTATAAAGTAAGTGTGTACAATCATAAAGCCAATAGCTTAACTACTTTATATGAAAGAAGTTTAACAGATGCTTATAGCAATTTGGGTAATCCAGTTACGCATAAAAACAAATTCGGGAAAGATGTGATTGCTACTGTGAACAATGGCCGTTCAGTTTTAATGAACAACACAACAGGTGCATCTGACAAAGGGGATCTTCCTTATTTATCTATCTATAAATTAGATACAAAAACCAATGAGATTATTTGGCGCAGTAAAGAAGATTGTTTTGAATATGTAGTGGATGTATTAGATGCTGCTACATTAAAAATTATTACACGTAGAGAGACCGAAAAAGAAGTACCTAATTATTATTTAAAATCTTTACAAGCAAACACATCGGTTGCAATCACTAGTTTTAGCAATCCATATGCAAGCATGGAAGGGGTGACCAAAGAAAAAATTAAATACAAAAGAGCCGATGGTGTAGACTTAACAGGTGACTTATATTTACCTAAGGGTTACAACAAGGAAAAAGATGGTCCTTTGCCTACTTTGCTTTGGGCTTATCCTAGAGAGTTTACAAGCGCTGCGGATGCAAGTCAGATTAGAGGTAACCAACACAAATTTACTTTGTTAAGCTGGGGCTCTCCTGTGTTTTATGTAACACAAGGTTATGCGATTTTAGATAATGCAGAAATGCCGATTGTAGCTACTTCTCCTGATAAAAAACCGAACGATGATTTTGTGAATCAATTGATTTTGAATGCAAGTGCAGCAATTGATAAATTAGTGAGCATGGGCGTGAGTGATCGTAACAAGTTCGCGATTGGTGGACATAGTTATGGTGCATTCATGACAGCAAATGTATTAGCACATAGTAATTTATTCAAAGCAGGTATTGCACGCAGTGGTGCTTATAACAGAACCTTGACGCCTTTTGGATTCCAAAACGAAGACAGAACATTCTGGCAAGCACCTCAATTGTATTTAGACATGAGTCCGTTTGCACATGCCAATAAAATAAAGACACCTATTTTATTAACGCATGGCGAGATGGACGACAACACAGGTACTTTCCCAATCAATAGCGAGCGTTTATATGCAGCCATCAAAGGACACGGTGGCACGGTGCGTTTTGTATACCTACCTTATGAAGCACATGGATACAGAGGTAAAGAAAATGTATTGCACTTATTGTATGAGCAAGGCCGTTGGTTGGATAAATACTTAAAAGGAAAATAGTTGAAGGGAAAATAATTGAACACTAGGCCCTTGCAGCTCTTATGATATCAGCAAAGACGCCTGACGCCGTAACGTCTGCGCCTGCGCCTGCTCCCTTAATTACTAAAGGCAGTTCAGGGTATCGTTCAGTATAGAATAATACTAAGTTATCCTTGCCATATAGATGATAAAAATCTGAACTTGGTTGAATATGTTGCAATCCAACTTTTGCAGTAGCCATCCCATTCCCTTTTTCTTTTGCATGGCTTTCGAACTTAGCAATGAATTTTAATTTGCATGCCGCTGCTGCAGCTGCATCGTATAATTGTTTAAAATGCGGTTCTTGTTTTTCTAACTCGGTATAAAAATCTGCAACGGATCCATTAAAGCATGAAGCTGGTAAGAAGGATTCGTTTTTGATTGATTCCATTTCTAGTGGATGTCCCGCTTCTCTAGCTAAGATTAATATTTTACGCATCACGTCTGTTCCGCCTAAATCCAGTCTTGGATCTGGTTCTGTATAACCCTCATCCTGCGCTTGTTTCACCACTTGTGCAAAGGATTTTCCATCCTTGCCTCCTTCATAATGATTGAATACAAAGTTCAATGTGCCCGATAAAACCGCTTCTATTTTCTTGATTGTATCTCCGCTACGTATTAAATCATTTAAGGTACTTACAATGGGTAAGCTTGCGCCTACATTGGTTTCAAAAAGAAATGCTGCATGATGCTTACTTGCAAGCGCTTTTAATTTTGCATAATGGGCATAAGCAGATGAGCATGCAATTTTATTACAAGCAACAACGGATACTGAATGGCTTAATAGTTGCGCATAAGTATCCGCTACAGTAGCATTTGCTGTAATGTCTACAAATATTGAGTTAGGTAAATTATGATCTAGAATTGCATTTACAAAATCTTGAATAGTACCAGCATGTGTATTTTTGGAGGATGCCGCAGACAATTGATCGCTCCAATGACTTAAATCAATGCCTGCTGTATTGATCAAATGCTTTTTGCTACTTGCAATCCCAACAATATTGACTTTTAGTTTCAAATGTTTTTGTAAATAGTCTGCTTGTTTTTTTATTTGACCGATTAATTTACCACCTACATTACCTACGCCAGCAATATATACATGCACTTGTTTATAACCCGTTTCAAAAAATGCCTCATGCAAAAGCGTAACCGCCTTAGGCACATCCTGTGCTTCAACCACTGCAGTAATATTTTTTTCTGATGACCCTTGTGCAATCGCTCTTATATTGATACCATTATTTCCTAAGACACTAAACATTTTTCCACTCACACCAGGGTGATTGCGCATTTGCTCACCCACTAAGGCAATAATAGATAATTCTTTTTCTATGATCAATGGCTCAAGCAATTGTAAATTAATTTCTTCCTCGAACTCTGCATCCACTGCAATTTTAGCCAGATGCGTATCCTGCACACTCACGCCCACAGAGATAGAATGCTCTGATGAACTTTGTGTAATAATAATAATGCTGATTTGTTTTTTTGCAAGTGCATCAAACAATCTTTTTGTAAAACCTGGTATTGCCGCCATCCCCGCGCCTTCTAAACTCAATAAACAAATGTCTTTGATACTAGAAATGCCTCGTATAACATTGCTGTCTTTTGGAGATTCATTTTCTATACACGTACCTGGATGCGCTGGCTCAAAAGTATTTTTGATCCATAATGGAATACGCGCATGCATCACTGGCAATATTGTTGGAGGATAAATAATTTTAGCGCCAAAATGCGATAACTCCATGGCCTCATGATAAGAAATATTTGGAATGGCTTTGGCATTTTGCACCATTCTTGGATCTGCCGTCATCATCCCACTCACATCGGTCCATATTTCTAAGATAGACGCATTGATAGATGCAGCATAGATTGCTCCTGAATAATCTGATCCACCTCTCCCTAGTGTAGTCGTATGGCCTTCTGTATTGGATGCTATAAAACCAGGTGCCATATACAATGCATGTTGATTAGTAGGATTTGCAAAATATGCTTGAATGGTTTTGTTGGTTAATGCTCTATCTACCACTGCACTTGTATAACTGCTATTGGTTTTAATCATCGATCTTGAATCCAACCATACCTGATCTACACCTTCTGCCTCAAATGCTGCAGCTATAATTTTAGAAGATAGTATCTCACCATAACTCATTAAGCAATCCTGCATGCGAAGGGTCAATACTTTTTCATTCATTAGCATTGCGCAATGGGATTCAATTTCTTGGATCAATGCCTTCACCATGTTTAAAGCAGTCGCCTGTTGCACAGTTGGCAATAAAACTCGCACCGCATCTTCATGCTTTTGTACAATGCTTTGAATCATTGTTTGATAAGCTGTATTGCCTTGAGCTGCTGTTTGTCCTAATAAAATGAGTTGATCTGTAACACCACTCATAGCAGACACCACTACAATTGTTGGAGTTTTTTGTACACGTTCTTTTACAATCGCAATCACTTTTGAAATTGCATCTGTTGTACCTACTGAACTTCCTCCAAACTTTAAAACCTGCATATCATTTCTATTTCTAAAATAACCCCAACCTATTTTATAACACTAGCCTATTTTTTTACCTGATGTGTAATTAAGTCAAAGGACTGACCGCTGTACATCATTTTAAATGGCTTAAGAACCTTACCCCATGTTGCTTTTTGATTGGCCCAGTCTTTTGCATCATAGACCATCACATAAGAGTTACCCCACACTTTAAATTGATGGCCCTCTACGATAATCGCAGTAGACTCATCTATCCCAACACCTAAATGAGTAGGATAGGTTTCAATAACAGGTATTAAATCAAATTGTCTATTACGCACCAATACATGTTGATCAATATCTACGTTTTGTATAAAGGAGAATGCAGGTTGGAAAGGGAACTTTTTAGTGAGGTCTTTTCTTGCATCTCCACCAACCAACAAAGCGCCCATAATGGTTGCACCGGCAGAAGTTCCCATAATCACACCACCTCTGTCTAGTAAAGCAAGCATCTCTTTATACAATTGAGTATTTCCATAAGCTTCAGCAATTAAATCCTGGTCGCCTCCTCCAAAGAAAATACCCTTCGCCTTTCTCATTAACGCAATATTTTCTGCCGCATCTGCCTTTGCTTTATCTCTTGTGTGAATAGTCGATAAATTTGTAAAACCTCTGGAAGTAAACTTTTCTAAATGCCCTCCCTCTTGAATATATTTTTCATCTGATGTAGCTGTTGGAATGTACACCACAGGCTGATCTTTACCTCCACAATGGGCTGCAAAAAATTCAAATAAAGAATCTGGAATAGATCCTCCTCCAATAATAATTAATTTACCCTTGTAGTTAAAATAAGCATTCTTAGTAGACTGTGCGTTCACATTAGTCGCAAATAGAAAAATAGTGATAGTTATTAGCAACAGTTTTTTCATAGAACAATATTTTATGTTATTCAAAAATGATTGACTCAATAGACTCGACAAAACTATTTCAATTTTATCCTTGGTACATTAAGTCTATCTCTTGTTCAAAATTTGCAAGGATTTGCTTACGACGTATACTTAACTTAGGCGTCATCTCTCCTTTGTCAATGGTAAATTCTCTTGGAATTAAAGTGAATTTTTTTACTTGCTCTACTTGATTGAATAATTGATTGTATTCAGCTACAATAGATTCAAAAGTAGAAAGCACCATGGCATTCTGAATGATAGCCTCATTACTTGTATACTCAATGCTGTTCTGTTTTGCCCATTCTCTTAATTTAGCAAAACTTGGTACAACCAATGCAGTCACCATTTTTTTATTGTCTCCAATTAAAACAATTTGTTCAATGAATGGACTTTCCTTCATCTTATTTTCAATTGGCTGAGGCGCTACATATTTACCTCCACTTGTTTTAAACAATTCTTTTTTACGATCTGTGATTTTTAAATACTTACCATCTACAAGTACACCAATGTCTCCGGTATGCAACCAACCATCAATAATGGTTTCAGCAGTTAATTCTGGTAATTTATAATAGCCCTTCATCACACTTGGACCTGCTACACAAATTTCTCCATCTGCTTCTAATTTCATTTCAACACCTTCAATTGGCATACCCACTGTTCCAAACTTAGTACCACCAGGTGTTCTAAAATTGATACTAATGATTGGACTGTTCTCGGTTGGGCCATACCCTTCATATACTGGTATTTGAGCTGCATTAAAAATGCGTAATAATTTTACCTGACATGCCGCACCGCCGGTTACAATGAATTTTACATTACCGCCTAATCCTTCTCTCCACTTACTAAAGATAATCTTATTTGCAAGCTTCAATTGGAATTGATACCATGCCGATCCTGGATTTAAATTATCATATTGTTCTCCTAAAGCCACTGCCCAGAAAAATAATTTTCGCTTAAGACCAGTCAACTCTTCGCCCTTCATCATGATTTTCTCGAATACTTTTTCCAATAATCTTGGCACCGTAGAGAATCCGTCTGGCGAAATTTCTTTTAAGTTATCACCAATGGTCTCCATTGATTCTGCATAGTAGATACTCATCCCGCTATACAAATAAATATAAGAAGCCACTTTTTCAAAAATATGATTCAATGGCAAAAAGCTTAATACTTTTTGATTGGGTGAATCTGGAAAAGGAAAACTTTTTTTACCCGCTTGTAAATTGAAATAAATATTATGATGCGTTAACATCACGCCCTTTGGCGTACCAGTGGTTCCTGATGTATAAATAAATGTGGCTACTTGTTCTACTGGAATCGTTTTTTTAATCACATCTACTTGTTGCAATAAATCTGCATCCTGTAAACACAATTCACTCCAATGTTTCGCACCAGCAATATGATCAAAAGTGTATACCTCTTTTAGACAAGGCACTTTGTCTTTAATAGACATCACTTTATTGTATAATTCTTGATTGCTCGCAAACATATATTGTACAGATGCGTCATTCAAGATAAAAGTCAATTCTAATGGATTGGTGGTAGGATACACTGGCACCCAGATGACGCCAATTTGTTGCGTGGCCATATCCGCCATCAACCATTCTGGTCTATTATTACTAATGATGGCAATCTTATCAGATCCCTCAGGCGTGAAATCATTTCCAGATAAGCCAAGGCTTAATAAACCTGCGCTCAAAGCATTTACTGTAGATGCAACTTGTGAAGTGGAGTAGGTTCTCCATTCACCATTTTCTTTTCCAGCCAACATCACTTCTTGAGGAAAATTTGTTAACTGATGTTCTATACAATCAAAGAGTCTTTTAGATTCCATATGACAAGTATTTTGTCCAACAAAATACAAAAAAAACCAGTCAAAAGACTGGTTTTAGAAAGGAATTATACGCTACTTTACTTTAAAATAAATCTTTTTAAAGTGGACTATTAAATCTTGTGGGTCAATAAACCATCTCTTAATTTTGGCTCAAACCAAGTGCTCTTTGGTGGCATCACTTCGCCTGCATCTGCAATATTGAATAATTGGTCAATCGTCACTGGATACAAACTAATCGCTAAAGCCATCTCACCGCTATCCACCCTCGCTTCTAGCGCTTCCATCCCACGAATGCCGCCCACAAAATCTATTCTTTTGTCGACACGTTGGTCTTTAATGCCTAATAATTTGTCTAAGATATTGTTAGATAAAATGGTCACATCTAAAACACCAATAGGGTCTGCATCATTGTAAGTGCCTGCTTTTGCAGTCAATGCATACCATTGATGATTCATATACAATCCAAAACGATGTAAAGCGTCTGGTTTAAAGGCAGCTTCCATTGTTTGAACATCAAAATCTTGTGCTAGTGCATTTAAAAATGCAGTTGCTTCATGTCCATTCAAATCTTTCACCACTCTATTGTAATCCATGATCGCCAATTGGTTGGATGGAAACAAAGTCGTTAAGAAATAGTCTGCACTTGTATTTTGTTTGCCAATTGCTGTTCTCACTTTTGCAGCTGATGCTGCTCTGTGATGTCCGTCTGCGATATAAGTGCATGGCACTTGGGTCTCAAATAAATGGGTTATTTGTGCAATGGTATCCGTATCACTCACTGCCCAAACAGTATGTTGAATACCATCGTCTGCAGTAAAGTCATAGACTGCATTTTTGGTCGTCTTCCATTTTTCAATCAAAGTATCAATTGCCGCCTGATTACGATACGCTAAAAAAACATTGCCTGTTTGTGCGCCAATCGTTTTCATATGATTGATTCTGTCCTGCTCTTTTTCTGGACGCGTAAACTCATGCTTCTTGATAATTCCATTTTCATAATCATCTACACTACTCACACAAACCAATCCAGTTTGCGCACGACCATCCATGATTAATTGATAGATATAATAACATGGTTTTGATTCTTTAAACAACACATCTCTTTGCATGAATGCGTTTAAATTATCCAATGCAATGTCATACACTTGTTGACTATGGATATCTACCGTTTCTGGTAAATCAATTTCACTCTTGGTGATATGTAAAAAAGAATATGCATTTCCAACAGCTTCTGCTTTCGCTTCTGCACTATTTAAAACATCGTAAGGTTTACTTGCAACTTGCTTCGCTAATTGTGGCTGAGGACGCAATGCTTCGAAAGGACTAATTTTTGCCATGGGGGCAAATATCGTTCATTTTGCCGAATATAATGGACTTGATGGCCATTGATTCGTTAAAAATAATTTATTTTTTTAATTAAATTATTTGCTTAGTTAAAGGCTTTTATTAAGTCGCAAAACGAGACTACGCTTGACATAGGCATTGCATTGTACATGCTTACTCTAATGCCGCCCACTGTTCTATATCCTTTTACACCAATCATCCCATTTTCTTTACATAAGTTTAAAAATGCGGCTTCCTTTGTTTGATCCTTTAAAAAGAAAACTGCATTCATAATGCTTCTGTCTTCCTTTGCAATTGGACAATAAAAATGTTCAGAAGCATCAATGGTGTCGTATAATAACTTTGCTTTAGCTGTATTTCTTTTTTCCATCTCTACTAGTCCGCCTTCTTTTTCGATCCATCTTAATGTGAGTAAGCTTACATAAATTGAAAACACTGGTGGCGTATTTAATAAAGAGCCTGCTTCTATATGTTTTTGGTAATCTAAAATTGCAGGGATGTTTCTATTTGTTTTTCCTAGTATCGATTTTTTAACCACCACCATGGTCACACCCGCTGCGCCCATATTTTTTTGTGCGCCTGCATAAATTAAATCAAACTGTTGAAAGGGCGTGGGTCTACAAAAAATATCCGAACTCATATCCCCAATTAAGGGCACTTTTGTCTGTGGATAGCTATGCCATTGGGTTCCCTCCACCGTGTTATTGGTCGTAATGTGTAAATAACTGGTATTTGCCGGCAATTCAAGGGCCTTATTAATGTGCGTATGCTTGTCTGCTGTGGTATCAGATACCACTTTAATTGGTCCAAAAATTTGTGCTTCTTTCACTGCTTTATGCCCCCATATGCCATTGTCACAAATTGCAGCCAATCCATTTTCATCTAATAAATTCATGGGCACTTGCATGAACTGCATGGTGGCACCTCCTTGTAAAAACAACACTTCATAATCGTCCCCTATATCCATCAATCTTTTTACAATTTTTTTTGCCTCTTCTACTACTGCCACAAAATGCGAGGTTCTATGTCCAATTTCTAAAATAGATAAACCAGTTCCATTAAAATTATGAATCGCTGCCGCTGCTTCATCCAACACTTCTTTGGGTAAAATAGATGGACCTGAATTAAAATTATGTAATTGCATGTACTATTTTTTGAAAATTAATCTTC
>Ga0315902_10010975_pt1 | contig 11949 bp, 10 predicted proteins | sample LakEriMetagenome_9_FD_203523 | JGI IMG/M metagenome (GOLD analysis project Ga0315902, IMG submission 203523) | Freshwater fungal communities from buoy surface, Lake Erie, Ohio, United States - Buoy 12 MA117 | ecosystem: Environmental > Aquatic > Freshwater > Lake > Lake biofilm | place: USA... | reverse complement strand
TGCGCGCTGACCGGGATGCCCATCATGAAGGCGTCCGACGGCAGGGCGCCCGGGCCGACGCCGAACATCACGCGCCCACGCGTAATGTGGTCCAGTTGGTTGATGCGATCCGCCAGCATCAGCGGATGGTGGTAGGGCAGCGAGGACACGCCGGTGCCGAGCCTGATGTGCCGGGTTCTTTCCGCCACCGTGGCGATGAACAGCTCCGGGCTGGCGATCAGCTCGTAGCCGGCCGAGTGGTGCTCGCCGATCCAGGCCTCGTCATAGCCAAGGCGATCCATGTGCTGGACCAGCTCGATGTCGCGCTCCAGCGCGAGAGTCGGGTTCTCGTTTAGCGGATGGAAGGGGGCGATGAACGCCCCGAAGCGAAGCTTGGTCCCGGCCACGTCGTGCCCTCCCCGGACATCATTATGTGATCTGCGATCACTCTGACGCGGGCGAGCAGGGCTGACTAGGGGCGACGTACCGTCAGCCAGCCAGATTTAATGATCAGCAGAACCGGCATGGGCCGCGATCCGCTCGGTCGGGTCGTGGGCCGCTCCGGACTTCGAGACCGGCATCCCCGGCGCCGCGCCCTCCTTCCGGCGGATCGGGAACGTGGTAGGAAGCGGCTGGGTCCTCCCACGCCGAGAGCAAGCGCTTCGTGAACTATCGCCACGCCTTCCACGCCGGGAACTTCGCCGATCTCGTGAAGCACGCGACCCTGACGCGGCTCCTGGAGGCGCTTTTGGCGACTCCGGCGCCGCTGACCATAGTCGATACCCATGCGGGCGCTGGCGGCTACGATCTGGATGGAGAACTGTCGCGCAGGACCGCAGAGGCGGCGCAGGGCATCTTCCGCCTCATGGCCGCCGATGACGCGCCTGCGGTCTTCGACGCGCTGAAGGCCGCTGTTCGCGAGGGCAACCCGGGCGGCGACGTGCGCTTCTATCCGGGCTCGCCGAGCCTGATCGCCGGCGTTCTGAGGGCAGGTGACCGCTACACGGCCTGCGAGCTTCGCGACGACGATTTTGAGCTGTTGCGCCAGACCTTGTCCGGGCACGGGGGCGCGATGGCGTTGCAGGCCGACGGTTTCGCCACCGCCCGGCGATCGGCCGGCCGCGACGGACGTCTCTTCGCCCTCATCGACCCACCGTTCGAGCGGGCTGATGACTACCAGCGGATCGCCGAGACGCTGAACATGGTGCTCGGTCTGGATGCCCATGCCTGTGTGGCCGTCTGGCTGCCGTTGAAGGACCTTGAAACCTTCGACGCCTTCCTGCGTCAGGTCGAGCCGGCGGCCCGGTCGCTGCTGATCGCCGAAGCGAGGCTGAAGCCTCTGGTCGATCCGATGAAGATGAACGGGTGCGCCATGGTCATCGCCAATGCGCCGGCCGGGATGGAATCCGACCTTGAGGCGATCTGTGGCTGGGTGGCGGGCAGCCTGGGCGAAGCGGGCGGAAGAGCCTCGGTCTGGTCGACGCGGGACTGACGAATCTTTCGCACTTGCGAACGTCAAATCCATGTTATGTTGCGGCGCACAAATTCGCGCTCTGCTCCCCCGGAGACCGCCATCATGACCAAGCTGATCACCCCCGAAACCGAAAAAGCCCTGACCCTGCCGGTCGGCTTGGCGTCGCCGCTCTGGCTGATGTTCGCCGGGGCCGCCGCCGCGGGCGCCGCCATGTTCTGGGCCCGCGCCTGGTTCAAACCGACGAACCTCGAGGCGGTGCTCGCGCCGTTGCCCGCGCCCGCGCCCGAGACCGCCGAGCCGATCATCGAGGCGGTCGAGGATGCGGTCATGCTGGCCGTCGAGACGACGGAGGCTACGCTGGAAGTCGCCGCCGAGGTGATCGAGGCGACCACGGAGGCGACCGCTGAACGGGTGGAGCACGCCATCGAGGTCGTAGAATTCGTCGCCGGGCCGCTCGCCGAGACGGCTCCCAAGGCGGTCGAAGCTGTCGCCGAACCCCTCATCGAGACGGCTCCCGAGGTGGTCGACGTGGTGACCGAGCCCGCCGTTGTCGGCGCCGATGACCTGACGAAGCTGACCGGGATCGGCCCCAAGCTCGCCGGGCTTCTGGCCGAGCGTGGCGTGACCCGGTTCGCAGACATCGCGTCCTGGACGGCCGAGGATGTGGCCGCGTTCGACAAGGACATGAAGCTGATGGGCCGCATCGACCGCGAAGCCTGGATCGCCCAGGCCCGGCGCTACGCCGGCGACCACTAGCTAGAGGCCAAAGGCCTTGAGCATCCGGTCTGCCGCCGCCGAGGCGGGGATCTGACCGGCCCGAACCTGCGCCTCCAGATCCGGGGATAGCGCCGCCACGTCGGGTTGGGCCCGAAAGGCGTCTTCCAGCCGGCCCATGACCATCGCCCACATCCAGCGCGCGTTCTGACCTGCCCGTCGGGCGGCGCGCTCACCGTTGGCGGTCATGATATCGCGATGTCGCTCGACCTGCTGCCAGAGCACATCCAGTCCGCTGTTGTTCAGACCCGAGGCGGTCAGCACGGGCGGCGTCCAGTCCGGCGACGCCGGTGTCAGGATGTGCAGCGCCGTGCGGTACTCCCGCGCCGACCGCTCGGCCCGGGGCGGATCGGCGTCGGCCTTGTTGATGAGGATCAGGTCGGCGATCTCGATCAGGCCCTTCTTGATGCCCTGCAGCTCGTCGCCGCCACCCGGGATCAGAACCGCCATGAACAGGTCGACCATGTCGGCCACCACGGTTTCGGACTGACCGACCCCGACCGTTTCGACGATGACCACGTCAAAGCCCGCCGCCTCGCAGAGCAGCATCGCCTCACGCGTCTTGCGGGCTACCCCGCCCAGCGTGCCGCCGGACGGGGAGGGGCGGATGTAGGCGTCCGGATCGACCGAAAGCCGCTCCATGCGGGTCTTGTCCCCCAGGATCGAGCCGCCGGTCCGGCTGGACGACGGATCGACCGCCAGCACCGCCACCTTGTGGCCGGCGGCTGTCAGGTTGACGCCCAACGCTTCAATGGTCGTCGACTTGCCGGCGCCGGGCACGCCGGTGATCCCCAGCCGCTGGGCCTTGCCGGTGTGGGGCATCAGCTGTTCGAGCAATGCCCGGGCCGCTTCCTGGTGATCGCCGCGGCGGCTTTCGACCAGCGTGATGGCGCGAGCCAGGGCCGCGCGGTCTCCGGCCAGGATACGAGCCTGAAGGTCGACGATGTCAGGGAGGCGGGTCACCGCAGCGGTCTAGATGACGACCGCCGTCCCGGAAACAGAAACCATCAGCATCGAGGCCTGCGGACCGACGGTGTTGTAGTCGAGGTCGACGGCGATGATCGCGTTGGCGCCGACCTTTTCGGCTTCCTTGATCAGGTTCTTCATCGCGTCGTCCCGGGCCCTGGCCAGAAGGCGCTCGTAGGACCGCGAGTGCCCGCCGATGAAGTCCCGGATGGCGTTCATCAGGTCGAAAACGACATTCGCGCCAAGGATCGACTGCGCGTAGATCGCGCCCTTGTATTCCTGCACGGGCCGACCCTCGATGAACGGGGTGGTCGTGATCAGCATCGGCGGCTCCCGAAACAACCCGGCAAGTATTAAGGCTAAACGTCGCCGGGGGCGAGCGTTCTCCTTTGAGGCGAATCCCGCGCGGCAATGCATTGCGCCGCGGGGGAAAAGCGCGCCATCGGTCTTTGAGGTTTACGTCGCCTGAGGCAGAGTGAACGTCGTCAGGGGGCCATGCGGCCCTGGGAGAAGCGTCTCGATGGTCCTCGCGCGATCGCACCTCGACCTGCACAACATCCGGAACAGCATCGACCGGACCAAGAAGATGTCCGACGGCGTCATCAAGATCGGCCCGTTCGGCCTGGGTCTCGATGCGCTGCTCGGTTTCGTGCCGCCGCTGGGCTCGGCCTACAGCGCCGGCGCCGGGCTGGTCCTGGTCATCGACGGCGTGCGCGCCAGGGCCGCGCCGATGGTGCTGGCCGAGATGACCCTGATCCTGGCCATCGATACCCTGACCCCTTACATCCCCAAGGCGGGCGGCTTCCTCGACGCCCTGTTCACCGGCCACAAATGGGCAGCCGACCTGCTGCTGCGCCACATGGACGAAACCATCTACTTCGAGGGCAGTCGCGAGCAGGCCCAGGCCTCGTCCGAGTACCGCGACCTGATGGCCCGCGTCCGCGCCGGCAAGGAAAAGCGCCGGGTGGTCTTCCTGGGCAAGAGCCCGAAGGCCTAGATTCACTCTGGCGGAACCAGTCGCCGACGAACTAGGCTTCCCGTCCATGAGCAAGGAACGCGCCCACAGCGCCTACCGGTCGGCCGAGACGCTGAAGAAGATGTCCGATCGGGTCATCGGCTTCGGTCCGTTCGGGGTCGGACTGGACGGCCTTCTGACCTGGATCCCCGGCGCCGGCCTGCTCTACAGCGCCGGGGCGTCGATATTCCTGCTGTGGAGCGCCGTGCGCAGCGGGGCCACCTTCAGCACGCTGGCCAAGATGGCCGGTCTGCTGGGCGTCGACATGCTGCTGTCCGACGTGCCGGTGGTCGGCGACATCGCCGACGTGCTCTGGCAGGGACATCTCATGGCCGCGACGACCATGCAGAAGGACATCGAGGGCCGGCACGGCGTACCTGAGGGCATGGACTCCGTTCTCCACCGGCCCCGCCGGCGCAGGACGGGGCTTGGTCTTCTGGCGACGATCATCTTCGGCGGCCTGATCTACGCGGCCTGGATCTCCGACTTCCGCGACCTGTTCAAACACGGCATGGGCTACGCCATCGTCAACGCCAGCCTGCCGGTCGGCGGCCAGGCTGTCGCGCTGTGGCTGATCCAGTCGGCGGGTCTGGTCGTGCTGTTCCTGCTCAGCCTGCTGCGCGCGCGCCTGCAGAAGCGGGCGACATAGTCTTCGGGCATGCCCCGGCCGGGTCGGCGGGCAGGGCAGTGAGGCCTTGATCGTCGAGGCCGACACTGCCGGCAAGGCGGCTGTCACCCGCATGGCCGACAGGCGACCGGCCGGGAGATCGCCTAAGCCGCCCTGTTCTTCATCAGCGACGAGAGCGTCTACGTGACGGGCCAGACGCTGGCCGTAGACAGCGGGCTGACGGGGATCAGTTGAGCTCAGCGGATCACCGGCAGATCAGACAGGCGGAGCGGCAAATCAGGGAAGGCCAGGGGGGCAACCGCCTCGTCCGCGAGCGCCGTAAACAATGAACTGTAGGCGCCGTCTCGCGGGTCACGGTGGATGATGATCTTGCGTGCGGCGACATCGACCACCCAGTAGTCGCGGACACCATGCCGCGCATAGATTTCCGCCTTCTTCGACATGTCCCGGGCAAGGCTTGTGCCCGAGACCTCGATGACAAGCCCGACCGAGGCGCCGTCGAGCGAGTCCAGCGCCAGTTCGGCGCCATAGAGATACAGGTCAGGATCAGGCGCGCTCGTCGATGAAAGGCGCAGCGTTGAATCGATGACGACCCGCACCGCGTCTCCGGCCCGGCTCATCAAGCTCATGGCCAGCTGCATCTTGGCGCGAACGTGCGGCATGCCTTCCGGGGCCATCTCGATCACCGCCCCGTCGATCAGCTCGACCTTCGCGTCGGGATCGAGGGCGCCGATGCGCATCATCTCGAAGACGTCGTCGAGGGTGAACGGTCGGGCCTCCTCGGCCATGCCGGACGCCCGCAGCCGCTCTGCCTCCTCGGGAGAGAAGCGGTAGCGGGGCCAGTCGTCGGCGGGCTCTGCCTGGGCGCTCATTTTGCGAACATACCATGAACGCGCGAGATGTCGAGCCCGCGCATCATTCGCGCTGGAGGCTGCGAAACGCTGAAGCGGTGTCTTGAGTGTCTCGCGTTGGAGTCCGATTGGGTCAAGGCGGCGTTCGGGCAAGGCCGGACCGGGGGATTGAAGCGCGCCTTTCGGGGGCGGGGCCGAGCTTACAAGCGCGCATGGTTCACCGGCGATGGCCGGGCCAACGCGCCTGACCCATTGCACGGGAAGGCGTTGGTGGTCATCCGGGCGGGGCGGTGGCAGGGTCATCCAGCCAGTATGACCCCGGCGAACAGGCGGGGGATAGGTCGGTCAGGCGCCGCGCCGGTCTGGGTCTCAAGAACGGGCCGAATGTCCCGCTTTGTCCCCGAAGTATAGGTCTCGCGAGTCTCGCCTTGTCTGTCGTCGCCCCGACTGGTTCCTAACCCTGATCGTACCCCAGCTGCCTGTTCAGCTTCTCCAGCAGCTCGATGGCGGACTCGGCGATAACCGTGCCGGGGGGGAAGATGGCGGCGACGCCGGCATCCTTCAGGGCCTGCCAGTCCTGCGGCGGGATCACGCCGCCGATGACGGTCATGATGTCGCCCCGGCCCTGTTTCTCGAGCTCGTCCTTCAGCTCCGGCGCCAGGGTCAGGTGTCCGGCGGCCAGCGACGACGCGCCGACGACGTGGACGTCGTTCTCCACGGCCTGGCGGGCGGCCTCGGCGGGGGTCTGGAACAGCGGGCCGATGTCGACGTCGAAGCCGAGGTCGGCGAAGGCCGTGGCGATCACCTTCTGGCCGCGGTCGTGGCCGTCCTGGCCCATCTTGGCGATCAGGATGCGCGGGCGACGGCCATCGGCCTGTTCGAAGGCCTCGACCATGGCCTTGGCCCGGGCGACGGTGGCGTTCGAGCCGGCTTCCGACACATAGACCCCCGTGATCGACTTGATCTCCGCCCGGTGGCGGCCGAAGACCTTCTCCAGAGCATAGCTGATCTCGCCCACTGTCGCCTTGGCGCGGGCGGCGTTGACCGCGAGCTCCAGCAGGTTGCCGTCGGCGCGGGCCCCGGCCTCCAGCGCGTCCAGCGCGGCGATCGTCTCAGCTTCGTTGCGTTCGGCCTTGAGTCTTTTCAGCTTTTCGAGCTGGGCGTTCCGCACCGTGGTGTTGTCGACCTTCAGCACCGGGATGTCGTCGGCGACTTCCGGCCGGTAGCGGTTGACGCCGACCAGGCTCTGTTTCCCGCTGTCGATGCGGGCCTGGGTGCGGGCGGCGGCTTCCTCGATGCGAAGCTTGGGCAGGCCCTGGTTGATGGCCTTGGCCATGCCGCCCAGCGCCTCGACCTCCTCGATATGCTCCAGGGCGCGGGCGGCCAGGTCGTGGGTCAGGCGCTCGACATAGTAGCTGCCGCCCCAGGGGTCGGCGACATTGGTCGTGCCGCTTTCCATCTGCAGGAACAGCTGGGTGTTGCGGCTGATCCGGGCCGAGAAGTCGGTCGGCAGGGCCAGGGCCTCGTCCAGGCTGTTGGTGTGCAGGCTCTGGGTCTGGCCGTTCACGGCCGCCATGGCCTCCACGCAGGTGCGGGCGACGTTGTTGAACACGTCCTGGGCGGCCAGCGACCAGCCCGAGGTCTGGCTGTGGGTGCGCAGGGAGAGCGAGCGGTCGTCCTTCGGATCGAACTCGCGCTTCATCAGGCGGGCCCAGAGCAGGCGCGCGGCCCGCATCTTGGCCACTTCCATGAAGTAGTTCATGCCGATGGCCCAGAAGAAGGACAGGCGCGGCGCGAACTGGTCGACGGTCATCCCGGCGGCGACGCCGGCGCGGACGTACTCGATGCCGTCCGCCAGGGTGTAGGCCAGCTCCAGGTCGGCCGTCGCCCCGGCCTCCTGCATGTGATAGCCGCTGATCGAGATCGAGTTGAACTTCGGCATTTTGCTCGAAGTGTATGAAAAGATGTCGGAAATGATCCGCATCGAAGGCAGGGGCGGATAGATGTAGGTGTTCCGCACCATGAACTCTTTGAGGATGTCGTTCTGGATGGTGCCGGAGAGCTTTTCCGGCGCCACGCCCTGTTCCTCGGCGGCAACGATGTAGAGCGCCAGGATCGGCAGCACCGCGCCGTTCATGGTCATCGACACGCTCATCTTGTCGAGCGGGATGCCGTCGAACAGGGTCCGCATGTCCAGGATGCTGTCGATGGCGACGCCGGCCATGCCGACATCGCCCTTCACCCGCTCGTGGTCGCTGTCGTAGCCGCGGTGGGTGGCCAGGTCGAAGGCCACCGACAGGCCCATCTGACCGGCCGCCAGGTTGCGGCGGTAGAAGGCGTTGGAGTCCTCGGCGGTCGAGAAGCCGGCGTACTGCCGCACCGTCCAGGGGTTGGTGACGTACATCGTCGGGTAGGGGCCGCGGCCGAACGGGGCAAGACCCGGGTAGCCGTCCAGGAAGTCGAGGCCCGCGACGTCGGCGGGACCATAGGCGGGCGCCACGGCGACGCCTTCCGGCGTCTGCCAGACCGGTCCGTCGGTCGGCGCGGCGGCCAGGTCGCCGGGCGCGAAGGCGAGGTCGGCGAAGTTCGGGAAGGTCTTTGTCATGGCTCAGGCCTCCTCGAACGCGGCGGCGAAACGGATGGACGGCAGGGGCGGGCAGGCCGAGTCCGGTCCCGGCAGGCGCGGGTCCGGTCCGGCCACTGCGAAAGCGGCGGGATCGACGACGGCGACCTCCGGAGCCTTGTCCTGGGCGTTTGGGAAGACGGTGACGCCGAGGATTTTGCGCGACTTGTCGGCATAGGCGGCGGCCTGTGCCTCGCGGGTCGCGTTGACCGCGTCCGCGACGAGGCCGGCCTCCAGCGCCTTGACGGCGCCGCCGGCCGCTTCGATGGCCTGGAAGCTGGTCCAGGCGGCGCGGGCGATCTGATCGGTCAGGGTGTCCAGGTACCAGGCGCCGCCGGCCGGATCGGCGACGCGGCCCAGGTGGCTCTCTTCCATCAGCACCAGCTGGGTGTTGCGGGCCTGACGCCGGCCAAAGGCGGCAGGCAGGCCGATGGCGTCTGTAAAGGCGCCCAGCACGATGGCGTCGGCGCCGCCCAGGGCGCCGGCGACGCCGGCGCTGGTCAGGCGCAGCAGGTTGGTCCAGGCGTCGGCCCTGGTCAGCATCCGGTGCGAGGAGCGAACCTCGACCACCGCGCGGACGTCGACGCCGCAGGCCTGGGTGATCCGCGACCAGAGGGCGCGGGCGGCGCGGACCTTGGCGATGCCGGTGAAGTATTCGCCGTCCAGGCTGACGCCCAGGGTGATGCGGCGGAAGGCCTCGTCCATCGGCAGGCCGGCCCGGACCAACGCCTTGGCGTAGGCGAGGGCGGACGCGGCCATCAGGGCCAGTTCCTCGGTGTTGGAGCCGCCGGCTTCATGGGCGGCGCGGCCGCTGGCCAGAAACAGCGAGGCCCTGGCGTAGGTTGCCGACAGGCGCGCGCCGACCGTGGCCGCCGAGACGATGTGGCTCTCGATTGGCCCCGGGCTGGCGCCGGTCGTGGCGAAGGTCGTCAGCGGGTCCATGTGGAAGGCGAGGGGGGCGTTGGGCGCCGCCTTGGCCAGGGCGCCCAGCCAGTCGGCGGCCTTGGGGCCGAGGTAGCCGGCGTCCAGCGCCACCGGGGCGAGGTCCAGCAGCACGCCGTTCAGCGCCTTGGCGAGATCGTCCGCCGAGCCGACCGCGACGCCGGCCTTGCCGTTCGGGTCGATGGCGAGCAGCAGCGAAGCGGCGCCGCCCTCGAGGTCCTTCAGCCCCTCTGCGCCGGCCTGCTTGGGATCGGGATGGGCGACCCGCATGCGCAGGTCCCAGGGCCTGTCGGCGTCGCGGGCGCGCAGGTCGCGGACAACGTCAGGCGCGCTTTCGGCCGTGTAGAGCGGCTGGATGGCCAGGCCGTCCGGGGTCTTGCGGACGAGGGCGTCCTCGAAGGTCTCGCCCTTCAGGGTCTTCTCGACCAGGCGCAGCCAGTCCTCTCGGGCGGGCGGCGCGAAATCGTCGGCCAGCGGCAGGATCGTCCCGGACAAGCTTGGCGTCTCCCCAGTGCAATGCAGCAATCGGAGCGCGTGATGCGCCCCTGCCGTTAGGTGCGTCAAGCGTCGGCGCCCGGATTTGCCTTCCGCGGGGGGAAGGCAAATACCGCTTGCGAACCCCAAACGGTCGTTTTACTTACAGCGTATATTCATAGACGGAGCGCTTCCCGCCATGGCCCTGCCGCCGATTCTTCGAGACCGCCTTCGCCTGCCGGCGATCGCCTCGCCGCTGTTCATCATCTCCGGTCCGGACCTGGTCATCGCCCAGTGCAAGGCCGGAATCGTCGGATCTTTCCCGTCGCTGAACGCCAGGCCGATCAGCATGCTGGACGAGTGGCTGGCGCGGATCACCGAAGAACTGGCCGCCTGGGACCGGGCCAACCCGGACATGCCCTCGGCCCCGTTCGCGGTGAACCAGATCGTCCATCGGACCAACAACCGTCTCGATGAGGACCTGGCCCTCTGCGAGAAGTACAAGGCCCCGATCGTCATCACCTCGCTGGGCGCCCGCGAGGAGCTGAACCAGGCCGTTCACGGCTGGGGCGGCATCACCCTGCACGACGTGATCAACGACAAGCACGCCCACAAGGCCATCGAGAAGGGCGCCGACGGCCTGATCCCCGTCGCCGCCGGGGCCGGCGGCCACGCCGGGGCGCTGTCGCCGTTCGCGCTGATCCAGGAAATCCGCCAGTGGTTCGACGGGCCGGTGGCGCTGTCGGGCTCCATCGCCAACGGCCGGGCCATCCTGGCCGCCCAGGCCATGGGCGCGGACCTCGCCTACATCGGCTCGGCCTTCATCGCCACGAAGGAAGCCAACGCTGTCCAGGGCTACAAGGACATGATCGTCGAGAGCTCGGGCGAGGACATCGTCTACTCCAACCTCTTCACGGGCGTGCATGGCAACTATCTGCGTCCGTCGATCGTGCGGGCGGGCATGGACCCCGACAACCTGCCGGTCAGCGACCCTTCGGCGATGAACTTCGGCTCGGGCGGCAACCAGGAAGCCAAGGCCTGGAAGGACATCTGGGGCTGTGGCCAGGGCATCGGCGCCATCGACCAGATCCTCAGCGCCGGTGAGCTGGTCGCGAAGTTCGCGGAAGAGTACGAGGCGGCCAAGGCCGAACTCGCCGCCAAGACCGCCCTGACCTCGGGCGTGAAACTGGCCTTCGCCGCCGCCTAGGCGATCGCCGAACGCACGGCCTTTCGCCGCCGGAGTCGAGCCTTTTCAGAGGCCTGGCTCCGGCGGTTTCGTTTCGATCCCCCTGTGCCGGAGCGCGGCCATCCTTGTCGGGACCAACGACAGGGAGATCGACGCATGTCCGACGACGCCACGCCCCGCCTGGGACTGCCTTACCTGGCGGCCGGCCAGGCGCAGAAGCATGTGACCCTCAATGAGGCTCTGGCCCGGCTCGACGGCCTGATCCAGACCGCTGTCGAGAGCCGGGCCATCGCGGCGCAGCCGGCCGATCCGGCCGATGGCGCCCTCTACATCCTGCCCGCCGGGGCGACCGGCGCGGCCTGGACCGGTCGCCCGGCGGGAACGCTGATGCGGTTCGAGGCCGGCGCCTGGGCCGCGCTCCCCGTGGCGGAGGGCTGCCTCGCCTGGATCCGGGACGAAGGCCTGTTGGTCGCGCGGGTGGACGACGCCTGGGCGCCGGTCGTCCCGGAGGTCGATCTTCAGAACATCGCCCGGCTCGGGGTCGGAACGCTCGCCGACGCCGCCAATCCGCTCTCGGCCCGGGTCAACGGCGTGCTGCTGACGGCGAGGCCCGTGGCCGACGGCGGCGACGGCGACCTGAGGCTGACGGTCAACAAGGAGGCGGCGGGCGATACGGCCAGCGTCCTGTTCCAGTCCGGCTGGTCCGGCCGGGCGGAGTTCGGCCTGGCCGGCGGCGAGGACTTCAGCATCAAGGTCTCGCCCGACGGCGCCGCCTGGACCCAGGCGCTCGGCATAGACAAGACGACCGGCCAGGCGACATTCGCGCGGTCGCCGACCAGAGCCCAGCAGGTGACCGTCTTCACCGCCAACGGCGCGTACGATGCGCCGGACTGGGCGCGGCGGCTGGTCCTGGTCGCTGTCGGCGGCGGGGGAGGCGGCGGCGGCGGCGCGGCGGGCACGAACGCGGCCAATCGCGCCGGAGGCGGCGGAGGCGGCGCGGGCGGCCTGGTGCGCGAGATCCTCGACATCGGTGAACT